>RRZU011910909.1_pt1 | contig 10822 bp, 8 predicted proteins | sample 2165561 | NCBI WGS metagenome assembly RRZU01 (sample SAMN10456909, study PRJNA506462) | wastewater metagenome | isolation source: wastewater sludge | place: USA: Moscow, Idaho | reverse complement strand
TAATTTTGTATAAAAAGGAGCAATATGTTCAAGTTTTTTTTATTTTTCTTATTTTCGACTTCTTTATTTGCAGTTGATAGCGGAACAGAATGGTGGATTTATTCATATGAAGACATCAATACCTTGAAATCAGTTTTTAATTATCTTGCTATGATAAATCAAGACAATGGATATATGGAAACACTAAGATTTGCGATTTATACAGGAATGGTGTTCTCATTATTTGTAAAGTTTTTTGATATTACAGCTATTCCTAAATATTTTGTGACAGCAATTGCTACGATGATGATTGTATTTGGAACAACCGCAACAGTTCACATTGTAAATGTAAAATCATATGATTCTATAAATCCTAATATTGATAATTATGCAAAAGTAGATAATGTCCCATACATATTTTCTATATTAACTAGCTGTTTTTCAAATATTGGCTACAACTCTGCATTACTAATTGAAACAATTTTTACTTCAATTTCTGATAATGAACAAATTATGGAAACATCATTTTTGAAAGCTGGACATATGGGGACATACAAAATATTAACAAAATTAGATGCAGTTGATATGTTTTCTATAGATGATAATGGAAAATTGTTAAATAAACTGCTTGATAATTATATGCAATCATGTATTTATGATATAGCACTGTCTATCGATCCTAGAATAAAAAATGAAATTACAAATCAATCAGATTTTATGACTTATCTTAGCCCATCTAGTTCATCAAATGAAACTATCAAAACAATTGGTACTATAGGTATTCAAAAATACGATGGTACATCTACAACTTGTAATGCTTTATTTTCACAAACATATGATTTATTTAATCTTATTAAAAATGATAGTAAATTATATTCAGCTGCGAAAAAGCTAGCATCAAAAGATACTTCAAATTTTGACAAAGCAGCTTCATCTGTGGTTAGTATGATGAACCAGTCAGATTTAAATAGTACACAAAGAAAAATTACAACTTATATAATGAACAACGGACTAATGAGTGCAATTGAAAATAGTTGGCAAAACTATGGTGTAGGTATATCAAGTGCAACTAACTCTTCTGCACAAGCTGGATTTGGTGCAGGACTTGCAATTAGTCAAATGCAATTAGCTGGTAAAGTAAAAGCGAAGTCAGCATCAATGATATTACCTTCAATGCATTCCGTATTGCAAGCTGTTATGTATGTACTTTTTCCAATTATTCTGATCGTTCAATTATTTGCAGGTGGAATTAAAATTATACAAAATTATGTTATGGGACTTTTATGGTTAGAATTATGGATTCCGTCATATTCTGTATTGAATTATTTTACTACAAGAGAAGCACATACGGAAGCTATCAATAGATTAATCAATTCAACAAATGATACACCAGGAGCGTATGGTATTCTTACAATGGCAAATGCAAATGAAATATACAATACAATTGCAAATGAAGCTTCAATAGCTGCTGATATGTATTGGATGATTCCTGCACTTGCTGGATTTATTTTATTTGCAAGTTTTCATTCAATATCAGGAATAACAGGAGCAGTAGCAGGTGCGGTTGGACAATATTCAAGTACACAAACCCTAAATGAACAAAGAAGTGAATTCGCTGCACTTGACAATGTTAATAAAGAACTTCAAAAACAAAATCCTTTATATACTGGAGATGTTGGTTCATTAAAACAAATGCAATCACAACTTCAATATCAAGGAGCGGCTTCTGTTGCTGCTGGAAAACTATTAGCTGCTGGTTCTTCTTCAATCGATAGTGTTGGTAATGCAACATCAATTGATATGTTTTCAGGAATGAAAGATACGTCTTCGGCAAAAGGGGAGCAAAAGCAAACAACTGGTGGCGGTCCAATAACTAATGCTATGGGAAAATATGATAATCAAGGTGGATTATCAGGTTCTAAAGTAAATGGTGATTACAAAGCAACAACATTAGATGGAAACTTATATTCAAAAATTGAAAATTCTACCGCGGTAGGTACTCTAGAAAATGCTTCTACTGGAAATAGTAAATATACTGCACTTGACTCAAAAGGCAACGGAATAGTTAGTACTCTGGATAAAATTACAGATAATGAACAAAAAAGAGACATATCAAAGCGAGATACAGAAGCAACAATAATAAAAGATCCTAATAGAATTGGGGCTGGTTTAGGAAAAGATTCTTCCGCAAATATGTTAGGAACAACTGAAGTATCAGAATCTTTTGATTTAAAAGATATGAAAGATTCAAAAGTTTTCAGTGATACAAAAAATATTTCAGGAAATGTATCTCAATATGATGTATTTGGGAAAAATATAGATGAAGTAAAAAATGTAAGTAGCGTAAATTCAGCATTCGATGCAGGTAAAAACCAATCAACAGCAAATGCATATGGTACAACAAGTAATGCAAGTTCTGTTGGTTCTGGTATAGGAAAAATAGAATCTAATACAAATATAGGTAAATCAAACGAAGCTAATAATCAAAGTGGTGAAAGATTCCAAAATGCAGCTTCTGTTAATGTTCTAAAAGATCTTGTTGATGCGGAAAATGAACAAACAAGAGCTCATTCACTCTTTGAAGCAGGATATATAAATAATGACTCAGCAGAATCATATTTTAAATCATTAGGTCAAAAAGCAGAAACAACATCACAAGATGGGAAGACTGTATCTGTAATAACTGATAATGAAGGTCATATAATTGCTAATACAGAAAGTAAACATACAGAGAAAGGGATAGAAAACATTTGGAAAGACAGTAGTGGCAAAATTATTAAAAGTGAATTAAATGCTGATAAAATCGATTCCGCAAAAGAAGAAAAAATTCACACAAAAACAGTTGATACATCTAATGTATCTAAAGACAATAAGATAGAAGAAAATATGTGGATAAAAAATAATGATACAGTATTATCACAAAGAATGGTAACAGACAATACTGTATCAAATGTCAATATCAATGATTTATTTAAAGTAAGAGAAGGTTCAGATAGAGCAGCTATCTTTATAAATACAATGGAAAGTACAAAAAATATGGATTCAGCTAGTCAATTACTTGTTCCAACTACTCTAGTAAATTCAGTTTATAATGGTTTCAAATCTCAATTAGCAAATTCTAATGAAAAAGATGGAACCCCAAGAACCAATTTTGAACCAGATACAAATAATTCAATGGAAAAGAAATGGGAAGAATCAACAACTTTCCTAAAAAAATAATTAATACGCAAAAGGCAGAAGATGGACAATAAACTATTAACTGAACATTTAATTAAACTTCATAATAACCATAAACAAAAAGAATTAATGCAATTAATAACATACAATTTTCACAATTGTACTGATAAGAAAATTGTAACATATATAAAATCTCTTAAAATAGATGATTTAATGGCAGAAATTTTTACATATTCTATGTGTGTTGTTATTAATTCTAAACAAAAAAAAATATTACCTTTATATTTTTTAAATGACGAATTCCTATTTTTAGAATTCATAAGCATTGATAAAATAGACTATACGAACTCATTCGTAATCATTAAAAAAACAAACATTATTGAACTTGAAAACACTACATTGATATTAAGTAAAATCATAAACAATATACACAACGGTGTGCTAAATTATAAAGAATTTTAAAAAATAAATTTTGCCTCATTAACTAAATTGATAATGAATAAACTCTCATTATAGTAGCTACTTGAAGTTTATTCACATCATCTATTTTTACTGTACTCTTTATTTTAAATTTATTTTTCAAGCTCGTTGTTTATTTGCTCCACAATTTTAATCTTATAAGTTTAAAATAAATTAAACCAAATAATGCCATAGCAATAACAATAACTCCTGAAGAATCACTTTTAGTTGTGATAGTTTCTTTTTTACTTTTTAAATTATTGAAACTATCAACTCTTTTCTCAAAACTAGTCGGTGTCCCTTTTAAAGAATCCCAAATATCACAACTTGAATTAACATACTCTAAATATTTTCCATTCAACCACTCTGATGGTTTTTTTTCTAATATGTTTACCGAAACTAAAACAATTTCATCTAATCTTTGTTCCACCCCTTTACTACATCCTCCAGGCATTAAAACTTTTTTTGTCCATTCTGCTTTATAATTTCCATGCGTACCTATCTCTTTTAAATCATTTTTCCAATTAATTTGAATGTTTTCTGCTGAAAAAACTGTTGTAACTAAAACCATTATAAAAAATATTAATCTTTTCATTTATAATCCTTTCTACTTATATATGTAGAAATATAGCATTATATTTCTAATAAGTCAATATATTATAGCATTATAATGCTATTTATTTATGTTTTTAATTAAATTTATCGCGCTAAGTAATAATTCTTCATTGACATTATATTCTACACATGTTGCACCAAGTCTCATTATGTTATATTGTTCTTTTTTCATGGCTATAGTTTCTTCTGAATATGTAATATTTTTATTAGATTTTGGATTTTTGTAAGTTTGTTGAAGATTTCTTTCTTTTGTATGATTTAATACAGCCACTCTCTTATCTGTTAATTTCTTAATTTCTATCTTTTCCATATCAATCCTTATTTGTAAAATAGCATTATATATCAATATAATTTAATAAATATAGCATTATATCATAAAAAAAAACGATAATTGTAAATAAGAATACTAAAAAGTATTCTTAAATATTATTGTTTTTTATATTGTTCAAACAAGTCCATATGAACAGCTTTGTAGATACCACCCATACCTATTACACCAACATCATTATATTTTGTTAATTCCAATAAATCTTTATTCTGAATTTTTAATTTTTTATTTGTCGTAGGGATATCAGATGGATCTGTTTGTAATAATATTTTTGTATAAATATTTGCAAGTATATCATCTGAATAGTGTGTAATTCTTTGAGAACCTAAAATTAAACCTAAACCATATTTTCTTGATTCTGCGGTGATTTTATTTAACATGTGATATGGATTATCTTTATCTCTTCCTGTTGGTAAAACTACCCTACTTTCATCAATAACTACAAAAACATCACATTTTGCTCCTCTTGTTCTTTGCTCTGCAGGTCTATCTTTATATTCACCTTTTAGTTTACATTTTCCAAATACTCTTTGTAAAAACAAGTCAAAGAAAAAAAGTGCAAATTCTGGTTTACCTGCATTTGTAAATCCTGATAAATCTAATCTATTAATATTTTTATTGAACTTTGGTTTTTTAGCATTAAAAATATTCATATTTGAGAATGTTCTAATATAAACCCCTATAGTATTTAATGTAGTTACAACGTTTCTATTAGAATATTTACTAAAGTCTATATGATATTTACTAAACCAAACTAAATCTTGTAAATCTTCATCATCTTCTGTTTTTTTATAATCTGCAACCTCTTCTTCTCTTTGTTTTAATAGTTTCTCATATTTTGCTTTTACATTTTCACTTTTTGCTTCTTGTATTTTTGTTTTATAATAATTAAGTTCCATTTGAATATGAGTTTGATAAGTAACACCACCTTTCCCTCCAACCATATTTAAAACCATTTGAAAAACATCTTCTAAATCTGTCATAGTAGGAAGAGTTGTGTTTGAAGAAGTATCTTGTGAATAATCATCAATCTCATTTAATGGCCATGTTTTAACATCATTGTCATAAATTCCTTTATATTTATAAGAATCTACAAATAAAACTCTCAAAACATTTTCTTGTACTGGTCCTGCTTTTGGGATAAAATGTTTTTTAAATAATTGAACTAAAATATCAGCTCTTATTTCAGGTCCACCATTTGTAACATCATAGTCAAATTCAAAAGGGTTTATTCCAACAGATGTATTTCTTGCAGTATATTGAATATAATTTTCATTCTCTACTTCAAGCCCATTGTGAATATCTAAAACAAATACAATTTTATTTCTTTTATTACCAAGATAATTAATTACATCTTTCAATAAGGTTGATTTTCCTGCTCCTGATTGTCCTGTAAGTAACAAGTGTGGATTTTTACAACTACTATGATCAGGATCCCAACCATCTATACGTTTTTTTGTTGAAAAATCTGTTCCATATTCATATGGATTAAATAAACTATGTCCCATTAAAAGCTACCTTTTTCAAATATTATATTTTCTTTACCACTACTTATCGCATCTAGTAATCTATCGTCTAGTTGTGACTCTAAATCATTTACGCTTTTACAAAATCTCTTATATACTGCTGCTGTACTAACTCTTCCAATATCTAAATCGGATGTCTTTAAAATTTCAATAACTTCGAATAAAATATTTTTAAATTTTTCAGAACTAGGCTGAAATGAAAGAAATATAATATTTTGATTTTCATCATCTATGAAAAATTCAGAATTCTTGTCTTGTAAAAATTCTTTTATCTGTAATCCTAATTTGTCTAGTTCTTTTATTGAATTTTTGTTCATATTCGATGAAAATATATTTCCACAACATAAAGAAGAACTTCCCTCAATATTGAAATACTTTTCTATTTTTATTTTAAAATCAGAATATTTTTTAAAGTTTCTCAGATTTTGTTCTATTGAAGTACTTACTACAGTTACTGGTTCTTTAGAATCTTTCTTTTTAAATTTATCTTCAAATTTTAATTGCATCCCCCAAGAGTGATATTCTTTATTGAATGAAATGTCAATATATGCATCAAAAAGATCACCCTTAGAACTTCTTAGTCCTACATAAAATAAAGGTTCTTTTTTCAATGCTGCAACAACTATATTTTGCATATAAGACTCTGTTATCTGTACTCCAAATCTTTCAAAAAAGTTAAACATACTTTTCTTCCAAATTGTAAATTTGCAACCATTCTTATATTCACTGCAACCAAAACCTTTTTCAAGCTCTCTAATCTTCCCTTTTTTACATGATGGACATCTACCTAATGATTCATACTCTTTTTTAGGCATATTATTATTTAAAAAAACTTCAATTTTTGCTTTACTTTTAAATATTTCTTCTCCTAATTCAATACCATTCTTTTCTGCAATTTCATGTGCTTTATCAATTTGCCACTCATAAGGTTCTTCATCTTCATCATCCATAAATCCTATTGATTCTTTCAATAACTCAATTCTTTGATGATAATCCATAATTAAATCAATATCATTGATTTCGTCCTCATTTTTTGCAATTTTGTCAAGATAATTTTCAAACTGTTGAGCCATTTCTAAATCAACTAACCAAAAAGCATGTTCTGTTATCCAATCATCTACTACCCTACCTAATGGAGTAATTTTTATTAAATTATTATCATAAATAATACATTTCTTTTCTTCTAGTGACGGAAGAATAGAGGCTAATGTAGATGGTCTTGCAATTCCTGAAGAATCAATTTTTTTAATTAATCTTCCCTCCCCATAATAATGTGGCCTTTCAGTAGTTCCTTCAATTGTTGTAATTTCCACAACATTTAACGACTCCCCTTCAACAAATTCAGGTAAAAATACTGGGTCTCGTGAATAAGCTGCATCACCGTCTTTTATAGAACTCTCTAAAATTGTAGTTTTTATAGTAAGCCATCCGCTTAAAACTTTATCACCACCTTCGTATAGTTTTATCGTTTTTAATATATTAGCAACCATTTTTATTGAATTTCCTGCAATATCAACAACGACTTCACTTGCATCATAAATCGCATTCTGCATTTGAAAGGCAATTGCTCTAAACCAAATTATTTCATAAACACGTAGATGATCTTGATTGAATTTAAATTTATTCTTTTTGTCTTTCTCACTAAGTTCATTTCTTTCATAATACAAATCTTTTGTTTTTAAATATTCTTTAAAATTCTCTGGACTGTGCATATCATCAATGTATACAGGTCTTATTGCTTCATGTCCTTCTTGTGTATTAGTTGCTCTATTTTTTATTTTTCTTTTAGTTATCAATATATCATCAGCATTGTAATGTTTTGATAAATAATCAACTATTTCTAAATATGTTTCTTCACTTTGAACAACTGAATCCGTACGGTGATAAGAAATATAACCCAAATAATAAAGTAGCTGTGCTAGCTTCATTGTATATTTCCCTTTAAACTTATAAAGGTTTGAGCAAGATTCTTGCAGTGTAACAGTTGTCAAAGGTGGTGGAGGAGAAACTTCTCTATTTTTAGGTGTGTATCGCATAACTGTATGACTATTTTGTAACATTTGATCTCTAATAAGTTGCAATTGCATCATATTATCATTTGAATCAACCATAAATCTTACATCAAATAGTCCATTAAATGCTACACCATCTTTAAGATATCTCACTTTGATTCGTTTATAATCTTCTTCAACAAAACTATCAATTGCTTTTTGATTTTCATTTAATATATGTAATGTTGGAGAAATAATACGTCCACATCCTAACTTTTTAGGAATAACATAACCTTTTTTCCTTAAATCATATCTCAGAATATCAGAAACTGGATATCCTACATCTCTATCAATTACTCTTCTTGTAACTGCACTTTTTGTAGAACTTAAATCTAATCCTCTTGGATTATTTATCGCTTCAAGAATCTTATTCTTACTTATTGAAGTAAATACAACTCTTTTGTAATCTTGTATTTTTAATTTCTCTATTACGTCTTTTGCAATTCTTTCACCCTCTCTGTCATCATCAGTTGATATGTATATTTCAGTTGCATTTTTTGCAAGATCTTTAATTTCTTGCATTAATTTTTTTTTACCTTCTGTAAATTCCCATTCAATATCAATTTTATTGTTATCAAAATTTAATCCATATCTTTTTTCTGGTAAATCTACTATGTATCCTAATGTTGCAATTACTTTAAAATTTAATCCTGCAATATTTAAAATTTGTTGGATTTTTTTCGCTTTTGGAGGAGCTTCAACTATCATTAATTTATACATATGAAACATCCTTAATTATTTCATTTAAGCTATCAAGAATTTGACTTTTATTTTCATCATTCTCAATTTTTATCTTCATTAATTCTAATTTTTCTTTAATTGTAAAAATATTACTTTCAATTTCTTCGTTGTATTGTTCTATATCGATAACATGTTCTGCTTTGAGTTTTGAATAATGATGTTCTTTTATGCTTTTTTGTCTTTCACTTTCATCTAAACAATTCCAATACACATAAAGTGCGAATTTCTTTATAAGTTTGCATATCATGTTATCTCCTATTAAGGTTTTCTAATTCAATTTTGTATGCAAAAAATGTCTCATTTGCTTGTAACCATATTCTCATTTCTTCATAATAATAAGCATGTATATCAATAATCTTATCTATCATCTTAAGAAAATGGTATTTTTTACCATCATTTGAATTAACCTCTATTTCTTTAAATTCATCAACTAATACTTTTGCTAAATCATTAAACTTATCACTATTTATTTTTATAAGTGATGTATCAACTCTCCAATCAAGAACTTCATTGGCACTAAGAAATATATTTTGTTCAACTAATCGCTCTTTTTCTTTACATAATGAAAGTTTTTCTTTAATTTTTAATATCCCATTTATTGTTTTCCCATACTCTGTTCTAAACTCATTTAACATAAATCTAAATTCTTTAAATTCAGTTTCTGTAACAAATTGATTAGTTCCATTCATAGTTGGTCTTATTCCTGAAATAATTCTCAATGTAGGAATAGAAATTATTTCTATTTCTTTGCTTGTATCCCCATGATATTCACTTTCTCCTCCAAATATTAATTGATTTAGTTTTGGTAATACTCTTCCTCTTTCAAACATATTACTCCACACCATATATCTTAAAATAAGTAAGTCAGAAATATCTGTTGTTTCTCTCATGTTTACATAAGCACTTAATCTTAACATTGCACCAATTTTCCCCATAGTTCTTCCAGATATTTCATATAATGTTTCTACTTTATTTTCTTTATTATCCGAATTCATAAGGTCATGCAAAGTATTTATTATGTTATTTAATAAAAAAGCATTTTCATTTGTTAATTTTATTTTTCTATAATGTTTTTGAACATAATTTATATCTTCTTCTTCAATAATTTCTATCTCAATATCATTTAAAGGAATTACTTCTCCATTAAATATATTTACCCTATTTTCAAAGTGCTTAATATTTGGAACAGGTATTCTCAAAGGAAACCTTTCAAATAAAGCTTTCAAATATGATGTTCTTGGAAATTCATTAGATGCTGCCAAAACAGTACATAATGGAACACTGATTCTTCCGTTGTAACCATCATCAAATAATCTTTCATTAAATATTGTAAGATATGAATTTAATATTTCCGCACTACCTTTAAATATCTCATCTACAAAAGCATAATATGCCGTAGGCAATTTTTTATCTAGTACTCTTACTGGCATAGTACCTGGAGTTATTACTACTTCTTTTCCAAATATTTCATCATATTGTGTAAAATCTGTCATCAAGTAACTAAAAAATGTTCTGTCTTTTGTTAATAAATATAATGCTGTTGCAACTACTGTTTTAGCAGAACCTGGAGGTCCATACATAAACATATGATCTTTTGATAATATTGCTAACATTAATATTCTTACAAGTTCTTCTCTCTCATATAAAGTCATTTTAGATTTCGTAAAGAAATCATTCATCTTTCGTTGCAACTCAATTAGTTTTATTTTTTCTTCATCAGAAATTACATTATCATTATTCATTTATTCCCTCGTCTCTTAAATAATTTCTCCATTCATAATCTCTTGCATATTTATCAACTGTTATCAATAAATCTACCAATTCTTTGGCTTTTCTTTGTGTTGTAAGATGATGTTCTCTTACTGCTTTTTTTACATTTTCTAAAAGTTCAATACTTGCAAAATAAATGTCATTTAATGTATTAAATTTAGCTCTGTATATCTTTG
>RRZU010105879.1_pt1 | contig 10822 bp, 11 predicted proteins | sample 2165561 | NCBI WGS metagenome assembly RRZU01 (sample SAMN10456909, study PRJNA506462) | wastewater metagenome | isolation source: wastewater sludge | place: USA: Moscow, Idaho | reverse complement strand
GATTTGCCAGAAATCACCAATAAAAGAGTCGAAAGAAGTGGCGTTGCATACGAAAGTGCCCCTATAAATTTAATATCACCTTTTTTCATTCCATAATCCCAGACAAAAAAAGCAATACCCATCGGCCCAATCCCCAAACCAATCACCGCCAATAACTCCGTTGTTGTAGGAACATACATCGTTTCAAACACCATGTGAGCCACCAAAGCACACAGCGCAGTCATCCCACAAAAATCACCCACAGCAGAGGTTGGCACTTCTCCAAAATAGCGTGAAAGAACAGAATAACTACTCCACAAAAAAGCACACAGCAATGCAAAAACGTATCCTTGAGCATACTCAGATGAAAAGCTCACACCCTTTGAGCCTATGAGCAATAACGCTCCTGCGAAGCCACACAAGGCTCCAACACTATGAAACCACCGCAACCGTTCTTGGGGCAACAAAGCACTCAACAAAACAATCAATAAAGGCCACAGGTAATTAATCAAATTTGCTTCCAATGCAGGTGCACTTTTAAGCGCTAAAAAATAGCAAAAATGGTATCCAAAGAGTCCATAAATCCCCACTACCCAGACCTTTAAAGGTAAAGCATGGGAGAGCAAAAATTGTTTTGTTGTCACACGTCTATACAAAAGTGCCAAACAAAAAGCGATAAAAAATGTCATCGAAGTGAGCTGGAAAGGAGGAATAGCCCCCGTGGTTACGGTAAAGAGTGCCAACATAGACCACAACACAATGGCACACGCTCCAGCAAGATTGCCTTTTTTTAATTCACCCATCCTCTTCCTTTTTTGCTATAATGGCGCCACAAAATTTTATATGTAAAGAAAACAATCCCCATGAAATCACTCTTTTATCTCTTCATTATAACACACTTCGCACTGTGCGCGTATGCGGTTGACCTTAAAAGTCTTGAATCAAAAGCGAACCAAGGCGATGCTCAAAGTGCGTTTGCCTTGGCTGAACATTACGAAAGCAAAGGTGAACCTGAACGTGCATTGGCATGGTACAAAAAAGCTTCCACGATAGCCCTTGGACGCTCATCCAAAGCTCTTGAGAGCGCTTTGGTGAAAAGCAAAGTTGACAAAATCGAACGCACCCAAGAAGTCTATGGAAGTATCCTAGCCCCTTATGCCAATGATCCTAAAACATTGACAACTGTTGAGCAGATGATGACCAAAACATTTGATTTGGCTGCCTATAAAGCAAACTATTTACTCCCCGCTACGTATGATTTTAATGACCACTCGGATCGAAATAACTTTGAAACAAAGTTCCAAATCAGCTTTCAAAAGTCCCTCGTTGACAATCTCTTTGGGCTTGATGAAACCTTTGCAATTGGATATACGCAAACCTCATGGTGGCAAACGGGAGAGAGCTCAACACCGTTTCGTGAGACTAATTATCAACCTGAACTCTTTTTGGTCATTCCTCATTTTGACAAAGAGAGCTTTATTAAAGCCTACCAATTTAGTCTCTTGCACGAATCCAATGGTCAAGATGTCCCAAAATCACGCTCATGGAATCGCTTGTATGCAAAAGCCTACTTACAATTAGGAGAGTTTTTAGTTTCCCCTCGTGTCTGGTACCGTATTCCTGAAAGATCTCAAGACGATGACAATCCTGATATCGAAGAGTATTTAGGACATGGTGATTTAGAAATCACCTATCCGTGGGGAGGGCATACATTTAAAGTTTTGGCTCGACATAATCTCAATTTCGATAGTACAAGCAAAGGAGCAGTTCAAACCGATTGGAGTTTCCCACTGTGGGAAGATAATCTTTTTGGGTACATCCAACTTTACAGCGGATATGCAGAGAGCTTGATTGATTATAATAAAAAGACAAACCGTATCAGTTTAGGATTTGCGCTTTCGCGCTAAAAGAGGGAACGTAAGGGAAGCTTTTCCCTTACGTTTTACATGTAAATATTTATTAGTAACGTGGAGTTCTTCTTGGACGCTCTTCACGAGGTCTTGCTTCATTGACTTTTAGTGTTCTTCCACCAATCTCTTTTTCGTTGGTTGCTTCAATCGCAGAAAGAGCTTCCGAATCATTTGGCATTTCAACAAAACCAAAACCTTTTGAGCGACCTGTCTCTTTATCGGTAATAATTCGCGCACTTGCTACTTCGCCATACGCTGAAAACATCTCTTTAAGTTGCGCCTCTGTCATCTCATACTTTACATTACCTACGTAAATATTCATCTGCCCTACACTCCTAATTTTTCAGCTTTTAGCGCTACAGTTCCCACCATTTCGGTGTTAAAAATACCCACTAAAAACTTTTATGGTAATCCATTGTAGCATAATAATATTCTTTTACACCCAATCACTTTACTCTTTTTTGGGAAATGAGAAGATTTGACACACAATCACTTAAGAGAAATGGTGTTATAATCACTTAAAAAAGAGTAGAGGCATCGATGCAATTAACCCATTTAGATGAAAAAGACAGACCAAAGATGGTCGATGTCAGCGATAAAATCGAGAGTTTTCGAGTAGCCGTTGCCAGTGGAACCATCACCATGAGTCAAGAAGCTTACGACATGATTGTCAGTGAAAAAGCCAAGAAAGGTCCTGTGCTTCAAACTGCCGTTATAGCCGCGATTTTAGGCACAAAACGTACCAGTGACCTTATCCCCATGTGTCACCCATTGATGCTTACATCGGTCAATTGTGACGTGGAAGAGCACCCTGAACTTCCAGGCTTTAAACTCTTTGTAACCGCCAAACTCAAAGGGCAAACAGGTGTAGAAATGGAGGCACTCACGGGTGTCAGTATTGGCTTATTGACCATTTACGATATGGCAAAAGCGATTGATAAAAGCATGGTCATCAACACCATACAACTTGAATCTAAGAGTGGAGGCAAAAGTGGAGATTACGCAAGAGCTTAAGCTTGAATACCCTTGCGATTGGGAGTACAAGCTTTTCATCGCACACGCACACGATGCAAACACGATTGTCAAAGAGATTATTGATGAAAGGCTGCATACGCTTAAAAAGTCTCAAGCAAGCAAAAATGGCACCTATATGAGTTATAGCCTTACCCTTTTGGTTCACAGTGACGAGGAGCGTAAAGCATTGTTTCAAGCATTTAAATCCCATACATCTATAAAATTTGTACTTTAAAAGGCATACCCATGGAATCAACCTATACCATCTTCTTAGCAACCCTCAAAGAGAACAAAGCAAATCCAAACATTTTAGCGTTTATCAAGGAACTAAGCTTTGAACTCTCACGCAAAAAAATTCAAAAACTCAAAGATGAGAAAAATATCCACAACCGTTTAGGAGAGCTTTTTGAGCTCTACAGTAAGGCACTACACGATGAAGGACTTAAATCGCCTCGTGCGTTGCACAATGTTATTGAAGGACTTTTAAAAGCAGCCAGCTATGAACAAGAGGCATTTTTATACAAAACCATCTATGAAAAAGAGCAGCTTGAAAAAAGTATTTTTACTCAAAAACAGCAGATTCGCAACACGATTGCGCAAACCTTTGATGTCTTAGAACACCACATCCATGCCCTCCAAGACGATACTAAAGAAGCAGCGTTCATTGCCTTGCACGATGCTAAACTGAGAGGTGTTGAGATGCTAGGCATTCTTAAAGAGACCACACAAGAAGCACTCATCACCACGCTTGAAAAAGCAACCGATATTCAAGACACCATTCATGAAATCACGAAAAATCTCTCATTTCAAGCAATTAATGAAGGCATTTTAAGCACGCAACGCACCTTAGATATCTCTCGAACCATCATTGAAGCATCTATCGAAATTGCTGATGAAGATTTGGGAAATGCGAAAAGCATCCTTGAAGGCTCTATCTTTGGAACACGCGATGGTATCGCTAAAGCGATTGATAAATTTAAAAATGATCTTAAATTTACGCCAACAGAAGAGATGGAAGGCTTGCAAGAATTAGACCTGACCCATTTGCGAAAAGAACTTGTGCGTATTGAAGAGTACTACATCGATCAACTCAAAACACTTGCAACACAAACCGATGGTATATCGCAAGAGATTATCACAGACCTCATCACGCAGATGAACAGCTCGACTGCTAAAATCAAACGCGCCGCAAACGAAGCCAAAGAGGTTATCACAGAACGCATTGAAGTACTTAAAATTGAAGCGGAAAAGCGCTTTGGCGGTCTTCGCAAAGACGTTGAAGAGTTAGAAAAAAAAGCCTCTTTAAAAATGGAGTCTATCAAGCAATTTGAGTTTGAAAATGAAAAAGCCAAGCAGATGGCAGAGGAAGCCAAAAAGTTAGGTTTTCGGGCATGGGAAGTCGCCAAATCAATGATGGATGGTGCGGTCAAAGGTGCAAAAGAGGCGATGAAAAAAGAGGACAAATAGTCCTCTTCCTTTTTACATGTAAAAAGCTACTGAGCCATTTCAATCAGCAAAATATGGGTATTGCTGAGTGCTTCTAGATGTATAGTTTCCAAAAAAATCTCTGCACTATCGCCAGATTTTAACGCCTTGCCATTGAGCAACATCTCACCTTGCATCACTTTGAGATAGGCTTTGCGCTGTGGCATCACGTCAAAATCAAGGCTTTGTGTTGCTTCCAAATACGAAGCATATACATTGACATCTTGATAGAGTGTGATAAGTCCTTTTTGACCAAAGAGATGTTCCCATTGGTTCGTTCGCTTTGAAGGCATATACCGATACGAACCATAACGTGGGGTAACGCCTTTTTGATTGGGAATTATCCACGTTTGAATGAGATGCAGTGGCACATTGCTTTCATTTTTTTCGGAGTGCAATACACCACTGCCTGCACTCATGTACTGAATATCTCCTGCATACAGCGTCTCTTCATTGCCCATACTATCTTTATGAGTGAGCTCACCTTCCAAGACATAGGTAAAGATTTCCATATCGCGGTGCGGATGCATCTCAAATCCACGCTTGGGTGCAATAACATCATCGTTCATCACACGAAGAACCCCGAAGTGGATATTTTCAGGGTTATGATACTGTGCAAAAGAGAAATGAAAACGACTCTGCAACCAACCTTGTTGACTCTCGTATAACGTCTCATACGGTATACATGTTATCATTTTCTTCTCCTTTGTTAAAGATTATTTTTGTAAAACACCTTCAAGAGCGATATCAAGTTTTACCGTATCGCTTACTGCAACACCACCTGCTTCAAGGGCTTTATTCCATGTGATACCAAAATCTGAACGATTGATCGTACCGCTCAAACCGATACCCACACGTTGTTTGCCCCAAGGATCTTTGACCACTCCACCATTTTCATATGCCAAAACAACGGCTTTTGTAACACCATGAAGGCTTAACTTACCATACGCTTTATCGCCTTTGACTTCATCTAGAACAAAGGTAATCGTTGGGTACTTTGCGACATCAAACAACTCAGCAGAGCGTAAATGATCGTCTCTGTCTTTAATCCCTGTATTGATAGAGGCTGCTTGGAGCTCACCTTTAAGGCTTTTGAGTGTTTTACTTGCTTCATCGTACTCAAATGCGCCGTTAAACGTTGCGAAGTTACCTTTTACGGTCGAAATCATCATGTGTTTAACGCTAAAATCTGCACTTGAGTGCGCCGTATCTACCGCGTAGTTTCCTGCAAAAAGAGTCGATGCTCCAACCAAAGATGAAAGAAGTAATGCTTTGAATTTCATAGTGTTTCCTTTTATACTAATTAGTAATTTTAAGGCAAAAAAAGTCATTGTGCCTTATGTAATTTTCGTAACAGATCGTATAATACGACCAACTCTTCATCACTCAAAATCTCAAAGTAGCTTTTTAGATTGGCGGCATGTTGCGTAAACATTCCCCCAATGAGCTCTTTTCCCTTTTGTGTGATACTCACAACCCGTACACGACTATCTTCCAAAGAGGGTAGCGTTTCAACTAACGCATCTCTGACAAGATTGCGTACGACTACGGTGACATTTCCAGGAGTACTTGCAATCAGCTTTGTGAGACTCCCAACACTCAAATCACCGCGATGGTACAACACTTCTAAGACTTCAAATTGATTCATACTAAGACCACTCGCGTTGATGTAACGCAGCTCTTTGGCACGAATTTTTTGAAATGCTCGTAAAATCTGTATCCACGTTTGCATACTTTTGTCGGTACGTTCGCCATAACTTTTCACATCTGTTCTTAGTTTCATAGTGAACGCCTCCAATGACGAAATTATATTACTAATTAGTATAAATGTCAAGGGCTTTTTACAGTTTTAATTTTTTTCTGATATTCATGTATAAATTCTTGTGTATAGGAGTGCTATTATCGACCGATTAATGCGTTCAACTTCTGCCATACTCGCTACTGCCAAAGCATGTTGATTGCTTCGCATCTGTTTTACAGTCTCTTCACCGCATTGGTGCAAGCGCTGATGTAAATCATCTAACTCATTAAACCATGCTTCTTGAACATACTTTACACGCAACTCGGAGTCAATCCATATGCCAAACTGACATGCATGCGCATCCAAAATAGGAAAACTATCATAACGTTCAAACACATATTCTCTTAAAGATTTAACCCATAAATTATGCTCAACAAGTGCAAACAGCCATTGAACAGATGTTTTGCTAGGACGATACTGGCTTCCCTCTTGCCATTTCAGATCTGGTTTCCATGTCTGCATCCACGTCACAAATGATTGAGCATCCATCGGCTTTGCCATACCATAGCCTTGTGCCAATTCGCATCCAAGGATGAGTAAAGCAAGCCCATGCTCTACGGATTCAACACCTTCTGCAATGACCTCTTTATGAAACGCTTTTGCTAAACCTAAAATTCCTTCGATAATCGCAAGGTCATCTGGGTCTTCTAGCATATCTTGAACAAAACTCAAATCTATTTTTAATGTTTTTACTGGCAAACGCTTCAAATAGGTTAAAGAAGAATATCCTGTCCCAAAATCATCTAAAGCAAATCGCACACCCAATGCCCTACACTGTTTCATAATGCTTGATACCAAAGCAATATCTTCAAGCGCACTTGTTTCAAGAATCTCTATCTCAATTAAATGAGGATTTACATCACTATACATTTCTAAAAAATATTTAAATCGTTCTGCAAAATCATCATGCTGTAGCTGAGATGCACTGATATTAATACTTACAGGGATGATAATGTCGTTTTTTTGCCATTGACTGAGTTGTTGCAGTGTATTTTGTATGACCCATTCGCCAATTTGAATACCTAAAGGATGATCTTCTACCATAGGTAAAAATGAGATTGGTGACAAAATTCCTCTATGCGGGTGGCGCCATCTTATCAGTGCTTCTGCACCTATGATTTCACCTGTTTTCATATTAACTTTTGGCTGAAAAATAAAACAAGCTGTTTCTCTACTAAAGCGTGAGATAACTCTGCTATATAGCTACGCTGTGCTTGCAATGATGCGTCCTGATCGAGATCAAAAAAATGGTATCTATTTTTTCCTGCTTGCTTCGCAAGATACATCGCTTGGTCTGCATGACGCATCAGCTGATCCGTATTCGCTCCATCTTGTGGATAAAGTGTTACACCAATGCTCGAAGAAACTTGCACAACAATACCATTAATCATGACAGGAACATTTGTTACATGTAAAAGACGTCCAAGGATAGGTTCACACGGCTTTTCATCTACATCGATTAACACTGCGACAAATTCATCGCCACCGATACGAGAAAGGGTATCGCCCTCTCGCAAGACTTGCGCCATCCTCTCAGCTAGGACGATTAATAGCTCATCTCCAACATGATGACCATGCGCATCGTTAATCTCTTTAAAGCCATCCAAGTCTAGATAAACTACGGCTAAAGATTGGTTTCGACGGTTGGCGTGTACCATCGCTTGCTGAAGCCTATCTGTCATCAAAACACGATTGGGTAAATTTGTCAGTGCATCATAATGCGCAATGTGTTCTAACTGTTCATGTAGTTTCTTCTCTTCTTCGTGTGCCACTTCAAGTGAAGAAATTCTTTCTTGTATCACATTTGCCATTTGATTAAACGCTTGTGCTAATTCAATGGTCTCTTTTTCATCGCTTAGTTCTACCCTACGTGTATACTCTCCTTGTGCAATGGCATGGGCACTGTGTGTTAATTTAGTTAGATTACGGATAATCCAACGATTGAGCATAAAGAGCAAAATCGCTGATAAAATAATTTCAAGAAGTGCAATCGTGGCACTTTTGATAAACATAGCATTTTTTGCTTGTGTATAAAAGTTTGTAGAGAGCCCTATTTGTAACGCACCTAGTTTTTGCCCTTTATATACGATATCAAAACGTGTATCATAGCGATCATTTGAGAACGTACGAAGTGAAATGGGATGTTGATCAACAGAAGGTACAGATGAAGGGTTCTCCAAACCTACACTAGCGATAATGTGGGATTGATTGTTCAGTGCAATTAAGTATTGAACATGCTCTGCAAAAAAAGCCTCTTCTAAAATCACCTGAATCGTAGCATAGTCCACTTGTAACCAAGGTGCAATCAACGCGCTTTGCAACAATGATCGCTGAGTTTCTAAACGGATTTGCATTTGGTTGAGTAAGTTTTGACTTAATTGCTGAACATTACTATACACTAGCACTGAAAGCATAATGCCTTCTATAAGCAAACTAGCAATAAACCATTTCCACGCTAATGACCACTTCATTCTTGATCACCACCCAAGCGTTTTTCAGTTTTTTTAACAATATCTCGTATATGACCAATTGCCTCAAAAGAGTCTGTATCCAAAGACTTAAATTCCTCAAGCTTTGTATTTTCAAGATGTTTTCTCCCATCAAGACTGAGTGAAAACACTCTTAATGCTTCTCTCCACCTATCAAGACTAATCTCTTTGGAATCTTTAGCTAAATAGATACGACTAGGCTGAGCTGGGCTATGGTACAAAACATGAACACGTTGTTTTATGTCATCACTTAATTTCATGTAATTAGGAAATGACATAATAATCATATCCACTTCATCCCGTACTAAAATAGCGCCTAAACTATCTGATGCACTCACATAATATGCATAAGAAAGATCCTTCCCCTCAAGGAAACCTTGCTCTTCCAACCATTGTTGTGCACACAATGTAGCAAACGAAACAGGATCTTGTCCTGCAATACGTAAAGGTATTTTTGTACGGTCAAGAACGTTTTTAGATTGTGAAAGGATAATGGTTTCAAGACCTTTTTTGTATGTCATCAAAGGAATATAATCTGCTTTTTCATATGCCAAAAAGGCTAAATTGGGAGAGGTAATAATCAAATCATACAAATCACCTTGATTAGATTTTTTTGCAAAATCACTGAAACTTTTTGCTGTCAAAATCTCAACAGGTCGCTTAAAATACTCCTCTAAAAAACGTTGGAGTTCTTTATGTGACTCCAAAATAATTCTTGCGGAAGAATGCGGTGCGATACCTACACGAATAGCACTTTTTTCTATATCTTGTGCAAACACCATACTACATAAACATAAACTCACTAAAAACTGACGGAAAAACACGTTTAAAACCCTTTTGATACTTTCGGTAAATATACAGCTTCTTTTCTTAAAGATTTATACTACCGATGAATATTTTATTTTTCAATGATGTGTATCAAGGGGCTTTGTTCGCGTGTCAATACAAAAAGCTCGTGATGCTCTTTTCCAAAAGAAGTGCATCGATCACAAAGATCTTCACTCTTTTTTGATGAAAAAGAATATTTACATGTAAAGAGGATAAACAACAAAGTAATGAGGAATAACGAACATACATACCCCACTTATTTAAGCGAGGTATGTTTCTCTCAATGGTAATGTCTATTATTCACCCAATGATTTAATATACGCGTCTATCTCAGCGGCAGCTTTCTTTCCTGCACCCATAGCTTCGATAACCGTTGCGGCACCCGTTACGATATCTCCTCCTGCAAAAACACCTTGACGGGATGTCTGCATAGAGCCATCTTTGACGATAATCGTCCCTTTTTTTGTGGTTGCAAGATCTTTTGTACTGGCAGTAACCAATTGATTTGGCATCGTACCTATGGACATAATAACTGTATCAACCTCTAAAACAAACTCTGATCCCTCTTTTGCAAAGGTACTACGTCTGCCACTTTCATCAGGCTCACCTAGCTCCATCTGGACACATTTCAAGCCGCACACATGCCCTTTTTCATTGGCTAAAATTTCAATAGGATTGGTTAAAAGATGTAACTCAATTCCTTCTTCTTCAGCATGTTCTACCTCTTCCGCACGTGCTGGAATTTCTGCAAAACTTCTTCGGTAAACAATCATCGTTTCAACGCCTAAACGCTTCGCCACCCTAGCCGCGTCCATAGAAACATTTCCCGCTCCAACAACGGCTACTTTTTTACCAATAGTAATAGGGGTATGATAGCCCGCCTCGTTGCCTTTCATGAGATTAACGCGGGTTAAAAATTCATTGGCAGAGAGAACGCCTAGTGCGTTTTCGCCCTTAATGCCCATAAAGCGAGGGAAGCCTGCACCGCTACCGATAAAAACAGCCTTATACTCGCCCTCAAGCAACTCATCTACCATGAGTGTTTTACCTACAACCACGTTGGTATGAAATGTAACCCCTAATTGCTTGATACGGTCAATCTCCGCTTCAACACTCTCTTTTGGCAATCTAAACGCTGGAATTCCATACGTTAAAACACCTCCTAACTTGTGAAGCGATTCAAAAACATCCACTTCATACCCATAGCGTGCAAGTTCCGCTGCTGCTGCAAGACCCGCCGGTCCGCTACCGACAACAGCGACTTTATGTCCATTTTTAGGGGAAGTTTTCACAGGCAAGTTTGCTAAAGACCAATC
>RRZU011847945.1_pt1 | contig 10823 bp, 11 predicted proteins | sample 2165561 | NCBI WGS metagenome assembly RRZU01 (sample SAMN10456909, study PRJNA506462) | wastewater metagenome | isolation source: wastewater sludge | place: USA: Moscow, Idaho | reverse complement strand
ATTCATAATTCAAAATTAATCATTCACAATTAATCATTCAAAATTAATAATCCTCTATATTTCTATTATACGGGCTTTTTCTATTTTACTTAGTCTTGGTATGGGGTTTGTTGTTTTTTTGCTTTCTAGAAGAGGTTTTTCTTTGTGTGAATACTTTTATTCATTTAATTTTATCAATAAATGTTTTTATTATAAGTTTCTAAATTAATTAAGGCAAAAAAAAAGGAGAAACTCAAAGAGTTTCTCCTTTTTTGTTCAACAAAACAAAATATTATAACCTTGATTCGTATCTTCTTAGCATGTATAGTCTTTTTAACATTTTCTTTCTAGCAGAAATTTTTTGTTTTTTTCTAATCTCTGTCATCGGCTCGAAATATCTTCTTGCTCTTGTTTCTGTTACGATTAGATTTCTATCACATTGCTTTTTAAACCTTCTATAAGCTTCGTCAAAAGATTCGCTATCTTTAACTTTTATACCTGGCACTAAAATCACCCACTTTCTTTTTTAAATTTTAGGTCTGCATTATATTTAAAGTTTACTTAATTCTTATTTAACTATTATTAGATTATAATATTTTTTTAAGAAAAAGGATTATTTTGAATTTAACACATTTAGATGAGAATGATAGACCTAAAATGGTTGATGTATCAGATAAGAGTGAAACTAAACGTATTGCAATTGCATCAGGTGAAATTACAATGTCACAAGATGCTTTTGATGCGATTATTTCAAATACTACAAAAAAAGGTCCAGTATTACAAACAGCAGTAGTTGCAGCTATTATGGGAGTTAAAAAAACTAGTGATTTAATTCCTATGTGCCATCCTTTATTATTAAGTGGAATAAATTGTGATATTGAAGAAAAACCTGAATTACCTGGATTTAAACTAATCGTAACAGCAAAGTTAAATGGTCAAACAGGTGTTGAGATGGAAGCTCTAACTGGTGTTTCTGTTGGTTTATTAACTATTTATGATATGGTTAAAGCTATTGATAAATCAATGATTATTTCTAAGGTTCAATTAGAAAATAAATCAGGTGGTAAAAGTGGTGATTTTAACAGAAAGGATTTATAGATGGTTGATTTGAGTAAAGAAAAATTAGAACTAGATTATCCATGTAACTGGGAATATAAATTAGTTGCATTAACACATATTGATATTAAAATTACTGTTAAAGAAGTAATCTCAAATAGAGAGCATAAAGTTAAAGAATCAAAAGTTAGTAGTAAAGGTAAATTTAAAAGTTATACTTTAGAGCTTTTAGTACATAATGAAGATGATAGAAAAGAGATTTATAAAATGCTAGGGGACCATTCTAATATTAAAATGGTTTTATAAGTTAATTAGTATCTTATTCGTAAGATACTAACTCTTGTTTCATTTTTTCTTGATTTAATTTTTTACAAGCTACTTTATAGTGTTTTTTAATTTGTTCTTCGTCTTCTTTTACAAGAGTTTTAATTTCTTCAATTGATTTACCTTCTTCAAAAGCCACAAATACTTTGTACTCTTTTTTAGTAAATTTTCTTTTTAAAATTTCTTGTAATTGTTCATCTGATCTTAACGATCCAACAAGTTTATCAATATGTTTTAATAATGATTGTGTAAAATTCATTTTTTCCCTTTTATTTTTTTAGCCATGATTCAATGGCTTGAATATCGTTGTAAGAAGTTAAATCAAGCATAATAGGTGTAACTGATACATAATTAGCTTTTATTGCTTCAAAGTCGCAATCTTTTTTTTCTGATGGTTTCCAGATTAATGGATGTAATCCAATCCAATAATACTCTTCACCTCTTGGATTTAAATGTCTATGGGTATCATTACCATATTCTCTATATCCAACTTTAGTAACTTTTATTCCATTACACTCATCAGCTTTTATTGGTGGAATATTAACATTTAAAAACTTTCTTTCATCTAATGGAAAGGAATTATCCAATATTTTACTTGCAAGTTCAACAATAACTTTTTTTGCTAACTCAAAATCCCATCCATTTTTTATATCTTCACACTTATCATTACATACTTGAGAGATTGCAATTGCTGGAACTTTATGAATTACAGCTTCCATTGCACCTGCTGCTGTTCCACTATATGTTATATCTTCTCCCATATTTGCACCAATATTTATACCACTTATTACAAGGTCTGGTTTGTAACCTTCTTTAAATAGATTACTAAGAGAAATGAAAATACAATCAGTTGGACTAGCATCATCTATTTTATAATAATCATCTTCTACACAAATCATTCTTAGTGGTTTATCCAAAGTTAATGAGTGACCACAAGCTGATTTATTTCTTGCCGGTGCTACAACAGTTATTTTTGCTATTGGTAATAATGCTTCTATTAAAGCTTTTAATCCAACCGCATCAAAACCATCATCATTTGTTAATAGGATGTGTTTCATGCTACTACATATACTCCTTCTATTTGTTGAATTAAATTTTCAACTTGAGATGTAACTTTAAAACCAGTTTCTAACTCTAAGTCTGCAAGTTTTGATTTTATCAAAAGTTTTAACTCTCTTTTCCCTTGATTATTTGCAACTATATCAAATAGTTTATACATAGTGCTTTCATCATTTGTAAAAGGAAGTGCTATTGTTAATGGTGGCTCTTGGACTTCTTTTTGTTTGGTTTTTACTTTTTCTTTTTGTGCATCTAAGATTGTTTCTATTTTTAAGATATTCATTCTTGTGAAGTTATCATCTTTTGAAATTCTTACTTTAAAGGCAATTGGCTCTTCTAAGTTATAGCTCTCTTTTAACTCTTTTAATCTATCTTCAAAAAGCATAAGCTCAATATTTCCATGTAAATCCATGATTGTTGCAATTCCAAACTTATTACCTTTTTTAGATATTTTTTCAGTAATATTTTCTATTTTCCCAACAAAAATTGCTTGACTACCATCTGCTAGTTCATCAATTTGAGAAGAAAGTGTATAATTTACTTTTTCTAGTTGTTCTCTATATTGATCAAGTGGATGACCAGATACATAAAATCCTAAAGAAGCTTTTTCAAACTCTAATATTTCTTTTGCATTATATTCAGGAAGATGCTCTAACTCTATATCTATTTTTGTAAGTTCATCACAATCTCCAAATAAAGAACCTGTAGCCATTTTTTTTGCCTGTGCTGCTTTTCCTACTGTTTCAACAATCTTTTCTATTTGTTCAAGTAATGCGTGACGTGAATAACCAAAACTATCAAAGGCTCCTGCTTTCGTAAGTGATTCTATTACTCTTTTATTTACTTTACTTCCATCAATTCTTGAAATAAAATCTGCTAAATCAGTAAATAATCCACCTTCATCTCTTGCTTTTAAAATAGATTTAATTGCAACATCTCCAGCACCTTTAATAGCACCCATTCCAAACATTACAACTTCTTCACCATCAATTTTTTTAGCTGAGAATACTAAATCTGATTTATTAATATCAGGTGGAAATAAATCAAGTCCTAGTCTTTTTACTTCATCCACATATTTAACAACTTTATCTGTGTTATCTTTCTCAAGTGTAAGTAAAGCTGCCATAAATTCTGATGGATAATATTTTTTTAAATACGAAGTATAAAATGTTACAAGTGCATAAGCTGCTGAGTGAGATTTATTAAATCCATATCCAGCAAATTTTACGATAAGATCGAAAAGTTCTTCACAGTGAGGTTTTTGATAACCTTTTTTTACTCCACCAACTGCGAATTCTCCTTTTAATCTATCCATCTCTTCTTTAATCTTTTTACCCATAGCTCGTCTAACTAAATCGGCACCTCCAAGGCTAAATCCACCGATAGTCTGTACGATTTGCATTACTTGCTCTTGGTAAACGATAACTCCATAAGTTGTTTCAAGAATTGGTCTTAAAGGCGCATCAAATTCATCGTAGAAGTAGTTAATCTCTGCTCGACCGTGTTTTCTATCAATAAAGTCATCAAGCATTCCTGATTCCATTGGACCTGGTCTATAAAGTGCAAGAACGGCGATAATATCCTCAAAATTTGAAGGTTTTAATCTTTTACATAAATCTTGCATTCCATCTGACTCTATTTGGAATAGTCCAATTGTATTTCCAGTTTGAATAAGGTCATAAACACCCTTATCATTTACATCGGTGGTAATGAAATCAACTCTTTTTCCATGACGTTGTTCTATTAGTTTATTTGCTTCTTCAATAACTGTTAGGGTCTTAAGACCCAAGAAGTCGAATTTGATTAAATCCACATCTTCAACATATTTCCCATTATATTGAGTTGCTAGAGTATCAAGTCCTGAGGGTTTAAATAAAGGTGTTTTTTTCCATAAAGGCTCATTTGAAATAACAACACCTGCTGCGTGTGTTCCTGCATTTCTATTTAATCCTTCAAGCGCTAAAGCATATTCCCAAACTCTTGCTGCTTGTGGGTCTGCATCACAAAGTTCTTTTATTTTTGGTTCTTTTTCATATGAGTTTGTAAGATTTATTCCTAATTCATCAGGAATTAGTTTTGCCATAGCATCTGCTCTTGCATATGGCATATCAAGAACTCTTGCAACGTCTCTAATTACCCCTTTTGCTAAGAGTTTACCAAAGGTAATAATTTGAGCAACGTTGGCTCGACCATATTGTTGAACAACATAATCAATAATTTCCCCACGTCTTGCTTGGCAAAAGTCCATATCAATATCGGGCATTGATATTCTTTCTGGATTTAGAAATCTCTCAAAAAGTAAACCGTAAGGAATTGGGTCAATATCTGTGATCTTTAAAGAAAAGGCAACTAAACTTCCAGCCGCTGATCCTCGTCCAGGACCCACTGGAATTCCCATTTGTTTAGCAACTATTACGAAATCCCAAACAATAAGCATATATCCTGGGAATCGCATATTATTAATAATTTCAATTTCAACCTCAAGTCTATCTTTATATTCTTGATGTCTTTCTTCTGGAACAATTTTTAATCTATCTTCTAATCCTATTCGACATTCGTGAATAAATAAAACTTTATCATTTTCAAGAGAATACTCAAGCTCTGGCTCTGGTAGTGTTAAATTTAAATCTTCAGCTTTTTGTCTTGTAAATTTAAAATTGGGAGGAGTAGGGTTTCCTAGTTTTATTTCTAAATTACATTTATCAGCAATCTCTTGAGTTGCTTCAATGGCTTCAGGAATATCTGCATATAATTTTGCAATTTGTTCTGGTGATTTTAAGTAAAATTCATGAACACTATGTCTTAATCTATTTGGATCATCATAAAGTTTATTCATTGCAATACACATAAAAGCCTCATGTGCGTCAGCATCTTTTTGTTCTAAATAGTGAGTATCATTTGTAGCAACTACTTTTATTCCTGTTTCTCTTGAGATTCGTAAGATTTGATCATCAACAAAATGCTGGTCACCAATTCCATGTCTCATTATTTCTAAATAAAAATCATCTTCAAAGATTTCTTTATATTCAAGTGCGACAGCTTTTGCACCCTCATATCCTTTTGCACCATTTTTTACGTTTCTTTCATTTTGTGTGTTTAAATGCCAGTTAACTTCACCTTGTAAACAGGCAGCACTACAAACTAGGCCTTCAGAATTTTCTCTTAAAAGTTGTTTATTAATTCGAGGGTAATAATAAAATCCATGCATATAAGCTTGTGAACTTAAAAACATTAAGTTTTTATAACCTATATCATTTTTTGCATATAAACATAAGTGGTATCTTTGTCTAGTTGTTTTATCTCCTAGGTCTTCACTATTATGAATATATGCTTCCATTCCAATAATTGGTTTTATACCTTCTGCTCTCATTGCATTATAAAAATCAATAGCTCCAAACATATTTCCATGGTCAGTCATAGCAACGCTAGTCATTCCCATTTTTTTTATTTTTTTTGCTAGGGGTTTAATTTTATTTGCACCATCAAGTAGTGAATATTCTGTATGTAAGTGTAGATGGGTAAATTGTGGTGTTTGTGACATAATATAAATCTTTTTGTATTTTTATTTATAGTATATCTAAAAAATGATTTTGAGCCTCTTTAATACCTAAGTTAAAACACTGTTCTAATTCTTTAAAAGTAAAAAGTGAAAAATTTCTAATATGTTTACTCCCTAAATAATAATTAGTATTTTCGAGTGAATGTTTGTGGTTTTCATGTAATTGTTTAAATAAAGATTTTTTTATATTTCTTAATGGATTGAAGTTTTTTGTTTTGATTTCATTGTCTTTAGCGAATAAATCAATGGCATAAATATCATAATTTTTATCAAGTAGTGGACGAATAGGAATGTTATCAAATAATCCACCATCAATTAAATTCATACCTTCATAAGCAATAGGCTTAAATAAAGGTACTAATGCACTTGATGCTAAACATAGGGTAACTGTATCTCCAGAATTGAAATAATGCAACTCTTTTTTCTTTAAATCATAAGCATTTACCCAAATAGGTTTTGGAATATCTTCTAGTTTTTCAATTGGAAGAAGCTCTTTTATGATTTTATTGGAAGAATCTATTTTTAATAAACCATTTCTAAAGTAGTTAAATTTCAAAGCTTGTCTTACATCTTTAGATGAGAATATTTTTAGTTGTTCTTTTGCACTTATTCCACTTGCATGGGAAGCTGATATTATAGCTCCAATAGATGATCCACTATAAGCTTTTATCTCTATTTTATATTCTTCACAAAAGTCAAGAACTCCTAAATGAAAAGCACCACGTGCTGCTCCTCCACTTAAGGCTAATGCTAGATTATTCGTTGGAATTCTTTTTACTTGAGTTATCATTTTCTAACCAATTTATTATTTTAAATTCACCTTCATATGTTTCCACAATTGCAGTACAAGATTCAACCCAATCTCCACAATTTAGATATTCAATATCTTCAATATCTCTAATTTCTGCTTTGTGAATATGTCCACAAATAATACCATCATATCCTTTGTTTTTTGCATGGGTGGATAAAACAGCTTCAAAATCACTAATAAATGAAACAGATGATTTTACATTGTCTTTTACATATTTTGAAAGTGACCAGTACTTTTTTATGCCGATTCTTTTTCTAAGAAAATTTAAAACAACGTTTAAGTGTAGAAGTAGATCATATCCATAATCACCCAAAATTGCTAACCATTTTTTTGTCATGGTAATTGAATCAAAAAAATCTCCATGGGTTATATAATATTTCTTTTTATTTATAGCTACATATTCAAGTTCATTTGCAATACTTACAGAATCTCCTAATAATAAAGGAACAAAAGGTCTTAGAAATTCATCATGGTTCCCTGTAATAAACGTTACTTTTGTTCCTTTTTTAGCTTTTTTTAGAATTTTTTGAATAACATCTGAATGTTCTTGCGGCCAAATCAATTTTCTTTTTATAGCCCAGCCATCAATGATGTCTCCTACTAAAATTAATTGATCTGATTCATTATGTTTTAAAAAATTTAAAAGAACTTTAGCCTTTGAAAAGCGTGTTCCTAGATGTATATCTGATATATAAATGCTTTTGTATTTCATAAGGGCATTTTAAATCCTTTTGATTACAATTGAATAACAAAAATTTATTTATTAATAATCAGCCATTAATAAACCATTTTTAACTTCAGTTGATGTTTCTTCACCACAAAGAATACTTACTATTTCAAGAGCAAATATCATAGCAGTTGCAGGACCTCTTGAAGTAATTACCTTATTATCAATTACAACAGCATCATCTTCGTGGTAACCATTTAGTTTTATTTTTTGCTCAAAACTTGGATAACAAGTGAAATTTTCATTTAAAACACCTGCTTTATGAAGAGCAAATGGTGCTGCACAAATTGCTCCAATGTTTTTATTTTTTTCTTTAAACTCTTTTAATAATGATTGAACTTTTTCATTTTCTGCAAGAGTAAAAGCATTTGGCAAACCACCTGGTAAAACAATCATATCAAAGTCATCAGAATTTATATCTTCAATTTTACAAGCAGCTTCTATTTTCACATTATGCGCACCTATTGTTTGTAAGTTTTCAACAGCTGCTATAGTAACTTCTATATTTGCACGTCTACATACATCAATAATTGAAATTGTTTCAATTTCTTCAAATCCATTTGAAATTGGTATTATAATTTTTGCCATAATTTCTCCTATAATTTTTAAATGATTGTATATTATCTTACTTTAAAATAATATTCTAAATAATATAAGATATAATAATAAAATTAAAGTAGTAAACAATCATTCAAGAGTATCTAAGCTAACTTTAAATAAAATTTAAAGAATTATGAAAAGGGGTTTTAATGTTTAAAAGTGTTCTAAAGTCAAGTATTTTGGCTAGCTCTTTATTGTTAACTGTAGGATGTGCACACAAAAGTAATGATGCTCTTTCTCAAGAAAATGATAGAGTTCAAACTACAAAACAACATTTGGAAGTTGCAGCTGATAATCAAAAATATGTAACTACTCAAAATACACTAGATGCTACTATCTCATCGCTAGCAGCACAAATGATGCAAAATAAGAAAATGGATACAAATAAACCTGTTCTTATTACTTCATTTGTAAGACTTGATCAATTCAAAAAAACAACTGAATTTGGAAGAGTTATAAGCGAAAGTTTAATAAATGAACTTTCAAATAGAGGGTTTAATATTATTGAATTTAGAGGTCAAATGGCTGTTTCGATAAATGAAGAAGGTGAATATTTTATTTCAAGAAAACCCTATGAAATCAAAGGTAGTATCCCAAATACATATGTAGTTGTTGGAACTTACTCAAGACAAGCTGGTAGAATTATGTTAAATGCAAGAGTTATTGATAATATTACTGGAAAAATCATAACAAGTGCTAGATCTACTTACGCACATGGTGTTGCAAATGATTGTATGATGTTTGGAGATTGTGCCCCCGCTAGAACGATTAATATAGTAAAAGAAAGATAATGTCATTATCTTTTTTAAGAGTTTTGAAATTAGTTATAATTTCATCACTCTTTTCACTTCTTTTCACTTCGTGTGCTTATAAAAATCCAATAAACGGAAGTAATAATTTTCACTCTTTAGTTTCAAAATTAGTTGATGATTCTGCTAATAAAATAAAAAAGAATTTACAAGCTGATGATGTTGTTTTAGTTTCTGATTTTGTGAATTTAGATAAATTAAAAAATAAATCACAACTTGGATTTTTATTATCAAGTATGTTAAAAGATAGTTTAGTTTCTTTAAATATAATTGTTAGAGAAGTTGAATTTGGAAAAGAGTTTGAATTTGGTAAATCAGGTTTTAATTTATTAACTAGAGAAAAAGATAGAATACTCTCTGATAAAGTTAAATCACGATATGCAGTTGTTGGAACATATTCAATTACAAGTAGAAGTTTAAATGTTTTTATTAAACTAATAGATATAAATACAGGATATATCTTATCTTCTTCATATGCAAGAACTGATATTGATGATGAGATTTTAGGACTTGAAGGAAATAGTGAAGGTGGAAGTACTAAAAAAGCTCCACCTTCAAGACCTTTTTTAGTTTTATAAAATATCTTGAATTAAAAATTGAGGGGTAACTACTCCTCTAAACTCATTTTTACTTATTGATACAATTAAATCTAAATTTTGCGGAATATTGGTATTTGAGTCATTAAATTTTAAAGCTTCAAATATTACACCTTCACAGTTTAGTGTTAATTTTAAGTGATTTTTATCTTTTCCCAATAAATCATATTTTACTAAAGTTGCATTTGATATTTTAAAAATTGGTCTATGGTTTTCTAATCCATATGGTTCAAATTGTTCTATTATAGAGATAAAATCTAAATCTACAGAAGAAACATCAAGTTCTCCAAGTGTAATAGGTTCTATATGTAAATCATCTTTTGAGCTTTCTAATTCTTCATTTATAATAGTTTTAAACTCTTCAAGATTTGAAGCATCTAATGATAATCCAGCTGCATTCTTATGTCCCCCATAACCTAATAACAAATGCTTTGCTTTTGTAATAACATCATATAAATTGATGTTAGCATTAGCTCTTGCACTTCCTTTTGCAATTCCATTATGAATAGAAAAAATAAAAGCTGGTTTTTTATGTGCGTTTGATAGTTTTGAAGCAACTATTCCAATAACACCTTCATGCCAATTTTCACCCCAAACAATAACAGCATTATCATTTTTATCAGTTTTTGAATCAGCTTTTCTTGAAATCTCTTCTTGTAAGGTTTTTCTATAGTTATTTAGTTCATCTAATAAAGATAAAGTTTCATTTGCATTAAATGCATTTTCAGATAATAAAAAAGATAAAGCAACACTAGCATCATCCATTCTTCCTGCACTATTAAGTTTTGGAGCTATGAAAAAACCTATATCATCTGATACTAGGAACTCTTTTGACATAACTTCATTTAGCCTTTTAAAGGCTTCCCTTGAAGAGGTTTTGATTTTTTTTAAACCTTGTTTTACTAAGGTATAATTTAAAGCTGTCATTGGCATGATATCTGCAATTATGGCAACACAAAGTAAATCTAAAAACTTAGTCATATTTATATCTAAGTTTAACTCTTTTTTTATAGCTGCACATAAATACCAAGCAACTTGCGCTCCGCAAATATCTTTAAACTCAAAATTACAGTCATGTTGTTTTGGATTTATAATAGCAAGTGCAAGAGGTATTTGAGTTCCTACTGTATGATGATCTGTAATGATTAAATCAATATTCTTTTCTTTTAGTTTTACAGATGCAGCATATGCTGAAATTCCATTATCAACAGTTATTACTAAACCATCATCTATTAAATCAACTATTTTTACAGAAAGACCATATCCATGTTCAAAACGATTTGGAATAATATGATTTACTTTT
>RRZU010525598.1_pt1 | contig 10824 bp, 9 predicted proteins | sample 2165561 | NCBI WGS metagenome assembly RRZU01 (sample SAMN10456909, study PRJNA506462) | wastewater metagenome | isolation source: wastewater sludge | place: USA: Moscow, Idaho | reverse complement strand
CCTACACCCTTTAGCCTCTATCATCTGTTTTGCATGAAGCAATTTAAAAGGTTGCATTGCTAAAATCAAATCAGCTCTTCCGTGAAGCATTTTATGGTTTTTGATAAATTTATCTATCATATAACTTGCAGCAGATCCACACACTACAACCATACAATCACTTCTCTCTTTTGAAATGAATGTATTATAAAAATCTGCGAAAAATGATAAAAAATTACTTCTTGGACTATCTAGCCAAGGGAACTCATCGAAAAATAGTATTTTTTTACCTTTACTTGTATCTTGTGAGATATACTGCTTTAGTAATTCAAAAGCATCTTGCCAATTTTTAATTTCTGATTTATTCTCAATTTTTACATCATATGCTTGTTCAATTTTTCGCAAGAATGAGTTTATTTGGTATTTTTGATTTACTTTATAGATTCCTGTAAATTCAAGACAGAAGAGTTCATTTTTAGCTATGAAATGTCGAATAGTTTCTGTTTTACCAATTCTTCTTCTTCCATAGACAACAACCAAAGAAGATTTATCAATAGATAGTTTTTTTTCTAAATTTTTTAATTCATTATCTCTTCCAATAAACACTACTTACCCCTTCTTGTAAATTTATACAGTTATATTAGCAAAATATCTAAGTAAAATCAATAGATATTTTAGTATTATATCTTTATAATTAAAAATACATATCTTAGAAACTGATTTAATTTAAACATTTATACAAAATTTTGTTAGAATACAAGAAATAAAAAAGCTGATTAATGAAAAAATCACTTGATAGTCAAAAAAACTATTCAGATGATTGATTTTTCTTTGTATTTATATTTTTTTCTTTTACTTTTTATGGACTCCTAAAAAGAGTCCTAATAAAAAGACTTCTTTAAAAGTCTTTTATAGTCTTTAGAGCATAGTGTACTTTGGTTGTAAACTAGTGTGATTTGGGTGTAAATTTCAATCATTTTCGTGTACTTTGGGTGCTTGGTTAATGTACTTTGGTTGTATTTAATGTACTTTGGGTGAAGTGTAATCATTTGTAATTATAAGCTTTATCCTTGAAATACCCCTAAAAATCGTCTATATAATACAATTTGTAATTACTATTACTTACAAGTACAAATAAAAATCAACCATATTTGTATAGTGTACTTTGGGTGTAACCTTTATTTTTTAGTGCTTGTACTTTGGGTGTAAACTATCTTCATATGATGTACTTTGGGTGAATATGATGTACTTTGGGTGTAAGTTGATGAGATACGGGTGTATTATATATAGTCAATAGTTATAGAAAATCCTATTTATTGATAGTTTGATGGATTCAACAACAACATTTTAATTAGTAACACATTCATTAGATTTTAATGTACTTTGGGTGTAGATTGTACATAATTCATCTATTGTTTGATGAATACATGTACTTTGGGTGTATTTACGTAAGATATGGGTAAGGATATTATTGTAAAGAAATAGATTAATAGCTATTTTATAGGCATCATAGACTATTTTATATGTCAATTATTTGAAATAATTCTTGTATTGTATTTTGATGTACTTTGGGTGTAATAATCTTAGTATAAATACGAAAGTTTTAAAAATATTGTTAAATTAATTAATAAAAATGTACATATTTTTTATATAGAAGTTATTAATATAGAGTTCATCTAAGTGTTTATATAGGTAATTGGAATTAAAAAAAGAGTATTTTTAAAGTTTATAATGTACTTTGGGTGTAAAAAAATGTACAAGTACGAATTTTATTTAAAAAAGTAGATTTTTTTATAGGATTAGTATGTACTTTGGGTGGAAAATTTAAAGAGAGTTTAATCTAATAAACCCTCTAATGGAGGAATAAATCTAATATCTGTTGTTCCTGTATATTCAAATAATTGAGAACCTGAATAGTATTTAATATTAAATTTTGAAAGTTCTTTCTCATATTCTTTTATATATTGTTTTGCTGATGTAAGTTGTCTAGGAGTTTGACAAGGATAATTTATTGTTTCAAGTAGCTGCATAAGTTTCATTCTTTGAATATTATCTGCACTTGCATCATGAGTAATAAAAAATTCTATAATAGATCTAATTAAAGCACTACCCTTTCCTCTTATTCCAATTAGTTCATCAAATCTTTTATTATAGTTAATAGATATAGTTTTATTAAAATATTCAGCATATTGAGATGATAAAACAATAACATATGCTTGTTCTTTAGAACTGTATTTCATTTCTTGTATGATATTGTAACTAGAAGTTATACTTGCATTGTCTGTATCGGTTCTTACAATAACTACGTCTTTGATGTATTCAATAGCTTCTTGAATATTTTTTTGAGTTTTCCCATTCCATTCAAGACCTAATTGTTGGGCAATTTCATAAATACTAAAGTAAATAGCAATAGTACCTTTGTAAACTACTGATCTTATATTATGTACCATAATGCAGTCAAGGATCATTTTATGATATTGTGTCAGTAATCTATTTCTAATTTCTACAGTTCCAAAAGCAGTTTCTCTTTTAAGTATATTCTTATTAGCAACAAATTCTCTAGCTAATGCACTATTATGTGATATTTTATCAACAGGCATAAACGGACTTACTCTTAAGTCCATTAGTGTTGATGTTGATTCATTTATTTTCTGTTTTGTATCAAATAGACTGTATTGAAGCATTTGTCCTTCATCAGGCAATAAACTCATATTTTTTTTAGGAGTTCTTTTTCTTGGAGTTGTTGACTTTTTCTTTTCGTTTTTTTCTTCAGCCATTGAATATCTCCATAATAGTTTTAATTATAATCATAGTTCATCTACCTCTGTTTCATCCAAATCTCCAAGCGTTGGCATAGAGTATTTTTTAGTAATTTCTTTTTTTGGTTCAAATGGTTTTATTTCAATTTTAGTATCAAATAGTTTAATAGTATATTCACGTTTATCACTAGAGAAATGATTAGTTTTATCAATAATAACTTTTCTACATTGAGAGTCATTTTCTATTTTTTCAATTACATAATGCATCCTACAAGCATCAATAAATGCACTAGCACCTCTAGCACTTGATTTATTTGTACTACTTGATTTTGAATGATGATGAATTAAAATAATTGTTTTATTTTCATCAACACACCATTTATTTAAGAGGGACATAAAATATCTTGCATCTGCATTTGAATTTTCATCTGCTCCAAAAAATGCAATAAGTGGATCAAGCACAATCAAAGTGAAATCTTTTAACTGCTGTTTCATTAATTCAAAATTTGAATTAATGTTGAGATTTTTATCTAAAAAATGAAATACTTGAGTTTCTTTACCTATTACAGTAATTCGGTTGTTAATATTTAATTCGCTATGTATTTTTGTTAGACTTAATGCTCTCTTCTTAGAAACGCCTATTTCATCTTCACTTAACCATAAAAAACATTTTTTTGGAGTGTATGCATGTACAAAATGTAATGCTAAGAATAAAGATAAATAACTTTTACCACTTCCCCCTGGAGCACTTATAATATTTATTTCATTTTCTTGTACAGGTAAGATATTTTCTAAATAGAAAGATGGATTTTTAGATTCAGCTTGAGAAAAATCTACAAAATTAAAAATTTCTTGTCTTTTAAAATCTTTACTTCTTTGAATAAGAGCTTCAAGTTCATTAAGTTTGTGTAAACTACTTAAATCATCTGTAGCAATTTTTTTAAGTTGATTTTGTAAATAAATTTTGAATTTATTTTCAACTAGGCTGTTATAAATAGAATCTAAATGACTAATTGGATTAGTAGAATAAATATTTAATAGTGCTTGTTCAAAAGTACTACCTATTTTAGCATATATAGTTTCTTCATTAATTGGATATTTGTTGTTATACAATTCAATCATTGCATCAAATATTTTTCCATATTGAGGATTAGAAAAAATATTTTCTTTAATTTGTTTTATTGAATCATTATCAAATAGAATTGAAGAAAGTAGCCCTCTTTCCATACCATCGATAATATTTGTATCTAACTTATCAAACATATAACCTTCTAATTTGTATTTAATAATTCATTATACACAAATAAAAATTAAAGCCTTTTAAAAGATTTAATTATTATTTGTCACTATAGAGTGACAAATAATGTTAAGGTAATTACTTTTTAAAATATAGACTTATAATAAAGAATTTAATATAATTATAGTAAAATTTGTCATTATAGAGTGACAAAATAAGAAATGGAGATTTTAATGTCTAATAAACTAGCTACTTTAATTGCTGTAACGAATTTAAAAGGTGGGGTTGGTAAGTCAACTATTTCATCAATATTAGCAAGTAAGTTTAATGCAAAAGAAGATAAAAAAACTTGTGTATTTAATATTGCAAAAGGTCAATCAGCTGAAACAATAAATGAGGTTGAAACAATTGATTATTCAAGTCTATTAAGTATAGATAGAACAATAAGTGCATCAGAGGCACTTGCAAGTATTATGGAAAATTATGATTATATATTTGTCGATACAGCAGGAGATTTGTCAGAAGAATTAATAGAAATAATTAGCTACATAGATTATTTTATAGTACCATTCGATAGAGGGAAAAGGGTATTTGAAGATACAATTACTTATTTGAAATCAATTTTTACAAGTGGAATTATAGAAGATAAAGAAGAACACAATATTTGTTTAATATTTAATAAATATAATAATAAGGCAGATGTTGATGAAGTAAAAGATAAATATATTAATGAGTTAAATTTAATTGCACTAGAAAATTCAATAAAATTCAATATAGGTTTTTCTAAATTAAGTAATTCAGATGTTGTTGAAACAATGGAAGATAAAAAAGCATCTATTGATACATTAAGTGCAACTAATGCAGTAGCCTATAGAATTTTTAATAAGAAAATTGATGATTTATATTTAGACGTAAAAACACATTTAGAATCTGTTATAGGAGAAAAATAAATGGAAGAATCTTCTAACAATAAAGCACAATTATTAATAGATGAAATTAGAGCTAAACAACAAAAAAATGATAAGCCAAATCCTCTTTCAGTATTAAAAAAATCAAAAGAATTAATAAATACAGCAAAAGATGAAATTGAAATTAATTCTAAAGATCCAAATAAATTAATATTAATAAATATTAGTGATATTATTCCATTAGAAAATAGTGGACGAATTATGCACAACAGAAGTGCAATGACTACAAAAGATAAAGATGAAATCATTAGATTTGCTGAGTCAATTAAACTTTCTCAAAAGGATCAATCTGGATTATTTGGAACAGGTTTAATTAATGCTATTACAGTTAGAACATCTAAGATTCACAATGGTAAGTATGAGTTAATATCAGGATATAGAAGAACTGAAGCATTTAAAATTTTAAATCTGTTACAAATACCAGCATTTATATTGGAATGTGATGATAAAGTTGCAAGAAGATTAAGAAATGCGGAAAATAAACAACGTAGAGATATAAATGCTTACGATGAAACTTATGGTGAGCTTGAAGAAATACAATTATATTGTGATTTTAGTACACTGGATGAAGCAGAAAAGGCTTTAAGAAAAGCAAAAAGAATTATTGACTTAGAAAATCAGTTGTTTAAAGAAATTGATATAAATAGTATTAATTATGATGCATTTATAAATGAAAAGTCTAAGTATTCATTAGATGAACACACAAAAGCTAATTACTTAAAAGATGTTGTTTTAGAAATGTCTCAAAGACAATTAAATACATTTGTTAATAGATTAGAGATTTTACAAATTTCTGAAAAAATTCGAACATACATGTTTAATAACCAAATTTCATATTCAGAAGCATTAACAATAAAAAAAGTCTTAAAGAATCAAGAACATTTAATTGATGAATCTGTTCAATATTTATTGAATAGTGAAAATATTTCTAAAAAACGATTGTCTACAAAAGAATTTGAACTATATTTAAAAAAGCTTTCAGGTTACGAGAACCAAAATAGAGGGCATAAATATAATTGTTTTACTAAATTAAAGAGTAATATTACTTTATTGGAAAAATTAAATATTGAAGATTTGATTGATTCTGATGTAATTTTTCAAAAAATTGATGAATTAAATAAATTGTTAGAAACTAAATATCTTTAGAATTTTTATTTGTCACTTCATAGTGACAAATATTTATTTAATCATTTGTGTCTAAAATATGTTTTACAGAATCTAAATGGCTCATTCCTTGAGAAACTAGCACATTCATTTTACTTCTTAAGTCTGCATCAGTAAAAAGCAAAGTTTGTAAAAACTTATCAAGTACAACTCTTCCTTTAGTTTGAACTTTATCAGTCATGATAAATATTTCTCCATACTCACCATCAGCTGGAGCTGTATTATCCATCAGGGCATATGCATCAGGTGAGAGATTAAAAAAGCCAGATTTTTTAATTTTTTCTCTTGATGTACTTCGTTGCATCAAAAAGAAATTCCAAAAGGAGTTTTCTATGATTACTCTTCCTACTTTACTTACACTATCACCTCCATATAAATCTTCAAAGCCTTGAGTTCCTAATAACATCGAAGCACCATGTTTTCTAAATCTTCTATATGCTTGTTCAACAAATATTTCTACATGAGCAGATTTCCCTAGAAATTTATGTGCTTCATCCATAATAACAATATTTTTTTTGTTATGGTTTATTTTGTTTTTTTCTTCTAAATAGATTTCTTTAGAGATTTGGTAAGTAAGCACCATTAAAATGGGATTAAGTAGGTCAGGTGAGTTTTCAAGTGAACCACATTCAAGCACCACAAAGTCATTACCAAAATTGATATTACTTTTACCATTGAAAAATTTCCCATACATATTGTTTGATTGATAGATTGATAAATGTTTTATGAAGTCAATTAGTCTATCATCATTGTCATAAGCTTGAGCAACGATTTTGAGTTTTTCAACAATAGTATCAACATCACTATTTGGTCCATATTCATCGTAACTTGTATATATAGCTTCTAAAAGGTAGGTTTTCATTAGCTTTTCAAGTTGTTCTGATAATTGACGTTCTTTTGGTAAACCCATCATAAGATATAAACTTGAAATAAACTCGATATATTCATCTAGCATTTCTCTATTAATCATTGAAGTAAAAGGGTTGAGAATTACTTTAGAATTTTCGTTGAAGTCAAGGTATTGTCCATTGAAAACTTCACAAACATTTTCGTAAGAGCCACCAATATCAATAACCCATATTTTATTACCAGATAAATAGTAATTAAGTGCAATCCATTGCATCCAAACAGACTTTCCTGAACCAGTCATACCAATTACAAATGCATTAAATCCACCTGCTTTATTAGCAAATAAATCAATTCCAAAAAGTTGTCCTTTTGGTGAAATCATAGGTACTTGAGGATTTGTACCAAGCCATTCAGCAGATACAGGCATCATACTTATTGCATTTTCACTAAAGACAATTCTTCCTCTTTTTTCAGATAAGAATTTTTGTATCTCCATATCAAATCCAAATGGAAGCATTGTAAGTAGGGCAGGGAATAAAATATATTTATCTTCTTCCATAGCAAATGTGAGGGTTTTAAAATATGATTTGAATTGTCCAGCTAAGTTATTGAGTTCTTCAGTAGTATTTCCAAAAATTGCAATTTGAAATGAGATGTAGTAGGGTGCTGCACCTTTTTGCATTGCATCCATTGCAAAGTTTAAATCCCTATGGATATATTTTAGTTTTGGAAATAGGTTGTAAGGCATTTGTTGTGAGCTAGTTAGTGCAGCTCTTCTAGTAATTTCAGATTTTGCTTTTTCTCCCAGTTTTATAACATTAAGAGTAATCAAAAAAGGCGATGCATGATTTTGATTATTTATAGCATCACCAGCATATCTTATAACATCAAATATTCCTAACTCTTCGGGGTATTCTCTAACACTTAGTGTTTTGACATGTAGCTTATCTACGATAAGTTCATTCTCCTTTTGCACTATCTTATTGTCATTGGCAAATATGAAGTTATTTATATCGCTTCCATCCCATTTTGGAATATCTCTTAAATCATGATTCATATTTAAAATCTCATAGTAAAAAGCGATTGCTTTATCTGCATCTACAAGTCTTGGGTTTAAGTATGCTTGTTGAAGAGAACCTATAAATTGATCTTTTGCTTGGATAAGTTCACTATACTTTTTAAAAAGTTCAGATTTATCAAATTTATCAGTTCCTTCTTTATCTTTTGAAAATAAGGCTTTAAAATCAAAAGATATAAGCTTTGAGAGTAGGGTAGGTTTATTATCTTTACCACCAACTTTAATACTTATTAAAAGCCGAAAGTTCCTTATAGGTGCTCTAAAGTTATTGCTGATTTTAGATTTGATTTTACTTTCTAAAAATTGTTTGTAACTGTAAGCTATGTCATGGCATAATGGATCAATAAAAGTTCGCTGCTTTTGTACATGCCAGTTATCAACTATACTTGTTACATTCGGACTTGCTAGTAGCATTATTTGAATTGCTGTATTATCAGGTAGAATTGATAGTGCCGATGAGATTGCACTTTCAACATTTTTATCTACACCCATAAGTGGTGAGCACTCTACTAATATTCCAAATCCATCATCGTTAGTTGCGAAAATTCCTGTATTGACTTCAAAATCTCTAAATGGTAGATATTTAGAGATACTTTCTCTATCTGTAATATTACTCCAGTCCTGTACAGTTGAAAACATCTATCTTTCTCCTAGAGAAGTACCAAAGAAAATCTCTTTTTCATTTGGCTTTGAATTTTGAAATGCACACTTAATGGCATGGTCAACAAAAGCTGATTTCATTTTTTTGTGAGTTAATTTATTGATAATTGACATTGATTCGTTGCTAATAAGCACTTGCAATTTATTTGAATTAATTGTTTTACCTTTCACTGTTATCCTAAAAGTTTTTTCCAAATTTTAGCAGATAGGTTATGTTTTGTGATTAGTAAAACTTATAAATAAAAATATAATATTTAGTATTTAATTAAAAATACTTACAAAATAAATCACAAACTTTTAAAAATGATTTATAATAACAATAAATCATTAAATCTGTAAGGTTAAAAATGAATTATAAGAAAGAAAACTATGCTTGTTCATATACAGAAATTGCAGAACGTTTAAATTTAACTAGAAATCAAGTAATTGCTATTGAAAGAAAAGCTATTAAAAAGATAAGGATAATAGCTAATAAATCCAATAAATTACAAGATTATAATGATTATTTTGTCAGTATAAAAAAAAGTACAATTTAAATAAAATTTTTATAATTTATTAATTTTGAAAACATTCCACTTCTCTCCATTAAATAATATTTTAACATTGACATTAACATTTGATGTTATTTTGTATTTTTCTAATAAACTTTTAGGTACGTAATAATCATTAATAAATGCAAAATCAGGTTTTTTAATATCTATGTCAATTTGTTCATTTATAATTTCATCATAGTCATATGTTAAACTTCCATTTTTATATTTTAATTTTAATTCTCCCGTTGTATTTTTTAGTAAAGAGCTTTTTATTTCTGAAGTAAGTTCAACTTTCAAGATATTGATTTTTGATTTATTACTTTTTTTATCATTAGATAAATAGTATTTTAATTTTATAAAATCTCCAACATTAGGTCTTAAATCTGTTTCTTCAAAATGTATAACACCACCTTCATTTGAATTTATTACATAGTGAAATAAGTTCTTTTGACTATTAATATGATCAACAAGTGTTAATAACTCTAACTTTCAACCATTGAAAGGAGCATAAAATGATTCCATTAGGATTATTATTAACAATAGTTGTTACAGCTGCATCAACTTTAAAAGAAATATTAGACTCTCAAGATAGATAATTTTAAATTAAAAACCAATCTATACCCTTAATCATCCAAATCAAAAACCTTTTCGTTGTTTTACTCTAATGTAAAACCAAAGCTAATTTAAAACCAAACCAAGGAAAACCCATGTCAAAAACAATAAAACCATTAAACAATGAAGAACTTTTAAAAGCTGCTCCATCAATTTTTTCTGAAAATCCAATTGAAGGTGTTTCTTCTCGTTATGCTTTTGTTCCCACTTATTCTGTATTAGACACATTTAGAGAAGCAGGCTATTACCCGATAATGGCTAGTGAAAGTAAAGTAAGAAATAATGAAAATAACCAAGGTTATCAAAAACATATTATTCAATTTAGAAGTTTAGATAATTTATTAAGACCTAACTCAAATGAAGAATATGCCGATATTGTTTTAACAAACTCTCATAATCGCACTTCTAGCTTTATAGTGGATTTGGCATTTTTTAGAATAATCTGTTCCAATATGTTGGTTGTTCCCTCTCATAGCTTTTCTCATCACTCTATTGTTCATTCTGGATTTAATATCTCAAAAGTTAATACAGCAATTAATGAAGTAACAGCATTTATGCCAAAAATTAAAAGCGAAATAGAAAAGTTTAAATCAATTAGACTATCTTTATTAGAACAATACTCTCTAGCAAATGCAGCTATTGATATTAGATTTGATAAACAGCTTCATGATGTTAATGCAAAAGAGTTTTTAAAGATAACTAGAGATGAAGATGAAATGCCTACTTTATGGAATGTATTTAATAGAGTTCAAGAAGCAATGATTAGAGGTGGAGCAAAGGGTATAAATAAAGAGACTGGAAAATCATTTACCTCAAAAGCAATTACTGCAATTGATGCCAATATAAAACTAAATAAAGAACTGTTTGAAACTGTACAAAATATGGCTAGTTTAAAATTAGCACCATTTCAAATGGCTGCTTAATAAAAAGGAGTTAAAAATGAAACTAGTAAATTACCAACTCCAAACACAAATAGAATACCTTG
>RRZU010117272.1_pt1 | contig 10824 bp, 12 predicted proteins | sample 2165561 | NCBI WGS metagenome assembly RRZU01 (sample SAMN10456909, study PRJNA506462) | wastewater metagenome | isolation source: wastewater sludge | place: USA: Moscow, Idaho | reverse complement strand
CGGCTTTAAATTGGCGTCAAACCCCTCCGTGTAGCCACATTTTTGCCCGCTAATCTTTGCCACTTCGATCCGCAGCGGTACAAAATCAGATTCTGCTGTTTTGTAGAAAAACACCGCCTTGCCGGGAGATAGCGAGCGGCTGTAGCTGAGATGAGTGCACAGTTCCATGCATTTACCCCGTGTTTGCTGGACCATTCATCAGGATAGCCCCCTTCGCATCACTCAACTGCCAAAAGCCAGCGCCAAAGAATCGTTTTTTGCCTGCTAGCCTCATTTCAACGGGGTTGATACAGAGTGCCGTACCGATTGCAGATTCTGCGTAGACATGCTGGCCTTCGATACTTCCAGCCCGCTCAACGGGTTCTTCAAGAAAGACAAAACCAGTCGCAACCGGACGTAATCGACGGTCTACTGCTAATGCTTCACTGAGTTCCTCAAAACTGTGTAGATCGGCATCAGACGGATATATCCAACACCCATATCGTGGCAATCGAGATAACACTGTAAACAGTGTACTTTTATCTTGGTAAACAGTGCACCAGTTGTACTCTTCATACAGCGATGGTGGATGTAAACACCCTCCTGCGAAGCGAGCAGGCAGCGCCACTCGCAGCAAATCAAGGCAAGTTGTGAATGGCAAGGATCCACCAGTTGGGATATGTACCTCGATAATCAAGTCCATGCCCAAATCACAGTATCTCCCATCAAGTAGGCCGGGACGACGGATGCCGGAAACGGACTTAGGATCCGCCAATTTGCTAGGCTCAGGTAGATGCTTCCCAGTTACCCGGCTGTAACGACTCAGGTACCAGGCCATCCCTCCAAAATGAACAGGTTGCTTGATCAATGACTGCAATCGACGTTCATAGTCATGACAAAATCCAGCCAACGCTGAGAGCGACGGAATACCGCACAGATAGGGATTTGCCAGAGCTGAGGCATCGTAAACGGTTAAGCCTGACAAATGCAGGTAGTAACAAGATGTTGGAGGGTGTGGCTCATCCTTTTCCTCATCGTCCGCTAACTGCCTGAGCAACCATAAAATCTGACTTTTAATCGGTGCCATCAACGCGGGATGAAACGCAAAGCGCCTACCTGCTGAATGGTTTTGCAGTTCAAGATGAAATCTGCCTGCCACTTGTAGCATGAGCTCAGGTAGCATTTTTTTGGGCTGGGTGATGAGCTCCAGCTCCAACCCCCCTGATGGCAGGTTACCAGGCTCCCCACGCCCACTGCTCACTATCTCATCCCGCCACTCTATTATTGGTCCTAACCATAACGCCAATTGGCGCCGCAGGTAGCGAAGGGCCGATAGCCGCAATTGCCGCTGCTGTTTTCGGGTCAACCCTGGCCTAGATATCACATGCTTCAGCGCATCAATAAACACATGGTCATTGAAAACCGAGCGATCAAACAGACTCTGGCCATTTGCCAGCCGATGTTTGCGGGCCTGTGAGAAACTGCGGGCTTTGTCCGGACTAACTGGCGGAGGGTAATCGAGTACAGCTACCTTGCCACCAAGGGCACCGACCAGACTCCCTACGCTGGCCGGATGATCATGATGTATATAGGTACACTGCAATTTCTTTTCATGAACCACATTTTGTAGCTGGGCAAGCAGTGCATGGCTGACGACGGGTGTGACTACGCAGTAATTACCCTGGTACAGAAAACGCACCTGTTTTGAAAAGGGACTCACTACAGTCGGGAACGTGTTGTTCTCCAAATTACTCGCTAACAACTGGCACCAGATATCAAGTTGCTGTTGCGTCAACCCTAACCCTATCAACGCCTGCTCCCACGTCTTACTCCTGGCTACTAGCTGTAATGCCAGATTAGTGCTGTCATCGCGGTATCGAAACGAAGTGCCAAAAAGCTTGGCAAGGTTTATATCAGAACTATCATGGGCCCAGCCCATTCTCATGGGTAAACCTGCGCTGCTGATAACACCCGGGATCAGCGGTGGTGCATTTATTATGAGCCGTTTACCATTGACCCGAGCATCAGGATATTTCAGATTGTGAGTGTGCAGCCAGCGAACCGTATGCAGGCAATTCGTGATGTGCCCCTCATCGCTCAAAAGTTGCCTGGCGAGACCCTCATCACACAGACTTTCTGCCCTATCGCGTTTGAGCGTCAGATTCAGCAGCACAACCAATGCCATTTTCTCTGCACCATCGACACCTATCTCCGCAGAATAGGGAGCAAGATAGCGTCTTAACTGTCTGTCGCGCTCACCATGATCCTCAATGTCCAATAGCTCCTCGATATGCATTATCGTCACCATGCAGGTAGATAGGTTGAACTGTGATCATGATGGGACTGCATACGCGCCTGGCGTAACTCGACTACGTGTCGGAGGTGAAACGCTGCCCGATGAGGCGATACCGTATTTCGGCTAGCCGGTCTGATAGACAGTGGTAAAAATCCCTCATGGTGTAAACGGCGAACCTGCTCAACAGAGGTGGATAACAACGTTGCGGCGTCTACTGCTGAGAGCAGAAGATCTCCTACATTTGCGACCCTGCACTGAGGATGGCGGGCGACCAAGTCGGTCAAAAAACCGATCAGATTTTTGAGTATAAAATTCTGCCCCGTATTGCGCATTGGGATCTGACGGCAATCAGCCACTACGCTCCCGAAAACATCCACAAAATCGGTATGATTCAGCGGCTTGGTTTGCCTGACCAATGCATCATCCACCATCTGCTGTAACTCCCGCCAGAAAGCGTCAGGCCATGCAGTAAAGTGGCCGATGGCTTTTGTAAGGGCCCTGTCGTCACGCACTGCCTCATGATCACTGAGGTAACGCTGCTGATACCAATACAGAGCTCCAAATCGCGCACTCAGGGAGCCTATGGCTAACAGCGGATTGGACGATTCAAATGAACAACCATAGGCCAATGCCGACAATTGGATTTCATCGGGCTGGGCCGGGACCGTTGATGCTGTACGTAAATCAAAGCCACACTGGCAATGATTTATCGATTCGCTGGCCAGGTAATTAAGGGATTCACCACAGGCTGGGCAACTATAAATCAATCTCCCACCATGACGATGGCATCCAACATAGGGTTTGAAGTGCCAGCATTGACGCACATACGCTGACTCGCGCAAACAATCTGGACAACAGGGGATTTGATGAACCCGAATGAAACTGAGCGGGATATCGACGCCCGACCTGTGTACAGCTTTGTAGTGATTACCAAAACTGATGGCCGAATGGCATAGTGCCAACTGGAGTAAACGAAATGGAGCTCCGTCAGTCAATCTATCCACAAGTTGCAAGGCCCTGACCCGTAAACCACTAGATCGGCTTGCATGAAAAATGTTGAGCCTTGATAGCTCCAATGGAAATGCCCCGGCTGCCGCATGATCCGTCGTGTGAAGCCAGTCCTGAACTGAGCCGCTGAAGATGCGATAGCGCTCAAAACCATTTTCTTGGGACAAGCGTAAAAAATAGCTCTCCAATGCCTCGTCAGCGAAGGGTTCAGGTCGAACAAGAAGATGCATAAGATCACCAAAACTAAATATTGCTTAGTTTTTAGGTGTAGCACATTTCCTTGGTATCACCATTCGAGCAGACACACTTTTAGCTCAGCAGCACACCCCGACTCTCTTCCCTCTACCCGTGGCACTTACAGTCTACTCCTTGGAGACATTACGCCGATGTTTCTAGAACAAGTTATCAACTCGGCCAAAGTGCTCGGGATCTGCTGGCTCGTAATCATCCGCAAACATATTGTTTTGCCGATGGGACTGGCGCAAATTCGCAAGGGTTTCAAAGAAGCAGCTCTCGCAGAGATGCACTTCATACCGCTCCCCGTCATGCCGGGAACCATACCCCCAGTTGGCAGACAAGGTGGCATGGTTCTGCTCCCCCGCCATCATCGTGCTCTCGCCACAGATATCGCAGCGTACATCTACCACCTGCTCGGTTGGAACCACCGCTTTCACCAGCATGTGCACTCCTTAACCTCAGTGTTGTCTATACGATCCCAGCATAGGAATGGCTGATGGGCGAAACGGAGGCTCGCCGACCAAACGACAGGGCCGAGTCACTCCGCAGAATCTCGTGATTCCGCATATTCGGTGACAGACAACTGCTGTAGCAACTCTCGTTGTTTCTCCTCTGACAGCTTTGCCATCATGCAGATCAATTCAGCAAGCAGTTCGTCATCACAGTAGAAGTAGGCCACCGGATAACCCAACTCCTGAGCAATGCGTTGCATGGTCTGGTAGTCTGGGGCATGTTTCCCCTTCTCGTACTGGTTCATCCTGGCGCTAGCTGTGCTCTGTTCCATACCTAATCGTATCCCCAACTGCTGTTGAGTCAGACCCGTCGCCTTTCTTGCTGCTTTGAGTCTGATGGGTAATGGGTTTGTCATGGGGTCTCTGCTAGCTGAGGATCAGGTAGCTAAGATTCTCTTAGTCTTATACGAACAAGTGTACTAAGCAATACTTAGTTTTTAATGCTCAGCGGAAATTTTCACGTTATCGCTTTTTTAGTAACTGACTGATAGGGATCTTATCGGTGAATTGCAGCGGGTTTAGAACCTCTTCTTTGCCTGCTGCATCAATTTCATAACGCGAGTATTGTTTCACTTCACAAGCCTTGATCTCATCAATCGGTTGCAAAAACGGATTCACTTGGTCGGGATAAAACAGCGCGTATGCCACTGCAATGTGCTCATGTTTCAGCGTCTCGGCATGAGCAGCCAGTGCCTGTTTGACTGACTCATCCAGCAGCTGTTTAAGTGCACGTAGGCTACCGTAACAGGCAGCGAACAGTGCGTAAATTGTATGCTTGGTCTCCAGCCTGGCCTGAGTCTCAAAAGGCATACGATTGGCTAATCCCATAATAAGGCGAATAAAATTTTCTCTATCATCCGACAATTTGAAATATGGAATGGATCTGCGTATCAATAGCCTCGAAGACCATTGTGGCTCTTCAGCGATTTTGGTAGCCCACGGCATACCAACTAGCACAATCGGGATTTTGGCTGTTTCGCTGATGTATTTGAGCCGATTGGCAATCTGATTGCGTTTTTCACGGGTCTTGTTTTCGATGAGCTCCTGAAACTCATCGATAATGATCAATTCTGTCTCGCAGCGTTTCAGACACTTAATCAATGCCTCGGTCAGACTTTCAGCAGAACTCTTGTGGATTCGGTCCGAACTACCAAATTGACCAAGATCCTTTAGTAGCTCAACCATGGTAGATTCCAAAGTCGGTCTACTGGGGATCCTGCTGACGAGCAGTGGTTTATGAATAAAGCCATGTCTGACTTGCTCTGGATGTTTGGCTGCATAATGACGGATTAGGGAAGATTTACCCGTCCCGGTATCACCCGTTAGCAGCATACATTGTGGTTCACCAGCAAACTGTTTGTTAAAGCGAAGACGATCAAAATCCTCTTGGATTGCCCGCAGTAATGGGGTCTCGACATAACACTCGATAAACGACCTGAGCTTATCTGCATCATGACAGGATAGATCCATCAGTAGGGCTCCAAGCCAGAAGTGAAATTATCCCAATCATCACAGTGTTCTGGCTGACTTGCGCTCTCCATTTTCGAAATCACTTCATTTGTGGCCGGATGATTGAGTTCGTGAACAATACTGGTTTCTGCATGGCTGCCAACATTACGATATTTCGCAATTTTGTTGACTCCTTTGACATTTCTCTGCCTAATATTCTGCCTGACCTCAATTAATTCATTTTTTATTCTATCATTTAGATAGATTCGTGCTTTGGATAAGCTGACAACATCCATTTGTTCATTAATGAAATCTCGGTGTAATTTCACATTAATTTGATGTTCCTGTAGGCTCAAGCCTTTTGTATAACCTATAGGGTCAATACATGGGACACGGATGTAACTGCCAAGGTCCTCAAGAAAAACATATACATAAGATATATCCCTTGGGTTGAGTTTTACGAGGACTTTCCGTTTTCCCCTTGTCTGGTCAGGATAATTCATACGGTAAGAAGCCAGCTCATCTGAATCGTAGCGGAGATGATAGCGCTGAATGCCGCCTCGCCTGTGCGTACAATGCAAGCTGAGGCTCAGGATTACTTCAAGCTTCGTCAGATCATCACCGATGATAGGTGCCGGAGGTGCATCTTTGTTTCCATGTTGCCAAGATATAATTGGAATATAGCGATATCTACTATCTGGCTCATAATGGTAGACATCGATGACCCAATGATGAAAAATCTCTAGGAAGGTGGAAAAGCGCATGACTGCATCTTTCTGAGGGTCGTAATCTCCTTTTTCCTGAATATTGGAAAAGGTTTTACCAGGGATCGGCTCCAGAAGCTTGCGATTAATGATGCCAAACATCCGTTCGATCATAGGTTTCAGCCATGGCTTTCTGACTGGGTTGTATTGGATATTGATCCCAAGTTCCAAACAAGACTGTGCAAGGCTAGCACTCCAAAACTCAACTCCATTATCAACAACCAAAGTCTCTGGTTTGCCATAGCATGGCCATTCATGTTCAATCGATGGATATTTATTTTTTACATAGTCCTTTTTAGAAATGCTACTGAGCAATGCGTTACGAACAGATTCATAACTAGGCTGATTGAAATTCAGATTAAAACCTACAACACAATGGCTATAAGCATCAATTAGCAATGTCAAACTAGGACGCCCTAAGGGAACTAATAAATCATCATCGAGTAAAAGTAGATCCAATGGTGTATGGTCTATTTCTACCCTCTCCATAATCCGGCTAGGCGGTTTATGACTAGCGATGGCCTTAAATTCAACATCGGCTATATATGAACCCTTTCGACTTTTCATGACTTGATAAGCTGGCAGCTTTTTTATTCTGTTATAAAAAGCCATATAAGATATAGTTTTTATAGAGTTTTCGACAACACCGAGATTCTCTATTCGAATAGAATCGCTGTAGAGTTGAAATGCGGATGCGATTGAAGGTTGCTCTCCCACCAGATAACGATGGACAGCTTGCTCAAAAAACAGCTCATCACTAGGTGGAAGCCGACTTCGAGTGTTACCTTTCGCTTGGTGTTTAGGAATAAGAGAAACCAGCTTCCTACCATGCTGGATATAGATCTTTCTCCAACGCGCAAGTGTTCGCCAATTAGGGGTGGGAGGCGGTAAGACTAAGGCCGCGTCAGCAAGCAATGGCGTCAGGTTTTTCTCTGTCCAGCCTCCTGCCAAATTTTTTTCAACCCAAAGAATATAGTCGCGCCGATGCAGAGCCTCTACCTTGAGAACATAAGGAAAACTATCCACTGTAGCAGGTAAAACAGCTTGAATGGCGTCAATGGGGGAAGTGGAGGTCGACGGTTGAGGAATGACGAACTCATCCTCAAACAATCCACCATTATGCTTATCCATGGTCAATGCCTGAATGACCGCCAGCCCACACAAAACTGGAAATACCAATTTTCTGTACCGTCAGATCACTCTGCATGATCCCTCGGGCAATCAATGACAAGGCTGATGCCAGGACTTCTTCTGGTGGCGCATCTATAGAATCAGATAACCGTAACAATGATACACGACCAAGCTTCTGCACTAGCCCAAGAAGCTGCATGTGCAGGGGAGTAAAGCTCTGAAAGCCGGAGTAACGATGCAACAATTTCAAATTTCCCAGAATAGGGTCAATTCTGATCTGCTTTTCTGTAACGAGTTTTAACGGGGAGGAAAGCTCAATGGCTCTCTGCTGCTTAAGCGGAAATCGATGGAGAAAATCAGGATCAGCGACTTTATCTGAAGGTTTTATTTCAAGAAAACTGACACTGTCATTCTGGTCGACTAAACGAAAATCTGGAGTATAGGGACATTGCCTTCCAGCGAATTCGTAATAGAAGCCTTCTGGCTGGGCCTCATAAAATTTGACAGAAGGAGAGTACTCAAGATGAAAGCAGGTATCGAACTCCAAAGCCGATTCCACTGTAAATACAGTGTTCATTTTAGCGCTGACAAACTTGAAGAGGTTTTTTACGCGGGAGTGCTTGAGATGCCGACGGTACATAACACACCACCAACCTGTTGTTACTTTACTACAGGTTTAGGCTATGTCAGCTTATGATGCAAGATCATGTCAACTTATGCTTTAGATATGTCAACTTATGGTTTAGACGACAGAATAGCAGAAACAGGTGGTGGCCCTACCAGCCACATCCCGGCACTCGAGTCCCCCGCCTTGGCTGCTACCTTCCGGTCCTGACCAGGTCGACGGGTTATCAATGCGAGCCCAAATAAATCAGGCACTTAGGGATGGAACTGATTGCCATCAACAAGATTTCTAAAGTCAAAATGTAACAACTAACCCGACCAAAGTAATCCACATGAAGTGGAGTAGCTATAGGGGCAATTGAGGGGCCCATGATAACTGCCCTCCCCTGTGGTCTCAAGCTCTGGGACAAACCACGTAGTAAATCAACGGAAAGGAACGCAGCAAAAACGTGGAGAGCCTTGTTACCAAGTGCTGATCTCTTTGCATGCATAGCTCTTATGACTATTCGGGATCCGCCACTGGTAACCTTGGCACCTGCCTCTGAGGCTATGTCGTTTCTTTGATACCTAATCAGAACGGCTTCAAGAGTACAGGCCCTTCCACCACGCCAAAGCCATACTCATCGGCATCACGCCTAGGACCTCTTTTCTCATACAGGTCCAATACCTGCACCGCTAGGGGACGCAGAGACACTCCCGCTCTGTTGATGACAACCCAGGTATAGATCTCCAAATTCAGATTAATGGCGGATCCACCGCTGATCTCAACCATCGGCATGATTGGCTGGCACTTGGCATCGAACTGGGGAACGGTGATCTCGATTACCTTCTTGTCCTTCTTGCGGGTAATCTGGGCTTTGCGCTTGGTCTTGAAGGTAATGGTGCCGTCATAGTTCTCTACCCACGGCAGGTCGGCTGACAGGCGCGGCTTCTTGCCGGTGTCCTTGTGGACTTGAGCGGCGTATTCCTTCAGGTCGGACTCGCACCTCTCAATGACACCGCGCCAGTAGTCATTGTCTTCGACGGTGAAGTTGCACTTCAGGTCGCCTTCGGCGTTGAACTTAGTGTCGGGGTCCAGCAGGTACGGGGACTGGGCGATCACACTCGAAGTGTTGAAGGTGTTGTAGCCATACTTCTTGGTAAAAGTTGGGGTCACAGGGTTCCTCTTGGATTTAGTAGAAAAAAGAAAACCCGCCGGACCTTAGGAGGCGCAGCGGGCTTAGAGACTAGCTTAAGGCAGAGTTAGTGGTTGGGGATGCCTTCCCTGGGACAAAGGATTTCATCCAAGGCAGCATCGGGGTCATAGCGCGCGGCCATGGCCTCGATCACTTTAATGTCTGCCCCGAAGAGAACAGCGAGTAATTCAAGCGGGAAATCCTCGTTCTCTTCAAGATACGAATGGACAGCTTCCTCAAGGGTAGTGAAGCCAACCCGGACATCCTCTAACATGCCACCAAGACGCACAAGGGCGTACATGTAGGGATCTTTGTCAAAGTCAGGCAAAGGGATTCGCATAGCGGTCTCCTTACGTAAGTCATAAACGTACGGGCTCTAATGATACCGCTGGTTCACGCAGATTCAAGAGCCTGTCTTCAGGCAAATCCTCATTGAGGAAGACCTGAAGTCCACCATTGATGGCTTTATCTTCGGGGGACTGATTAATCGAAGTAATCCACGTTCTTGGTGGTTTCTACGTTGAGCATGGCGGCGACCTTGTGATAATTCAGACCGACCTTCAGGCCCATGGTGATCGTCTCCATCGCGGCGATCAAGGCGGCCATACACTCGGGATGTTCCGCGGCCACCAGGTAATCTTTGACTGTCCCATTCTTCCCTGTGAGTACAGTAGGCACATAACCAGTGGCAGCCTTACAGGCCAACCGATAGAAGTTCCCATAGGCATGGCCTCCCATAGAGATACCCTTTTCTTGGAGCATGTCATTCATCGCTTGCCGCGTGTTGTCATGTTTCTCGATCAGCTCGGGGGATACCGCAACAGACCCGGCTATTGCTGCTGCTTTGAAGGTATCCCCTTCGGTCAATTCAGTGAAAGCATCCACAACTGCAAGTTGAAAGGCTACTGAGCAATAAGAGGCATAGAGGATGACTGCTCGTTTACAACCCCAGGTCTCCGCATTCCGGCCACGGGTTGTAGTCTTCTGAATTTCAGAGGACATCCTTTTGTAATCATCGCTCGTTAACCAGTTCCTGAGCTGGCCACCCGAACCACCAGAATCACGCCAGGCTTTCTCGATGTCGGTAAGAGATAGCAATCCTTCGGCATTATGGCGAATAACATAGGTATTGGCGTTAAATGTAATTTGCATTTTATTACTCCTCAGCGTGAATCTCCCTGGCCCTCTCTCCAACACGTCAGAACAGTCTTCAGATACACGAAACATGCCCGAGCATTGACCGAGAGATGGCCAGATGTATTGCTAAGGTCAGGGATTTTTCACCGGATGGGAGTAACAGAAAGGAAGGAGGCTGAGTTACCGGATTTGCCCCTTGGGCATTTTCGGTAAGGCCACAGACCTCCAAGTTTTCATCGGGTAGTGGATAGACATCTCCAACCAATACCGAGACTCGCAAGGCCCTCATTTGTTATTAGTAGCTGTAGTTTTTGGAAAGGCACTATGACTTGGCTGAACGCTCTGCTCGCCTCAATTCCCACAGAGCTCTTGCAGCGATAATCTCGTCAGGCGACATCTTAGATTCAATCTCTTTATGTTTGGCTTGGGCTACTTCAAGTTGGGCTTGAAGAGCATCGATGTTAGCTTTTAGAGCCCTATACTCGGCATGTGCAACCTTCAGTTCTTCTTCG
>RRZU013280141.1_pt1 | contig 10825 bp, 12 predicted proteins | sample 2165561 | NCBI WGS metagenome assembly RRZU01 (sample SAMN10456909, study PRJNA506462) | wastewater metagenome | isolation source: wastewater sludge | place: USA: Moscow, Idaho | reverse complement strand
GTCGTGTGGGTCGCGACGAGTTGCGCCGCTAGGCAGAGCTGCCATGCGAAGACGCCAGGCCGGAGCTGCGCGAACCAGTCCGAGGCCCGTGCCGTCATCGACGTCCTGCGGCACCTACTCGAAAACGAGCAGTTTACGAACGACCTGGTGAGCGATCTCAAGCAGGGAGAGATCCCTATCGGGATCATCGCGATGTACAGCGCGCAGGTTACCCGTATCAACAACTCGATCGCCCGGGCGGAATGGCTAGGCCCCTTGCGTTCGCTGATCAAGGTGGACACCGTGGACGGTTACCAAGGCAAGGAGAACCGGATAATCATACTGTCCCTTGTCCGGAACAACGCCAAATACGAACAAGGTTTCCTGTCCAGCCCCAATCGCCTGAACGTGGCCATGTCGCGCGCGATGGACCGGCTCGTGATCATCGGGGCGATGCGCATGTGGAAGGACAGGAATACCGAAAGCCCCCTCGGAAATTTCATACGTTCCTTCGAAGTGGCCCATGCTGAAAAGCGCGTGGGCCACGTGACTGCCGAAAGCCTGAAGGGCTAAGCCATGTTTACTCCAATTCCCCTGAACCTGATCACTTTCGCGTTGCCGGCGAGGCAATTTGTCATCCATTCGTCCGTAACGGTGAACGAAAGCCTCCCGAAAGTCACCGAATTCGCGCTTCGCCTGATCCGGCTGTGCGAAGACATCGACGCTGAGCAACTAGCCCAATACTTCGGCTTCACCAACAAGGAAACTCGATTGTTGCTCGAGTCCTTGGTCGACCAGAGCCTTGTCGAGTTCGACGGTACGTCCATACGGCTGACTCCATACGCCGAGTCCAAGTTCTACACTGACGATGACTTACCAAGGTTTTCCGTTGTGAAGCCCAGGACGGATTCTGTGGACTTCGATCTTCTGACCTTCCATCCGCTGAACAACGTCAGGAACAGGAAGGCTCCGGCATACGCGTCGGAATTGCCCATCGACCAGCAACAGATCGGGGAAAGCACCCGCCTTGCGGAACAGGCCTACCAAACCCATTTCCAGCGGATCCTGAAGGCGAAGGAAAAGACAAACGACAAGATCGACATGTACAAGATCTCGAACGTCAAAAGCGACAAGCTGTTCGGCGTCCCGCTCGAGGTGGGCTTCTTCCTGAACGAGGAACTCGAGGTCGAGCGGCAGATCGCGTACGACGAGGAGGCTCCGCAAGAATATAGGTTGGGAGTGGAGTCGGCCGTGTCCGATGCGCTCCGATCGACGCTGGCCAGCCAGCAAAAGGCACTCGAAGACTACGTCGAAAGATTCGACGACAAGCTCGTCGGGCAATATCTGACGAAAAAGGGGTTCGATTTCCAGGCTTACGTCCTTGCCGTCCACTTACGCAACGAAATCGGTTACTCGGAACGTACGCAACCCCTGATCGGCAACATGTACATGCCGGGTAACTCAGCGAGGATCATCTCGGCCATCAAGATGTCGCTGCCTATCCAGGAAGGGCAAACTTCGAGCAATCTCCTGACCTCGGTTGCTTGGCTCGCGCCGGAGTACCGTTTCTGGGGCCGCTCGAAGCTGTTCGACGCGTTCTACTTCTCGTTGCAAAAGGAGCTTCCCCAAACCAAGAAGAAGAAAGCGAATTTCGCGGAAGAAGTGAAGATCCTGTACCCCGGATCCCGGCCGGTGATGCGCAGCCTCCAGAGCGTTTTCTGGAGCCCACAGGAAAAGTCGCTCCATTTCCACGAAGGCGAGCTCGCCAACGGAAGGATCGAGATCCTATTGGTGCCGTCGTGTTTCGCTTGCGTGCTTTTCCACTACGCGCCGGCGGGAAACACGGCATCGCTGGTTCCGTTCGGTTTCATGACCACTGACCAGCAATTGATTAAGGAAGCTCAAGTTGCGATCAGTGAGGCTACCGACAACGGCCGGCATTACGTCGGTAAGGCCAATTATGGGAACAATCATGGGGGTGCTCCGAAGGAGCTTCCTTACAAGGAAGAGTTCGGTTTCCTGAACTACTGCAGCGTATAGAGTTCGGAAAACTCGCGAGTGAAGGACCGGGCGCGGCGCAAAGGCGCAGCACGCAATCGTTGATTACCCAACAACAGGTGACGGACGTATTTCTGCCCGATCTTGATTCAGTATTGGCCGATCACTGTGAATTCACCCTACGGCAGGTTTCCGATGAGTGAACCGGCCATTCGAACGATAGCTATCCAGCGTGGATGAGCTTCCGCTCGTGGCCGACAGTGTGAATTCCCAGAGGGTTTCGAAAGCCGTCGGACGCAAAACCACAAGTATCACCCAATGCCAGCTTTCGGGAAAGATTCTGCATGCGTACAATCGGCCAAAGCTAACGGTCGCCAGTGACCGCCAGATAGAACTCGAGCGATGTATTGGGAGCCAATCATCTTGACTCGCTAGCACCTTTTAAGAGTTTTTCAACGTAATGTCAGCGTCTTTAAGTGCCCAAAAGTGAGATGCAGGGGGTGCCGTATGGCAATCAGGATAGACGCACTACGCGCTGCAGCAAACCGCCAAACAACCGTATTGGCCAAATCGTTGAATGAAGCCCGCAGATTGGGGGTCAAGACCGCGTTCCTTTGCCATAGCCACCATGACGCCATTTTGGCGAAAGGCTTGGTTCAGCTACTGTCCGACGCCGGATGGCGTGTTTACATCGACTGGCAAGACACCCAGATGCCAGAGAGCCCGAATCAGGAGACAGCTCAACGCATCAAGCAAAAGATCGTCGATCTGGAGTACTTTCTATTTTTGGCAACCCCGAACTCAATGTCGTCGCGCTGGTGCCCTTGGGAAATCGGCTATGCGGACGGGAATAAGCGGTTCGACCGCATTTTGATCGTTCCGACTAAGGACGGCGCACAAACACATGGTAACGAGTACCTGCAGTTGTATCGCCGTGTCGATCTGTCGGACAAGAACGAACTCGGTGTATGGCAACCCGGCCAGAACACCAATGGTGTGCTCGTCAGGGATCTTTGAGGAGCAATGCCTTGACTATCCTTTACGAACTGGCTGTCCTTGGCACCCCTACGGATGCTATCCTCGGTGAGCTCGAACGCAGTATCTCAGCGGCAACCGCGTCATTCGGGCTGCGCCTAGGCGAAGAGATCGCTTGGCATGTGCGCCCAAACGCGTTCAATCCCGCGCAGACGAAGTCTGCCGCTGCAGTGTTCTTCGGCGCCGCGGATGCCCCAGTGGCGAATGTGGAAAGCCTGCTACGTCGAGGAATTCCGATTCTGCCTGTCGTCACTGACGTCGCCAAAGTGCATGAAGAGATTCCGGCGGTACTGCGTCCTTTGAATTGTCTTGCCTACAACGTCGGCGGTGTTCAACGGACGACCTCCGCGTTGCTGGAGTGTGCAGGCTTGTTGCCCCGTCAGCGCCGCGTCTTTGTGAGCTATCGCCGAGACGAGGCGCGACAGGCAGCATTACAGCTGTTTGATGCGCTCTCCGCCCGATTGTTCGATGTTTTCCTCGATACCCACGGCATCGCCCCGGCCGAGGATTTCCAGGCCATGCTGTGGCATCGTCTGTGCGACTCGGATGTTCTAGTCATGCTCGACACCCCTAACTATTTCGGCAGCCGCTGGACGAGTGCCGAATTCGGGCGTGCGCTGGCCAAGGGTATCTCGGTGCTCCGCGTCGGGTGGCCCGATTCGACGCCTTCGGTACGCACCGGGACTGCAAGTCGAGTTGAACTGGTTCCCGACGAGGTCGATCTGGCAACGGGTCGGTTGAGGGAGGAAGCCGTAGTGCGAATCTGTCTGCAACTCGAGGCCGTGCGCAGCCAAAGCCATGCAGTTCGCAATCTCAACCTGGTGAGCAATATCCGTAATGCGGTAGAACAGCTCGGCGGTCTGGTTGCTGGTGTCGGTCTGAACAGGGCCGTATATGTTCAGTTGCCAGACGGGCGGGACGTTGTGGTGTACCCCACGGTCGGCGTGCCGACTTCGATGACCTTGCATGACGCGACGACCAATGCACCTGATCGCTCTGTCGCCGTGGTGTATGACCCGATCGGCCTCCACCCCCGTTGGCTTGGACATCTAGATTGGTTGGGAAGCCATGTTCGGGGCGCTCGCTGGGTCAAGGCCAACGAAGCCGCGTGGCAGTTCGCGGATTGGGAGGCATGAGAAATGGGCGCAATCTTCCTGTCCGCCAGTGTGCCCTTGGTTGGCCGTGGCAACTACCATGAAACTGCTGACCCATTTTTGATCCAGTGCGCCGTCCGTGAACTGGTGATGGCCGTGATCAAGACGCAGCAGATCGTCTGGGGTGGGCATCCCGCGATCACGCCAATGATCTGGTCCATCTGCGAGGATCTCGGAATCGACTACGCAAAGTCGGTCATTCTGTACCAAAGCCGATTTTTTGAGGACCGATTCCCTGACGAAAACAAACACTTCGGCAACGTCGTGTTTGTTGATGCAGTGCCCGATGATAGAGACGCTAGTCTTTTGAGCATGCGTGAAGCCATGCTATCGCGATCTGATCTGACTGCAGCTGTGTTCATTGGCGGCATGGAGGGCGTCGAAGCCGAGTTTGATCTGTTTGGACGGTTTCATCCTGGCGCAAAAACTCTGGTGGTTGCCGCTCCCGGTGGCGCTGCGCGCCAACTCGCCGAACGGATTGGAACCTCAAGCGAGTCTGCACTTTACAGTGTGGATTTCGCCCGTTTGTTTCACACGGAACTGGCCCCCTAGCCGGGGCAAGATGCGATCACACATCAATCGACGAACGACAATAAAAAAATCAAGGAGGTAGTATGGCGCGCAGGGTATTTTTCAGTTTTCACTACAAGGACGTGATTGAATTTCGCGCCAATGTCGTCCGCAAGCATTGGGTTGTAAAACCAGATCGCGAAGAGGCCGGATACTTCGATGCATCGATCTGGGAGGAAGCGCAGAAGACGAACGATCTCGGGCTGACGAGATTGATCAATGGCGCACTGGACAACACATCCGCAACGTGTGTCCTCGTTGGAAGCCAAACCTATGCACGTCCCTGGGTACGCTATGAGATTATCAAAAGCATCTGTCGAGGGAACCGTGTTTTCGCCGTTCACATCAATCAGATTAAGGGGAAGGATCAACTGACAAAATCGAATGGCCCCAACCCATTCGACTATCTGGCTTTGAAATACAGCGACGATGGCAAAAAAGTCGAGGTGTTCGAAGCCAAAGACGGGAAGTGGGTGGCATACGCGAAGTTGTCGGGCTACGCACTGAAAAACATAGCTGCGGAGCACCGATGGGGAAAACTCTTCAAACTCTCCTCGCTGGGTTACAAGATCTATTGCTGGTCTGCCGATGACGGCTACAACAACTTTGCCACTTGGGTTGGGTGATATTTCATCGTTTCATCGTTTTCCGCCCTTTGACAAGGAATCCATCATGAAGTTGATCGCCGCCCTCGTGTTCTCCCTCTTTTCCGCCGCCACGTTCGCCCAAGGTCTGGCCGGCTGTGAAGCCAAAGCCGTCAGTAAGGATGGCAAGCCACTGGCCGGTGCCGCCAAGACATCCTTCGTCAAAAAGTGCCAGGCAAACATCAAGATCGCCTGCGAGATGAAAGCGGTCGGTGAGAACGGCAAAAAGCTTTCCGGCGCAGCCAAGAACTCCTTCATGGAGAAGTGCGAGTCCGAGGCCCAGTAGGCCCTACCAGTAGCACCTTATCGCCGAACAGCCTCAGGTAAAAAAATCCCGGGCCAGTGCGGCTCGGGATTGAAATCCCATCGTTGCGATGGGTCAGGGAGGGTCAAACAGTGCCAGCGGGAGACGCTGAAGCACAATTTCATCTTAGGCCCGCCAAATGGCTTTGTCTGTGTGCGTTGTCGCCAATCGCGTAACGGTCTGTGATGTGAGAGGTGGCACCACAAATCCGGACATCCGGTTAAGTGAAATCTCTGCTTCAATGGGCGATGGAAATCGCCAGCCAAGGAGCAGAAGCAATGAGAAGACCCCGCCGTAACCATACAGCCACGTTCAAGGCCAAGGTGGCAATCGCCGCCCTCAAGGGCGATGAAACGCTTGCCGCGTTAGCGGAGAAGTTTGACGTTCATCCGAATCAAATCACGCAGTGGAAGACGCAACTACTGGAGAACGCCTCCGGTGTGTTCGCCACTGCCAGTGAGAAGCAGGCTGCCACGCCGGACCTGAAGGACTTGCATGCAAAGATCGGCCAGCAGGCGTTGGAGATAGATTTTTTGGCCGGCGCGCTCGGTCGCATCGGCGATGCGAGCGCAAAACGATGATCGACAAGACACACGATTTACCTGTCGTCAGGCAAGCCCAGTTGCTTGAGCTCTCCCGCTCTTCGGTGTATTACCAAGCGCAGCCGACGTCGGAGAGCGATCTAAAGCTGATGCGACGGATCGATGAACTGCATCTGGAACATCCCTTTGCCGGGGCACGGATGCTGCGTGACATGCTCAAGCTAGAAGGCCATGAAATCGGCCGCAAGCATGTCAGCACGCTGATGAAGAAGCTCGACATTCAGGCCATTTACCGCAAGGCCAATACCAGCCGTCGCAACCAGGCGCACCGGATCTATCCCTATCTCCTACGCGACCTCGTCATCGACCGCCCGAATCAGGTCTGGGCCATGGATACGACCTACATCCCGATGCGCCGGGGCTTCGTCTATCTGAGCGCGGTACTTGATTGGGCCTCCAGGCGGGTGCTGGCTTGGCGCCTGTCGAATAGCCTGACCGCCGATCCCTGCGTGGATGCGCTCGAAGAAGCCATCATGAAATATGGCCGACCGGAAATCATGAACACCGACCAGGGCAGTCAATTCACCAGTTCGGCCTTCATCGGCCTGCTTCAGGAGCACAGCATTCAGGTCAGCATGGATGGCAAGGGCTGCTGGCGGGACAATGTCTTCGTCGAGCGTCTCTGGAAATCGGTCAAGTACGAGGAAATCTACCTGCACGGCTACGACACCGTTTCCGAGGTTCGGCAGGCGCTGGCGTGCTATTTCGATTTCTACAATCGCCGCCGCCCGCATTCAACGCTTGACGGGCAAACCCCGGATACGGCTTACTTCAACCCGCCGCTGCTCGCCGCAGCGGCTTAACACGCAGAGAAATCACTTAAGAAAACCAAATTCCTGTCCAACTGCGTGGGGCCACCTCTATGTACGCCGAAACACGCATTTCCGCGATGCGATGGCTTCTAGCCGTCGTGGGAAACTCAAAGCTTATTGCCTGTGGTTCTGGTTGGAAAAAGATTCGTGGGTAGGGCTTCGGTATTTCATCTGGAAAGAATTCCGGCCGAATATCGCCGCATTTGCTCGCGACGGTGATCCAGTCGTCGACGGACCCCTGGTGCGGTTCCTCGCGAAGGTCATAGTTGTGTAGAACGCGGAGCGCAATGCGCAGGGTATCAGCAAGAATGTCACCAGTTCGATATTGCCACCAATAGTGCATCATCAAATCACGGGCAAACGAAAAGGCGGAGTTGGAGCCAGGATGAAGTTTAGCGGAAGGACCAAGTACGCCGTCGGGGAGCACGTCTTGTAGGTAATAACCAGGGCGAAATTCTGTGTCCGAATGGAAATAGATTGAGCACAACTCCCCTTGGCTATGCTTTTGCGTATTCACCAGCAGGCCGACGTGATTTTTCTGGTATGCCTCTATTGAGTCACGGAACTGCTTCCAACCGGGCAACTTGGCTTTGTCGAGGTAGTAAGTGTCGAATTGGGTTGGTTTTGCCAAATCCGGAGGGCAAACGCTGCGGAGTATAGTGTAGCAAGCGTCGAAGTGTTCATTCAGACGATACAGTAACCCTCGGTACTCACTCAGCATTGCCGGAAAGCGTGTGTCCAGCTGTTCCCAATAATGCTCGGTATAGAGCTTCTCCAGTTCGTTGAAAACCTTCAACCACTGGCTAGAGATGTTACGCAGGGAATTTCCATATGCCGATTTTGGGTGCCGCTTTCCATGATCGAGGTGGTAAGTAAATTGATCAGGAATGGCGGCGAGGACGTTCCAAGCCCGAGGAAGGATGTTCCCGTGTTTAGCGGAGCTTCGGCGGATGAGCATTTTAGAAATCGCTGGAATCTAAATGGCGCGTAACAGTCTGGTTGCTTCGGCGATTACATAAAGTTCGTCTTCCTTGGTGACAAATCTAGAATGCATGGTCGCCAGTCGAATCGGGTAAAGTCGCTGAAACGATTCTCGTACACTCTCTGGCCGCTTAAACCATGGCTGGAAAACGTCTTGCCAGTGCTTCTTTTGGCAAATGATCTTTTCGTAGTCGGTAAAATCGGCGACATCAATGAAAATGTCTAGGAGGGCTCCGCTTGCCTCCGCTTTTGATTTTTTGAACTCCCACGCTTCAAGCACGTCGCGCGGTAGCTCTTTCTTGGGCCAGTCTGAACCGTACTGTGCGGTCATAACTGAATTGATGAACAACCGGAGACTCCGCTCGAGCCGCTGCAAGATATTGTGGCAACGATTGGTGCGTATATACGCGGCTTCCTCAACTGGGTCGTCGGAGGTGGCAATTTTCGCCCATTCGGTTTCATCGAACGGGATTCCGTCGTGCAGGCCGGCTAAATCGAGACTCTGCGAAAACGCCGCTTCCGGAAAATCCGTCAACGATTTGTTGAAGCCTCGGTCAACATAAAACTGAACCCGAGCGCCAGCATCGACAGATACATTTTCGGGGAAGGTTATCTTGTCCCGCCAATCTCCAAAGTCTAAACGCAGTGCCGCCGTCAAGCCAGGGTCGAATCCGGGAAAGGACTTTAACGCGGTGCCGATGCTATGTAGTTCGCGAAAACCCGTTACGGACTGAGCCTCATGGTGATTGCGCAGCCATGGAATATCCGTGGCTTTGCCAATGGCCACCTCCGCAAAAAGATCCCTGTCGTGTCGTTCTAAGAAACTGCTGACTGCCCCGAGCTTGGGGAATGCAATTAAGAGGCGCGCAGCCTCATCTAGCTTCGGCAATCTGAACATGCGGGTTTGGAGTCGATCCAGATCCCTAAAGACCGACAATTGCCGTGTCCATTCGTCGGAAATGCGGAAAGACTTAAGGAATGCACCGCTTGCCGAAATCAGCGCCTCGTTGCATGCAACGGACTTCAACCCGCCTGACGGTGCTGAACTTTCAACCAGTTGCTTTAGTTTGGCAGTCGGCCCCAACAAATTGGCAAGTTCGCTATGTTTCTGCGAAGCCGCTATTACGCTTTGGATCGAGTTGGATTCCACGTAGCGTTTTGCATCGGCGAGCCATTCGTTATTTGCCTTTTGGACAGCTGAGATGACGCTCTCTTGTACAGGAATCCTGCCGGAGCTGGCGAGTTCGGCAAGCGTGGGGTTGTTTTCTTTGACGGTAGATGCCAGTTTCTCGATGTCGAGCATCTGCTTTTTCTTCTCTTCCGACATTACCTTCCTCGCAATCGTGTTGTAGCTAGTACCTCTGAATCCCCCGACTTTCGTCGATAACTCTGAGTGGCTGTTTGGCAAAGTATACCTGCCATACGATGCGTGCTGGGTGGATGACAGCTCAGGCCGAGAGCAGTCGTCACTAGCGTTCATTCTACGCAGCCTCTGGTCATAGAACTCGGACGCGCCGTAGGGCTGTGGTTCATCCGCCGCCGGTCAGGCGATCAAGAATGGCTGGTCAAGTGCGATAAGAAACGGTGGTCAAGTTGGCACAATTACGAAATACGCCAAGGACCAGAAGAAACAGGAGCGCATTGACTACGAACACGCCGAGTATCTAACAAAACTACATCGTAATGGCTTGTGGAATAGCAAGAATTCAACGCCACCGTGGGAATGGCTAGGCACGATAGGCGTCGGCACTGACAATTAGATTTCACCGTTTATGAAGAAACTGATCTGTTTCACATAATGCCGAGTCATATGCATGGCGTTAGAATGACTCCCATTGCAAATGAATAAGAGCAACAAACGTGATTCACAAGGAACTCGACCCGTTTCAATCCGAGAATAGATTTGCCCAGTCCGGCAGGGCTACCGAAGAACAGATATGGCAATTGACAAGCTCAACAGCCTGCAATCCTTGATGTTCGCGCAGCGCCCCTACTTTGATGAGTTTGGCGACGTCGACGGCGTGTATGTGGATCGCGTGCCATTTGAGCTGCGGCAGCGGCTCTTACGGTGGACGTGGCCAACGACTGACCGCGCCCAGTATTTTTTTCAGCACGAGGGGCGCGACGTCATCACCCGCGAGGGCTGGGAGGCGTTTGTGCGCTGGGTTGGCCAAGCGATGGATCGGCAATTAGGTGCAGAGAGTGAGGCACAGGTGACGATCAGCTAGAGCGCCTGTTGACCAAATAAGCACCTGCGGCGCTGCGCGCTCCGCTTGCCTATTGGTGGATCGCTGCGCGGCCTCCCCGCCGTTGGCATCCCAAAAACCAAGTCTCTAACAACGATGCTATTCGCGTACATCCGCTTGAATAGGCCGACACGGAGCGATGAAACACTACCCTAGGGCATCACAAAACCAGAATTTTAACCGGTCACATTGACCGGATTAGTCTGTGCTTCATCGTCGCTGGCAGGCTACCCGTAACAGGCGTGGCTCCATTACGGCGATCAATGACACCAACTCCGAACCGCCGCCTCCTCAGCCTCACTCTATTTCTTTCTGAAAATCAAGGCTGCTTTCCCCGGCCGGTAAAGCGCGATGAACCATTTTATAATGGATTGGTGACTATGCTGACTGCAATTAGCAGCCACCATCTTGAAGTACCTTACGTAATGCGGCAATAAAACCGACCTTGAAAACTGCACGCTTCGTCCTGGTAGAAACAACGCGCCCATACTCGTCTGCCT
>RRZU012708157.1_pt1 | contig 10826 bp, 10 predicted proteins | sample 2165561 | NCBI WGS metagenome assembly RRZU01 (sample SAMN10456909, study PRJNA506462) | wastewater metagenome | isolation source: wastewater sludge | place: USA: Moscow, Idaho | reverse complement strand
CTTGATCGGCACGCGCCGCCCGCGCAGGCCCTGCTGCAGCACGCTGGCGCTGAAGGCGGGCAGCAGCGGCTCGACGCCGAGCCGCGCCAGCAGCGTGGCCGCCGGCGCCGCGTCGAGCGCGCTCGACCACACCACCGCGCCAAAGCGGCGCGGATCGGTCAGGCGCAGCAGGCCGCGGTCGGTCTCCATCTCGAAATGATCATGCGGCCCGGCCGGCGGCAGCGCGGACGCGGCACCGAAGCGCAGCGAGCCCGACATGCCCAGATGCAGCAGCAGTCCGCCACAGGCGCCCAGCGGCAGCCACAGGTACTTGCCGCGCCGCTGCATCGTGCCGACCGTCGCGCCCGCCAGCGCCAGCGGATCGATGCCCAGCGGCCAGCGCAGGGGCTTGCCCAGACGGACCTCGCGCACCCACGCGCCCTCGAGGCGATCGACCAGACCGAGACGGGTGACTTCGACTTCAGGCAGTTCAGGCATGCGCGGAATTATCGAAGCGTCGCCGGGCCGGCAAACGCCGCGGCCTAGAATGGCCCTGAACATGGAGTCCGCCTCGATGCCCCTGCTGCCTGCGCCGCCCCTCGTCCTTCCGCCGACTCCGGCGCCCGCCAGCCGCGCGGGCCATCGCCTGCGGGCATCGGCGGCGGCACTGCTGCTGGGCACGCTCGGCCTGACCGGACTGACCTTGCCGGCCCTCGCTCAGGACGCTGCGGCACCCGCAGCGGCAGCCCCCGCCGCACCGGCCCCGGTGCGATCCGCGATGGACGGCGTGCTCTTCTACCAGCTGCTGGTCAGCGAGCTGGAACTGCGCGACGGCAACGCCCCGCTGGCCTACCAGGTCATGATGGAGGCGGCCCGGCGCAGCCGCGACGAGGCGCTGTTCCGCCGCGCGGTCGACATCGCGCTGGGCGCACGCGCTGGCGAGCAGGCAGCCGCTGCGCTCAAGCAATGGCGCCAGACCCTGCCGCAGTCGCGCCAGGCGGCCGAGATCGAGACGCAGATGCTGGTCGCGCTGGGTCGCCAGACCGAGGCGCGCCGCGCGCTCGAGGCCTTCATCGAGCTGACGCCCGAGCCGGCGCGGCCGGCGGCGATCAGCAGCCTGCCCCGGCTGGTGCTCGGCGGCGAGCAGCCGCAGGCCACCGCCCGCATGCTCGAGGAGACGCTGGCACCGTGGCGCCAGCGCGCCGCCACCGCGGCCAGCGCGCTGAATGCCACCGCCGCCGGCTGGCTGACCGCCGGCGACCGCAGCCGCAGTCTCGAGTTCGTCACGAAGGCGGTGCAGCGTGATCCGGCCGATCCGGGCGCCGCGCTGCTGGCCGTCGAGCTGATGAAGGACCAGCCTCAGGCCGAGGCGCTGGTGCGCGCGCATCTGGCCTCGGCCGCACCCGCCGCCGGCGTGCGCGCCGCCTATGTGCGGCGCCTGTCGACCGACCAGCGCTACGGCGAGGCCCTGAGCGAATCCCGCCGACTGACCCGCGAGACGCCCGACGACGCCGGCGCCTGGCTGCTGCAGGGCGCGCTCGAGCTCGAGAGCGGCGAGCCGCGTGCCGCGCGCGACGCGCTGCTGCGCCATCTGCAGATCACCGAAGCCGCCACTCCGGCGGCTCCGGCCGATGCGGCCGATGCGGCCGAGGACAGCGACGAGGATCTGCCCGACCCGATCGCCCAGGCGGCCCGGCGCAACCGCGTCCAGGAGCGTGCCCAGGCCCATCTGATGCTCGCCCAGGCCAGCGAGCAGCTGCGCGACTATGCCGGCGCCCAGGCCTGGCTGGAGCGCCTAGCCGATCAGGACTCGGTCACCGTGCTGACGCGGCGCGCCTCGCTGCTGATGCGCCAGGGCCGCATCGCCGAGGCCCGCGCGCTGCTGCAGCGCCTGCCGCAGGGCAGCGCCGAGGAGCAGCGCACCCGGGTGCTGACCGAGGCGCAGCTGCTGCGCGACGCGCGCCAGTGGCCGGCCGCCCACCAGCTGCTGGCCGAGGCCAGCCAGCGCTTTCCCGAGGACACCGAACTGCTCTACGAGCAGGCCCTGCTGGCCGAGAAGCTCGGTCGTCATGAGGAGATGGAGCAGCTGCTGCGCCGGGTCATGGTGCTCAAGCCGGACCAGCAGCATGCCTTCAACGCACTGGGCTACAGCCTGGCCGAGCGCAACCTGCGCCTGGCAGAGGCCCGCGAGCTGATCGGCCGGGCCCTGGAGATGGCGCCGGGCGATCCCTACATCACCGACAGCCTCGGCTGGGTCGAATTCCGCCTGGGTCGCCGGGAGGAAGCCGAACGCCTGCTGCGCGAGGCCTACCAGCGCCGCCCCGACACCGAGATCGGTGCCCATCTGGGCGAAGTGCTCTGGGCGCTGGGGCGCCAGGAGGAAGCTCGCCGCATCTGGCGCGAATCGCTGGCCCGCGACGCCGACAACGAGGTGCTGCAGGAAACGCTGCGCCGGCTGAAGGTGCGGCCGTGAAGCGTCGTCATGCCGCCGCGCTGCTGATGCTGGCCGGCGCCGGACTGCTCGGCGGCTGCGCGACCACGCAGCCGCCCGCGCCCCTGCCCGACGAGGCCGGTCGAGCACGGGTCGGCCGGCTCGCCGTCCAGGTGGCTGGCGACAGCGCGCGCTCGTTCAGCGCCGGCTTCGAGCTCGAGGGTTCGGCCGTGCAGGGCCAGCTGACGCTGTTCAGCCCGATCGGCCTGCCGCTGGGCCGGGCTCAGTGGCGCCCGGGCGAGGTGCAGCTCGACAGCGGCGCACAGACCCAGCGCTTCGACCATCTCGACACGATGATGGAGGCACTGGTCGGTGAAGCCCTGCCGCTGGCCGCGCTGTTCGACTGGCTCGAAGGCCGCCCCTGGCCGGACGAAGCCAGCAGGCCGCTGGCCGAGACCGACGGACCCGGCTTTCGACAGCTCGGCTGGAAGGTGAGCACCGGCCGGCTGGCCGACGGCCTGCTGGTGGCCGAGCGACGCCTGCCCGAGCCCGCGCTGACCGTGCGGATCCGCCTCGACACGCCATCCTGAGCGAATCGCCCGGTCCACCCCGCCTGCACATTCTTCCCTGCCCATCGCGCGCATGTCCCTGTCCGCCCTGTACGACCTGCCGGCCCCGGCCAAGCTCAATCTCTTCCTGCATGTCATCGGTCGACGCGCCGACGGCTATCACCTGCTGCAGTCGGTGTTCCGGCTGATCGACTGGTGCGACACCCTGCATCTGGAGCGGCGCTCGGATGGCGTCGTCAGCCGCGAGGATCTCGGCCCGGCACTGCCCGAGGACGATCTGTGCACACGAGCGGCGCGCCTGCTGCAGCAGGCCACCGGCACCCGCGAGGGCGTGCACATCGCGATCGACAAGCAGGTGCCCTGGGGGGCCGGTCTGGGCGGCGGCAGCTCCGATGCGGCCACCGTGCTGCTCGGCCTGAACCGGCTGTGGAATCTGGGGCTGGACCGCCGCGCGCTGCTGGAGCTGGGCGTGAAACTGGGGGCCGACGTGCCCTTCTTCATCGGCGGGCGCGACGCCTGGGTCGAGGGCATCGGCGAGATCCTGACGCCGATCGAGCTGCCGCCAGCCAGCTATCTGGTCCTCAAACCCCCGGTGGCGATTCCCACCGCCGCAATTTTTTCGAGCCCCCTCTTGCGCAGGGACACGAAACCCGCAACAATGGCAGTCTTTCTCGCAGAGCCCGAGTTCGGGAAAAACGATCTGCAAGCCGGCGCCGAAGCGTACAGCAAGCAAGTAGTTGACGGACTAGAAATTCTGAAGCAGAATTTAGGGCTCAGCAGGATGAGCGGATCAGGAAGCGCAGTGTTTGCGCAGTATCCAGAAGTCCTGAGAGAATGCAGTGCGACGCACGGCGAGCTGACAGAAAAGATTCTTCGGAGTTTGGCGACACCGAATGAATCCTGGATAGCAAGAACGTGCAGAAGTCTGGACATGCACCCAATGCAGCATTGGGTAAGAGACTGAAAAGCACAGAGTTTTCGGGCGCGTCGACAGACGAGTCCAGTGTAGGGGAGTCGCCAAGTTGGTCAAGGCATCGGATTTTGATTCCGACATGCGAGGGTTCGAGTCCTTCCTCCCCTGCCAAACCATCCACATCAAGCGCCTGCCGGTCACACGGCGAGGCGCTTGTTTCTTGATGGCCTGAAAAGTCCGCGCCCTGCGGGCAGCACGCACATGCTCTCCGACACCCTTCTCTTCACTGGCAACGCCAACCCGGCCCTGGCCCGCGAGATCGCCGCCGATCTGGGCCTCGAACTCGGCAAGGCCGCCGTCGGCCACTTCTCCGACGGCGAAGTCACCGTCGAGATCCAGCAGAACGTCCGCGCCCGCGACGTCTTCATCGTCCAGCCGACCTGCGCGCCGACCAACGAGCATCTGATGGAGCTGCTGCTGATGGTCGATGCGCTCAAGCGCGCTTCGGCCCGTCGCATCACCGCGGTCATTCCCTACTACGGCTATGCCCGCCAGGATCGCCGTCCGCGCTCGACCCGCGTGCCGATCAGCGCCAAGGTCGTCGCCAACATGCTGGAAGCCGCCGGCGTCAACCGCGTGCTGACGATGGATCTGCACGCCGACCAGATCCAGGGCTTCTTCGACATCCCGGTCGACAACATCTACGCCTCGCCGATGCTGCTGAGCGACCTGAAGGGCAAGGACTACGAGAACCTCGTGGTCGTCTCGCCCGACGTCGGCGGTGTGGTGCGCGCACGGGCCCTGGCCAAGCAGCTCGGCTGCGATCTGGCCATCATCGACAAGCGCCGCCCGAAGGCGAATGTCTCCGAAGTGATGCATGTCATCGGCGACATCGACAAGCGCAACTGCGTGATCATGGACGACATGATCGACACCGCCGGCACGCTGGTGAAGGCGGCCGAGGTCCTGAAGGACCGCGGCGCCCGCAGCGTCTACGCCTACTGCACGCACCCGATCCTGTCGGGTCCGGCGGTCGAGCGCATCGCCGGCTCCAAGCTGGATGAAGTGGTGATCACCAACACCATTCCGCTGCAGAGTCCGGCACGCGAGTGCAAGAAGATCCGCCAGCTGTCGGTGGCCTTCCTGTTTGCCGAGACGATCCGCCGCATCTCGGACGGCGCCTCGGTGACCGATCTTTTCGCGGAACAGAACAACAACTTCTGATCCGTCTCACCCGGGTGACCTGGTCGCGGGCACCCTTCCTTTTTCTGGAGAAATCACATGAAATTCGTCGCATTCTCGCGCGAAGTGCAGGGGACCGGAGCGAGCCGCCGCCTGCGCAATGCCGGCAAGGTTCCGGGCATCGTCTACGGCGTCAAGGAGCCGGCCCAGATCGAGCTGGACCACAACGCGCTGTACCACGCGCTGAAGAAGGAAGCCTTCCATTCGTCCGTCCTCGAGATGGAACTGGGCGGCGAGACCACCAAGGTCGTGCTGCGTGACCTGCAGATGCACCCGTACAAGCCGCTGGTGCTGCATGTCGACTTCCAGCGCGTCGACTCGACCACCCGCATCCACAAGCGCGTGCCGCTGCACTTCATCAACGAAGCCGAATCGCCGGCCGTCAAGCTCGAGAAGTGCACGATCAACCACGTCGTGGCCGAGCTGGACATCGAGTGCCTGGCCGAGCAGCTGCCGGAATTCCTGACGGTCGACCTGAAGGGCATGACCAAGGGCAAGTCGCTGCATGTCGACGATCTGGTGCTCGACCCGAGCATCAAGGTCCGCACGCACGGCCGCAAGAACCCGGTCATCGCCACCCCGGTGGAGATCGTCGAGGAAGTCATCGTCGTCGCTGCCGCTCCGGCCGCCGACAAGGGCAAGAAGGGCAAGGGCAAGAAGTAATTCCTGCCCGGCAACCTGCTGTTGCGCCGACACGAAGCCCCGCCCTGCGGGGCTTTTTTGCGTGGGAAGAAGAACATCATGATCCGACTGCTGGTCGGCCTGGGCAATCCGGGCCCCGAATACGAGGCGACCCGCCACAACGCGGGCTTCTGGTGGATCGACACCGTGGCACGGCGCCTGGGCGCGCATCTGAGCGCCGACAAGGCCTATCACGGTCTGGTCGCGCGGGTGAACCGTCCGGCCGGCCCGATCTGGCTGATCGAGCCGCAGACCTACATGAACCTGTCGGGCAAGTCGGTGGCACCGCTCGCGCGCTTCTTCCGCATCGCGCCGGAGGAAATCCTGGTGGTGCACGACGAGCTCGACGTGCTGCCCGGCCAGATGAAGCTCAAGCAGGGCGGCAGCGCCGCCGGCCACAACGGCCTGAAGGACATCCAGGCCCAGCTCGGCTCGCCGGCCTTCTGGCGGCTGCGCCTCGGGATCGGGCATCCGGGCGACCGCGCCGAGGTCGCGGGCTATGTGCTGCGCAAGCCGCCGGCGTCGGAGCGCGAGCTGATCGAGGGCTGCATCGACCGCTCGATGGAGGCGCTCGACCTGTTGCTGGCCGGCGACATGCCCAAGGCCACCGCGCTGCTGCATGCCGGGCCGCAGCGCCCGAAACCGCCGCGTCCCAAGCCGCCGGCAGCGCCGACGCCGGCCGAAGGCGGCTGAACCGCCCTGCGCTGCAAAGTGCTCAGCGGATTCCGCCGACTTCGGCGGACTTCAGCTGATCGGGGTGCGGGGCAGCGCCTGCAGCTGCAGGCGCTCGTACTTGGCCTGCAGCTGCTCGCGCGTCTCGACATGCTCCGGATCGACCGGAATGCACTCGACCGGGCAGACCTGCACGCATTGCGGCTCGCCGAAGTGGCCGACGCACTCGGTGCAGCGTGCCGGGTCGATGACGTAGAACTCCTCGCCCATCGAGATGGCCTGGTTGGGGCACTCGGGCTCGCAGACGTCGCAGTTGATGCACTCGCTGGTGATGGTCAGCGCCATGGTCGCCTCTCCTGCCGTCGGCTCAGTCGCGCGGGCCGGCCGCGACCCGCTGCTGCAGGCGCGCCAGCACCGACGGCGCGACGAACTTCGACACATCGCCGCCGAGCATCGCGATCTCGCGCACGAAGGTGCCGCTGACGAACTGGTACTGGTCGCTCGGCGTCAGGAACAGCGTCTCGACCTCGGGCATGAGCTGGCGGTTCATGCCGGCCATCTGGAACTCGTACTCGAAGTCGCTGACCGCGCGCAGGCCGCGCACCACCACCTTGCCGCCGTTCTCGACGACGAAGTTGCGCAGCAGGCCGCGGAAGGCGACCACCTCGACATTGCCGTAGGGCTGGGCCAGCTCCTGGGCGATCTCCAGGCGCTCCTCGAGCGTGAACATCGTGCGCTTGTGGTGGCCGGCGGCGACCGCCACGATCAGACGGCTGAACAGCCGGCTGGCGCGACGCATCAGGTCCTGGTGACCCAGGGTCATCGGGTCGAAGGTGCCGGGATAGATCGCGGTGAGTTGCTGGATCGCGGGGGTCAAGACGGGCTCCGGAGCGGACGCTTCAGGGGTGCAGTTTCAGAAGATGATAATGCACCATGCCGGCGCGGCCATGACGGTGCAGCGTCAGCCCCAGGGCCGCGCAGGCGGACTCGTCGAAGGGCCGATCGGCCTCCAGATAGATCCAGCCGCCCTCGCCCAGCAGCCGCAGCGCGGCCTGCAGCGCGCGATCGAACAGGTCGGCGCCGAAGGGCGGATCGAGCAGCACCAGATCGAAATGCCCGGCGGGAGCTCCCGCCATCCAGGCCAGCGCATCGGTGCGCCGCACCTCGACCATCGTCGCGCCGAGCCGCACGGCGGCCTGCTGCAGCTGCGCGGCCGCACGCGGCGCCTGCTCCAGCAGCACCACCTCGACCGCGCCGCGCGAGGCTGCCTCGAAGCCGAGCGCGCCGGTGCCGGCGAAGGCATCGAGCACCCGCCAGCCCGACAGATCCTGGCCGAGCCAGTTGAACAGCGTTTCGCGCACCCGGTCGGGCGTCGGGCGCAGACCGGGCTCGGCCAGCACCGGCAGCCGGGTGCGCTTCCAGCGGCCGCCGATCAGACGGATCTCGCCAGGCGCGCCACTGTCGGCACGGGGAGCGCGGGGAGCGTGCGGCGAGGCCGGCGCACGGCGGTCGGGATGATTTCTGGACACGGGCGGCATTCTAGTCAGGCGGGCTGCCTACAATCGGACCATCATCCTGCGGCCGTCTGCTGCCCGCCTCGCGCGGCGCCGGCACCGGCCCCGCCCGACTCCCTGCCGGCCCCTCAACCGGCCTCCGCCCGCATGTTCAGTTTCCTCCGTCGCAAGCTCTTCTCGTCGTCTCCGGCTCCGGAACCCGCACCGGAGCTTGCGCAGGACAGCCCGACCGCCGAGTCGCCCGCTGCCCTGCCCTCACCTGCACCGGCATTGGCCAGCCTGCCGGCACCTGTCGCAGCGCCCGAGCCCGCACCGGCCCCGGCCGCACGCGGCTCCTGGCTGCAGAAGCTCAAGGCCGGGCTGCAGCGCACCGGCTCCAGCATCGCCCAGGTCTTCACCGGCACGAAGATCGACGACGCGCTCTACGAAGAACTCGAGGCCGCGCTGCTGATGGCCGACGCCGGCGTGGGCGCGACCGAATACCTGCTCGAGGAGCTGAAGAAGCGCGTCAAGGACACACGCTGCACCGATCCGGCCGGCGTGAAGGCGCTGCTGGCCGAGGTGCTGGCCGAGCTGCTCGCGCCGCTGGAAGGCTCGCTGCAGATCGGCGCGACCCAGCCTACCGTGATGATGGTCGCCGGCGTCAACGGCGCGGGCAAGACCACCAGCATCGGCAAGCTCACCCGCCATCTGGCCGAGCAGGACAGCCGGGTGCTGCTGGCCGCGGCCGACACCTTCCGCGCCGCCGCGCGCGAGCAGCTGGCGGTCTGGGCGGACCGCAACCGCGTCGAGATCGTCAGCCAGGAAGGCGGCGATCCGGCGGCGGTCTGCTTCGACGCGGTCTCGGCCGGCAAGGCGCGCGGCTGCGACGTGGTCATCGCCGACACCGCCGGCCGGCTGGCCACGCAGCTGCATCTGATGGACGAGCTGCGCAAGATCCGCCGCACGCTGGGCCGCGCGATGGAGGGCGCGCCGCACGAGGTGCTGCTGGTGGTCGACGGCAACACCGGCCAGAACGCCTTCACCCAGGTCAAGGCCTTCGACGAGGCGATCGGCCTGACCGGCCTGATCGTCACCAAGCTCGACGGCACCGCCAAGGGCGGCGTGCTGGCGGCCATCGCGCTGTGGGTACGCGAGCGCGTCGCGCAGGGCAAGCCGGCGGTGCCGGTCTACTTCATCGGCGTCGGAGAGAAGCTGGAGGATCTGCAGACCTTCAGCGCCCGCGAGTTCGCGCAGGCGCTGCTGAGCTGAGCCGGCAGGCCCGGCCGCCTCAGGCGGCCGGCTGCAGCGGTCCGTCGCGATCCGACATCAGCCGGTCGATCCAGGCCTGCAGATGGCTGGCGATCTCGACCGAGGCGCCGGAAGCGCTCACCGGCTCGACCGGTCCGGCCGGCTGCGTGATGCGGCCATCCAGCCCCAGCAGGGCCGACAAGGCGGCGGCCTCCAGCGGCGACTCGGATGCGGGGCCGTCCGGCATCGCACCCAGCAGCACGCCGCGCGACAGGTCGACCCCGGCCAGCGAAATGCCCAGCTGCGCGGCCGCATCGGCCAGCACATGGCCCTCCTCGACCAGCGTGGCGCTGGCACCGCACAGCAGGCCGAGCTGCTCGGTCAGCGAGCCGATCTCGCAGCACAGCAGCCGCGCCGCATCGATGCGCTCGCGCAGGCCGGCCGGGCGCGGTCCGCTGGAGGGCATCAGCAGCACCGGACCGTCGAGCGTGGCGTCCTGCGCCAGCAGCGTCTGGAGGGCCTCGCGGGTCGGCGCGTCGATCAGCCACAGCTGGCGCATCGAGCCGCCCGCGCCCAGCAGCGCATCGACCAGACGGCGCGCCGCCTCGGCCGGATGACCCAGCAGCGAGACCACTACCAGCATGAAGGACTCGCCTTCGACGCCGTTGACCGACCAGGTCGGCCCGAAATACATCGGCAGGCCGTTGCGCAGACAGGCCCCGGACGGCGCCGGCACCTCCGGCCACAGCCGCGCCAGCGCATCGGCCTCGAGCCGGTCGGGCACGCAGAACAGCCGGTCCGGCTGCAGGCCCTGACGGCGCAGCTGACCCATCGGGGCGGCCTCGCCCGGCACGAACAGCACGTCGGACGCCTGCTCGATCATCGTCGCGTTCCAGGCCTGCGGGCCGGTGGCGCGAATGCCCGCCTCCAGCCGCAGCAGCGGCAGGCCACGCTGATGCGCGGCCAGGCAGCAGGCGGTCATCGCGTCGCTCGAGCCCAGGCTCAGAACCGCCATCGGCTCGAATTCCTCGATGAACTGGCCCAGGCCCTCGACCATGCGCGACAGGCTCTGCTCGATGTCGCCCGGCACCCATTCGAGATCCAGACCGACCTCGAGCGCAGGCAGCACCCGGCCCATGCCCTGCCATGGCCAGACCAGCGGCAGCGGCCCCAGACTGACCAGCACCATGCGCGGCGCACGTCCGATCTCGGCCATCGCCTCGGCCAGCGCGGCGAACTTCAGCGCGGCGCTGGTGCTGTCGGCCAGGCAGAGAATGACGTCGCGGCTGGCACGGCGCGCCAGCAGGCCGTCGGCATGGCTGCGCGCGGCGCGGATCGCGGAGGTGAGCGCCTGCAGACGGGCCGCCGGCAGCGCCATGCGCGGAAGCGGCTCGCGCTCGAGCGAGTCGCGTGCGCGCTCGTCGAGCTCGATCGCGGCGGATGCGGGCGCCTCAGCTGTCGGTGCAGGCTCGGGCATCGGCGCCGGGCTCGGCACTGGAACCGGAGCCGGCGGCGCGATGAACTGCAGCACCGGCGCCGGCGGGGGCGGCGCCACCGGTTCGGCGACCGGAACGGGGGCCGGCGCAGGCGCGGCG
>RRZU010673231.1_pt1 | contig 10826 bp, 7 predicted proteins | sample 2165561 | NCBI WGS metagenome assembly RRZU01 (sample SAMN10456909, study PRJNA506462) | wastewater metagenome | isolation source: wastewater sludge | place: USA: Moscow, Idaho | reverse complement strand
GGGCGCTGCCCAGTTTCAAGGTGGTTTCTTGGTCAAAAACCAGCGTCCAACTACCACGCTCATCTACTGCCAGGCGCGTTATGCGGCTGTGCAAGGGCGAAAATAGCGGGTTAAGTTCTCGCCACGCGGCCAGCACTTGCGGCGCGGCTTCGTCGGGCCCATCAAGCTCGGGCAGGTTTTCGCGGCTGATTTCGTCTGGGTTGGCTTCAAATATAACGCCCTCTTTATCCAGCAGGCGAAAGCCTTGCTCTTCACTGCCCCAAAAGGCGGCTTCTTCATATTCTTGCAGTTGCACGAGCAACTGGTTGGGAAACTCGCGCCGCACTGTGGCATGGCGCACCCAGGGTTGCGCCATGAAGGTTTTGCGCACATCGTCGAGCTTGATGGTGAAAAAATTGCCTTGCAACTGTGGCAGTACTTGTTTGCGCACGGCAAATGCGCTGCTGTGTGTGGTTTGCCCTGTAACGCGTATCTGGGCAATGCTAAATGCAGGCAGGTGGATGACGCGCCACAACACTGTAAGTGCGGCAGCAAGCAGCACCAGCACCATCAGCGCCGTAGCGGCGATGTGCATCAACCGAATGTTGGCCATTTCGGTGCTTGATGGTGGTGTTGGTGCAGATGTTGTCGTCATGCCTGTTTGCCTACTCTGTTTAGCTGGCGCTCGCTGCCGTGCCAGCCTGCGTATCTGGCTGCATATTGTCTAAGCTGGCGCTGGCCAAAATCAGCAGGCACAAGTCGGCATAGGCAATGCCTGTTGCTTGCGCCGACATGGGCACGAGCGAGTGGCTGGTCATGCCAGGGGAGGTGTTGATTTCGAGCAGGTAGGGCTGCTGGTCGCGGCTGTTTACCATGACATCAACCCTGCCCCAGCCGCGACAGCCCAGCGCACGGTATGCCTGCAAGGCTTCTTGCTGGATACGGGCTTGCAGCTCGGCGGGCATATTAGCGGGCGGGCAGATGTAGCGCACTTCGTCGGTAAAGTATTTTTGCTGGTAGTCGTAGTTGCCTTCTGGCGGGCAGATGTGTACCAGCGGCAAGGCGCGTGCCTGTGCGCCGCTGCCCAAAATGGGGCAGGTGTATTCTTCGCCTTGCACCATGGCTTCGCACAAGATGGCTTGGTCAATTGCTGCTACGGCTTGCATGGCTTGTGCGGTTTCAGCCACGGTGTGGACTTTGTACACGCCTATGGATGAGCCTTCGCGCGGGGCTTTTACAACCATGGGCAAGCCAACTTTGGCAACGGCTTGCTGCACCAGTTGCGCTTGCGCGGCGCTGCTGGCTTGGGTGAAGTCGTGCGCGTCGATTTGCCAGTAGGCGGGTGTGGATATGCCTTGCGCGAGCCAAATACGTTTGGTCATGATTTTGTCCATGCCTACGCTGGAAGCCATTACGCCTGGGCCCGTGTAAGGTATGCCCATCAACTCCAGCGCACCTTGCACGGTGCCGTCTTCACCGTAGCGGCCGTGCAGGGTGATAAAGCAGCGCTCAAAGCCTTGCTCTTTCAGGGCAAACAGGTTTTGACTGTTGGGGTCGAAAGCATGTGCATCTACGCCTTTGTCACGCAGGGCTTGCAGCACGCCATTGCCTGACATGAGCGAGATTTCGCGCTCGGCGGAGCGCCCGCCCATCAGCACGGCGACTTTGCCCATAGCGCGTGGGTCGATGTGTGTTGCGGTATTGTCGGCGGCGTTGCTCATGCTGCGTCTCCTTTGCCTGCTATGTTGCTTGCTTCTTGGCTTTCTTCTCTGCCTTCGCCTGCTGCCAGTTTGGCGGGTATGGCGCCGATGGTGCCAGCGCCCATGCAAATGACGACGTCGCCAGCGCGTGCCACACGGTGCACAGCAGCGGGAAAATCGGCTACTTGCTCTACAAAATAAGGCTCGACTTTGCCCGCTACACGCAAGGCGCGCATCAAGGCGCGGCTGTCGGCCGCCACAATGGGCTCTTCGCCAGCGGCATAAACTTCGCCCAGCAGCACCATATCGGCTTGCCCCAGCACTTTGACGAAGTCTTCAAAACAGTCACGCGTGCGGCTATAGCGGTGCGGCTGAAAAGCCAGCAGCAGCCTGCGACCAGGGTACGCACCTCGCGCGGCGGCCAGTGTTGCCGCCATTTCTACGGGGTGGTGGCCGTAGTCGTCAATCACGGTAAAGCTGCCACCGCATTGCAAAGCCACGTCGCCGTAGTTTTGAAAGCGCCGCCCTACGCCTTTGAAATTGGCTAGTGCTTTGAGCACGGCTTCGTCTGGGATATTGAGTGTTTGTGCAATACCGATGGCTGATAGCGCATTGAGTACGTTGTGTTCGCCAGGCAGGTTGAGCACTACGGGCAAATCGGGCAGGCATTCGCCTGTGACGCGGTTGCAGCGGCGCACGGTAAATCGCATTTTGCCGTTATCGGGCTGCACGTTGATGGCGCGAATCTGGGCATCTTCAGACATGCCGTAAGTGGTAACGGGGCAAGTCACCATGGGCAAGATGTCGCGCAAGGCGGGGCTGTCTATGCACAGCATGGCGTGACCATAAAACGGCATGCGGTGCAGAAAATCGACAAAGGCTTTTTTCAGGCTGCCAAAGTCGTGCCCGTAGGTTTCCATATGGTCGGTGTCGATGTTGGTGACTACGGCCATAACTGGCAAGAGCTTGAGGAAGGATGCATCAGATTCGTCTGCTTCAACTACGATGTGCTCGCCTTTGCCCAGCCGCGCGTTAGCGCCCGCACTGTTGAGCTTGCCGCCAATGACAAACGTGGGGTCTAGCCCCGCTTCGGCCAGCACACTGGTTACAAGGCTGGTGGTGGTGGTTTTGCCATGCGTGCCAGCAATGGCTATGCCGTGGCGAAAGCGCATCAACTCGGCCAGCATGAGCGCACGCGGTATGACGGGGATACGCGCCTGACGAGCCGCAAGCACTTCGGGGTTATCGTCTTTCACGGCGGTGGATGCCACCAGCACGTCTGCGCCTTGCATGTGGCTTTTGTCGTGCCCTGTAAAAACGCGCATGCCTAGCGCGGCTAAACGGCGCGTGGTGGCGTTGTCTGCCTGGTCTGAGCCTGATACGGCATAGCCCAGATGGTGCAAAATTTCGGCAATGCCACTCATGCCTGAGCCGCCTACGCCTACGAAGTGGATGTGTTTTACGGCGTTTTTCATGCTATTAGCTCCTCGCACGCGGCTACGATGTGTTCGGTAGCGTGCAGTTTTTCCATTGTTTTGGCTTTTTGTGCTTTTTCCAGCAGTTGCTCGCGGGTGATGCCGCTTAAAAATTCTGCCAACCACTGCGCGGTAAATTGCGCTTGCGGCTGCAACCATGCCGCGTCAGCATCAACCAGATAGCGGGCGTTGGCGGTTTGGTGGTCATCTACCGCGTGGGGAAATGGCACAAATACCGCCGCCGCGCCCACGGCTGCCAGCTCGGTTACGGTGCTTGCGCCTGCGCGGCAAACCACCAAATCGGCTTGGGCAAAAGCCTCGGCCGTGTTGTCGATAAAAGGCAGCAGCGTAGCCACAACGCCTGCTTGCGCATAGGCTTGGCGCAGTGCGTCAATTTGCTTGGCACCGCTTTGGTGCATCACGTGCGGGCGCTGTGCTTCATCAAGCAGTGCGAGCGCCTGCGGCACGGTGTCGTTTAACGCTTTGGCTCCCAGGCTGCCACCCACCACCAGCAATTGCAGCTTGCCTGTGCGCCCTGCCATGCGTTGCTCGGGGGCGCTTTGCTGCATAAAGATGGTGCGCAAGGGGTTGCCTACCCAGCAGGCTTTGCCTGTACTGCCTGCATTGCCTGCGCTACCCGTTGCATTGTTGGCGTGGCTGCTTGCATCCAGCACGTTGGGGTAGGCGGTAAAGACCCGCTTGGCAAAGCGCGAGAGCCATTTGTTGGCCATGCCTGCAACCGAATTTTGCTCGTGCAGCATCAACGGTATGCCCAAACTGGCTGCCACCAACCCCGCAGGCGCAGTAATGTAGCCACCAAAACCGATAACTACGGCAGGCTGCAAGCGGCGCAGTATGGCGCGGCTTTGGCGCATAGCGCCCAGCATACGCGCAGGCAGGCGCAACAACGCGCCCACGCCCTTGCCGCGCACACCCGAGAAATGCACGCACTCAAAGGCGAAGCCGCGTGCGGGCACGAGTTGGCTTTCCATGCTGTCGGGCCCGCCCAGCCAATGCACTGCCCAGCCTTGGCTGCGCAAAGCTTCTGCCACGGCTAGCCCCGGGAAGATATGCCCGCCCGTGCCGCCAGCCATGATGACGGCGGTTTTATTTGTTTGCGGCTTCGTCATAACTGCCCTCCGCGCATCAAGGTGCGGTTTTCGTGGTCGATACGCATAACTACTGCAAGCGCCACCATGTTGAGCAAGATGGCTGAACCGCCATAGCTCATCAAAGGCAAGGTAAGCCCTTTGGTTGGCAATGCGCCCAAATTCACCCCAATGTTGATAAATGCCTGAAAGCCCAGCCACAGACCTATGCCTTGCGAAGTAAGCCCGGCAAATACACGCTCCAGCCCTATGGCTTGACGGCCAATCACAATCACGCGCCGCGTTAGCCAGAGAAATGTGCCTATCAGCAGCACAATGCCTGCAAAGCCAAACTCTTCACCAATGACTGCGAGCAAAAAGTCGGTGTGCGCTTCGGGCAACCAGTGCAGTTTCTCTACGCTGCCGCCCAGCCCCACGCCAAACCATTCGCCGCGCCCAACGGCAATGAGCGCATGTGAAAGTTGATAACCTTTGCCCAGCACATGCTCGGCCGCCCACGGGTTGAGGTAGGCAAAAATGCGCTCGCGCCTGAAGGTTGAGGTGGCAATGATGAGTGCGAACACGCCCACCAAAACAACGCCAATCAAAAAGAACATGCGGGCATTAACACCGCCCAAAAACAAAATGCCCATTGCCACTACCGCAATGACCAAAAACGCGCCCATATCTGGCTCGGCCAGCAGCAAGCCGCCCATAAAGGCGATGGTGAAGGCAATTGGCGCTACGGCCAGCGCAAAACGCTCGATATCGCCCATGTGGGTGCTTTTTTCTTGCACCTCCATCTTGCGGCGGATGTAGTCGGCGGCATAAAGTATGGTGGCAAATTTGGCCAGCTCCGATGGCTGAAAATTGATAATGCCCAGACTAATCCAGCGCCTTGCGCCGTTTACGCCTTTGCCTATGCCAGGTATGAGCACCGCAATCAGCAGCACCAGCGATAGCCCAAAGAGCCAAGGCGCATATTTCTCCCAGCTTTGCACTGGGATTTGAAACGCCAGAAAGGCCAACACTGTGCCTATCGCCAAAGACACCACATGGCGGCTTAAAAAATGCGTAGCGGCGTATTTGGCAAAACGCGGGTTATCGGGCATGGCAATAGAGGCCGAATACACCATAACCAGCCCCCACAGCAGCAACAGCACAACGCACCACAGCAAGCCTTGGTCAATGCCAAGCTGCGCCACCGTCAAAGTAGGCGCTTTGCTTTGCCCGTAGCGGCGCATGTGCATACGCACGGGCAGGTCTTCGGCCTGCTCGCCGCTTGCTGCGCGCCAGCGTGCTGGCAACAGAGCTTTCAGGCGTTGCAGCATGCTGGTGTGCTTAAAGGGCTGTGCACTGCTCATGGCGTGCCCTCCAGCATGATGCCTTGCTCTTGCGCCAGCGTCTGCACGGCTTGCCTGAACGCTTCGGCGCGATGGATGTAGTCTTTAAACATATCAAAACTGGCGCACGCGGGCGACAAGAGCACCGCGTCACCCGCTTGTGCCTGTGCGCTGGCAGCCTGCACTGCTTCTTGCATACTGCTTGCATGAATTAACGGCACGCCCGATTCTTGCAGCGATTGCGCAAGCAGCGGCGCATCGCGCCCGATGAGCACCACCGCGCGGCAACTGCTGCGCACGGCGGCAGCGAGCGGTGCAAAGTCCTGCCCTTTGCCTTCACCGCCCAAGATAGCAACCAGCTTGTGCTGTGCGCCCAGCCCTTGCAGCGCGGCCAGCGTTGCGCCTACGTTGGTGCCTTTGCTGTCATCAAAATATTCAACGCCTGCAATGCTGCCTACGGGTTCTACGCGGTGCGGCTCGCCACGGTATTCGCGCAAGCCGTAGAGCATGGGCGCTAGCGCCGCGCCTGCTTGCTCGGCCAGTGCCAAAGCTGCCAGCGCGTTGCAGGCGTTATGCCGCCCGCGAATGCGCAGCGCGTCTGCTGGCATGAGGCGCTGGATGTAAATGTCTTCGCTGCTGCTTTTATCACCTGCTGCCGCACGGTTTGATTTGGCGGGCGCGGCATCGTCCGTGGCGGCTGCGCGTACCAGCCATGTCATGCCATTGACGTGCTCCAAGCCGAAGTCACCAGCGCGTTCGGGCAAGCCCGCGCCAAAGCTGCTCCAAGCCCGCACTGCTGGCGCTTTGCTGCCTTTGGTGGCTTTAGCGGCTTTGGCTGGCGAAGCCGATTTAGGCAAGTTAGCCGCTTCGCTGGCAGGCTGCAGTTGCGCTAGCAGCGCCATGACTGCGGGGTCGTCGCGGTTGAGTATGGCTGTGCCATATTTGCCAAAGATATTGGCTTTGGCTGCGGTGTAGTTTTCTATGCTGCCGTGCCAGTCAAGGTGGTCTTGCGTGATGTTCAAACACGTTGCGGCTGTAGGCTCGAATACGGTGCAGTTGTTGAGCTGAAAGCTCGAAAGCTCCAGCACCCAGCTTTGGGGCAAAGCATCTGCTTGCAGTGCTTGCGTGAGTGTGCCAAGCAAGGTGGGGCCGATATTGCCTGCTACGGCTACCGTTTGCCCTGCGCGTGCCAGCAGTTGCCCAGTAAGTGCAGTTACCGTGGTTTTGCCATTGGTGCCTGTAATGCCCAGCACTTTGGGCGCATAGCCGCGCTCTTGTTGCAATTGCCCCAAGGCGTGCACAAACAAATCCAGCTCGCCGCCTACCCAAAGCCCTTTTTGGCGGGCAGCGTCGAGCACGCTGTGCGTATCGGCGGGGCTAAGCCCTGGGCTGACGAAAACCGCGCACACATCGGGCGCGAGCAGCTCGGGCGCAAAACTGCCCGCTACAAAGCGCACCTGTGGCACATCGTGCTGCAAGGCTGCCAACTGCGGCGGCTCTTGGCGGCTATCTGCCACGGTAAGCTGCGCCCCGCTACGCGCACACCAGCGCGCCATAGCCAGCCCCGAAGCGCCCAAGCCCAGCACCAGCACATGGCGCTGCGCGAGTGTAGGCGTGCTTGCACCAGCCGCGTGCGCTGCACTGCTGCTTGCGGCGGGCAGAACGGTGTTTGCTTGGCTCAAACTGTTGGCGGGTGTAGGGGTGTGCTCCATGTTTTTAACGCAGTTTCAATGTTGATAGACCAGCCAGACACAGCAGCATGGTGATAATCCAAAAGCGCACTACGACCTGTGTTTCGCGCCAGCCGTTTTTCTCGAAATGGTGGTGCAGTGGCGCCATTTTGAACAGGCGCTGGCCTGTGCCATAACGCTTTTTGGTGTAGCGAAAATACGTGACTTGCAGCATCACCGAGAGCGCCTCAACCACAAAGATGCCGCCCATGATGGCCAGCACAATTTCCTGGCGCACAATCACGGCAATTGTGCCTAGCGCCCCGCCCAGTGCCAGTGCGCCTACGTCGCCCATAAAGACTTGCGCGGGGTGCGCGTTAAACCACAAAAACGCCAGCCCAGCGCCCATCATCGCGCCGCAAAACACCAGCAACTCGCCAGCGCCTGCAATGTGCGGCAAAAACAGGTATTCCGAATACACCTTGCTGCCAGTGACGTAGGCAAAAATGCCCAAAGCCGAGCCCACCATGACTACGGGCATGATGGCCAGACCGTCCAGACCGTCGGTGAGGTTTACCGCGTTGCTGCTGCCTACAATCACCACAAAGGTAAGCGCCACAAAGCCCCACACGCCTAGCGGGTAGCTGATTTGCTTGAAAAACGGCAGCATCAGCCCTGCTTTTGGTGGCAGGTTGATGGTAAAGCCCGAGCTTGCCCAGTCGGCAATGAGTTGCAGCACGCGAAAGTTATCGCTCTCGGCAATGCTAAATACCAAAAACAGCGATGCGCCCAGCCCAATCAGACTTTGCCACATGAATTTTTCGCGCGAGGGCATGCCTTCGGGGTCTTTGCGCACCACTTTGCGCCAGTCGTCTGACCAACCCACTGCGCCAAAGCCAAAGGTCACAATCAGCACGGTCCAAACAAAACGGTTGTGCAAATCAACCCACAGCAGGGTTGAAATTGCTATTGCCAGCAAAATCAGCACACCGCCCATGGTGGGTGTGCCGCTTTTAACCAAATGGGTTTCCATGGCGTAGCCGCGCACGGGCTGGCCAATTTTCAGGGCGCGCAAGCGGTTAATCACCCAAGGGCCTGCCAGTAGCCCGATGAGCAGCGCCGTCATGGCTGCCATAACGGCGCGAAATGTCAGGTACTGGAATACGCGCAGAAAACCCAGCTCGGGGTGCATCTGCAAGAGCCATTGCGTCAGCTTCATCAGCATGTGCCTGCCTCCTTGTGTGCGCCTTGCTTCGAAGCGGCTTGCACCAGTTGGCTGGATATCCTGTCCATCTGCATAAAACGCGAACCTTTCACGACGATGCTTTTGACTTGCGGCAGCAGCGTTTGCACGGCTTGCCACAGTGTGTTGATGTGTTCTGCGTTGCTGGCGCTATCGCCGCAATGCTGTGCAGCGGGGTGCTGCAAGGCGCTGTGCTGCGCCAGTGCACCCAAGGTGAGCAAGTGCTCAATGCCTTGTTGCGCGGCGTATTGCCCCACTTCGGCATGAAAAGCAGCGCCCTGATTGCCCACTTCGCCCATATCGCCCAGCACCAGCAGGCGCGGTGCGGGTAGCTCGCGCAATACGTCAATGGCGGCGAGTACCGAGTCGGGGTTGGCGTTATAGCTGTCATCCACCAGCGTTAAGGGTTTGCCTTGCCAGTGCAATGCCACTGCGCGCGAGCGTCCTGCCACTGGCGTGAAGGCGGTAAGCCCCTGCGCGATGTGCGGCAGGCTCACCCCTGCTGCCAAGGCGCAAGCTACTGCGGCCAGCGCGTTTTTTACGTTGTGCTTGCCTGCAATGTGCAAGGCAAACTGGCACACGCCTGCAGGGGTGTGTGCCTGCACTTGCCAATGGTCGCCTTGCCATATGAGGGCGCTGGCGTAGATGTCGGCTACGCAGCTTGGCGCAGACACGGGCGGGCGTGCCTCTAGCGTAAAGCGCAGGCACTGGCGCTGCCCTGCCATGTGTTGCCACAGAGGGCTGAAAGTGTCGTCGGCAGGAAATACGGCTATGCCGTTGGCGGGCAGGCTGGCTATAGCTTGCCCGTTTTCGTGGGCTACGGCTTCGACCGTGCCCATAAATTCCTGATGCTCACGCTGCGCGTTATTTACCAGTGCTACCGTGGGTGCTGCCATAGCAGCCAAGGCTGCAATTTCGCCTGGATGGTTCATGCCCAGCTCAACTACGGCGAGCTTGTGCGTGGGGCGCAAGCGCAGCAGAGTGAGTGGCACGCCGATGTCGTTATTCAAGTTGCCCTGTGTTGCCAGCGCGGCATCTGATGCGGCTACCCGCAATATGCTGGCAACCATCTGTGTAACGGTGGTTTTGCCATTGCTGCCTGTTACGGCAATGAGTGGCAAGGCAAACTGCTTGCGCCATGCGCTGGCGAGTTGCTGCAAAGCTTGGTGGGTGTCGCTCACTTCCAGCCCGCTCCAGCCCATTGCTTGCAGGTGTGCGGGGTGGCATAGCGCGGCAGCAGCTCCTGCGGCGCGGGCTTGCTCTAAAAAGTTGTTGGCATCAAAGCGCTCGCCACGCAAGGCTACAAACAAGTCGCCTGCTTGCAGGGTGCGGGTGTCGGTATGCACGCGGTTAATCGCTAGTGCGCCATCGCCAACCAAAGTGGCTTGCGTGTTTTGTAGCAGCAACTCTGCCAGTTGTGCCAAGGTGCTCATGGGCTGCTGGTTCATGGTTGTGGCTCTTTCTTGGCGGTGCAGCCAGCGCCATCTGTGCGTGCTTGCAGGGCAAGGCGCACGTGCTGCTGGTCGCTAAACGGGTGGCGCACGCCGCATATTTCCTGGTAGTCTTCGTGGCCTTTGCCTGCTACCAGCACAATGTCTGCTGCTGCGGCTTGCGCTATGGCGTAGCCAATGGCGCGGCTGCGGTCTGGCTCGCTGTGTACGTTTGCGCCTGCGCTAAAGCCTGCCGCGATTTGCGCCATGATGGTTTGTGGCGCTTCGTTGCGCGGGTTGTCGCTGGTGAGTACGATGCAGTCTGCGCCGCTTTCGGCTGCCTGCGCCATAAGCGGGCGCTTGAGCGGGTCGCGGTTGCCGCCGCAGCCAAATACGCACCACAGCCGCCCGCCGCGCTGCTCGGCCAGCGGGCGCAAGGCTTGCAGGGCTTTGGCTACTGCGTCAGGGGTGTGGGCATAGTCCACTGCTACCAGCGGCTGCCCAGCTTGGTTTATACATTCCATGCGACCAGGCACGGGCTGCAAGCCATCGCACAGAGCCACGGCTTGCGCCAAAGGTGTGCCTCGCGCACGCAAGCAGGCGAGCACGCCTAGCAGGTTGGCTACGTTGTAGTGTCCAATCAGGGCGCTGTGTACGGTGATGGTTTGTGCGTCTTGCGCCTCTTGCCTGCCTTGCCCGCTTGGTGCGCTTTGCTCGCGCAGGTCAAAAATCAGCCCATCTTGGCCGTAGCGGATGTTGCTGGCTTGCAAACGGGCGCTGTGGTTTTGCTCTGGCTGGCAAGTAAGCGTCCAGATGTCCAGATTGTTGTGTTGTTGCTGTTGGTGCAACTCTTGCGCCAATTGCCTGCCGTGGGCATCGTCGCAATTGATGATGGCAG
>RRZU011157913.1_pt1 | contig 10828 bp, 8 predicted proteins | sample 2165561 | NCBI WGS metagenome assembly RRZU01 (sample SAMN10456909, study PRJNA506462) | wastewater metagenome | isolation source: wastewater sludge | place: USA: Moscow, Idaho | reverse complement strand
TCCCCCCTGCGTGGATCCCCGGTCCCTCCGATCGGCGCCCCGGACCTGCCGTCCCCCGCCACCCCACGCCGCATCGGGCTGCGCCGCCCGCCCGCCCTCCTGGCGGGCGGCGCGCTCGCCGCGCTCGTCGTGAGCTGCGTCGCCGCCGTGGATGCCCTGGCCGACGGGCGCAATGGTGCGCACCTCGCGGTGACGAGTCACGTCGTCGCGCAAACGAGTGGCTCGTCGACGAGCAGTACCGCGTCCAGCGGGAGCAGCAGTGCGCCGAGCACCGCCGCACCCAGCGTTACCGGCAGTGTCACCGAAGCGACTCCCGGACCGACCACGACGCCCAGCACGCCACCGGCCGCCCCAGCCACGCCCGCACCAACCCCCGCAGCCAGGCCGGCCCCGCCGGCCTCGGCGCTGCGCGGTCCGGCCGCGAGCCCCGGGAAGATCGGCATCCCGGCGATCCCGCTCGCGGCATACCAGCGGGCCGCCTCCCGCCTCACTGGCTGCGGCGTGCCGTGGTGGCTGCTGGCCGGTATCGGCAAGGTGGAGAGCAACCACGCCGGCGGCGGCCGGGTCGACCGCAACGGCACGGTCCGCGGCGCCATCTACGGGCCGCGCCTCGACGGGTCGATGCCCGGCACGTCCGTCATCGTGGACAGCGACCAGGGCAAGCTCGACGGCGACCCGGAATTCGACCGGGCCGTCGGCCCGATGCAGTTCCTGCCGGGCACGTGGAACTGGGTCAAACGGGACGGCAACGGTGACCGGATCGCCGACCCGCAGAACGTCTACGACGCGGCATACAGTGCCGGCGTCTATCTGTGTCGCTCCGGCTCCTTCCGCGACGAGGCCGCGATGACGCGGTCGCTGTGGAGCTACAACGCCTCGGCCGCCTACGCGCGAACGGTCATGTCCTACGCGACGGCCTATCGGGACGCCGCGGAACCGAAGCCCACCCCGACGGTCGCTCCCACCGCACCGGCACCGACGACGGCAACCGCACCAGCCACGCCGAACGCGCCCCCAGCCTGACGCGATCGGGCGTGACTGCTGCGGGACGAGAACAGCTCAGCGGCCGCCGGCGTGCGCTCGGGCGTGCAGCGCACGGACCTGCTCGGCGAGCTCGGGAGTCGGGCCGTCGACCTGGGCGCCGGGCACGAGCTGGCGGATCGTCAACATCGCCCGTGGCGGCGCGGGGACGCCCAATCGGTCACCGACATGGCCGCGACCCTACCAATCGGGTCGCTGAGCGGGGATGGCGGCGGAGTTGAGTTCAGCAGCACCTTTGGTTAGGCTTGCCTTACCTGAGGGGAGTATCTCCGCAACAGCCTCCGCATCGTCAACACGGCAAGCATCGACATGGCACCCGTCATCACGACGCAGCCCGGTGCGGTGGGCCGGTCGGCAGCACGACCGGTGAGAGAGACCTCGGCCGACGCCCTCCCCACGTGTGGGCGCACGACCGAAGGAGCCCCCATGGCCCCCGACAGCCACCGGACCGACCCGTCGAGCCCGTCGTCGAGAACCGCCCCCCGCCGTACTCGGGCCGCCGGTCGGCGAGCCGCGCGGCTCTCCAGCTCCCAGGTGTGGCGGCTGCAGTCCATGCGCAGCGAGCCGTCGGTGTCACTGCTGCTCACCACGACGCCGGCCACGAGGCTGGACCAGTCGGAACGCGCCCGGCTCCGCGCCCTACACCACGAGGCCCTCGAGCGCCTCACCGCCGAGCCGGCTGCCCGGGCCGCCGCAGTCGCGGCCCTTCGGGTGCGCCTGGATCGGCTGGTCGCCAAGGCAGAGCACGTCGCGCCCGATCGGGCGCTGGCCCTCTATGCCAGCGCGGAGCACGCCGAACTGATCGTGCTGCCGATCGCGGTGCCCGAACGTGTCGTCGTCGACGCCACGTTCGCGACGCGCGACCTCGTGCGGGCCTTGCACCGCACGCCCAAGCACCTCGTGCTGCTGCTGTCGGCCCGCGAGGCGCGCCTGCTCGAAGGGCACGCCGAGGATCTCGCGCCGGCACCGAACTCCAAGTTCCCCCTGCACGCCGGCAGCGGTGACCGGCAGTTGAGCACCCCGGCCTTCCTCGCGACCGTGGACCGGGCGCTCGCGGCATACCGGAGGGCGCACCCCTCGCCGCTCATCGTCGTCGGGGCCGAGCCGACACTGTCGGCGTTCCGAGGGATGGCCACGAGCCTGGACCGGCTCGCCGGGGTGGTGCGCGGCAACCACATGCGAGCGTCGCTGCAGCGCCTCGACGCGCTCACCGCGCCGGTGCTGGAGGACTACCTGCTGTCCCGCCAGGTCGAGGCCCTCCAACTGCTGGCCACCCGTGGCAACGAGGGCCGCGCCATCCTCGGCATCGACGGTGCGTGGCTGATCGCTCGGTGGGGCATCCCCGAGATGCTCGCCGTGGAGCACGACTTCTTCTTCCCGGCCCGGCTCACGGCGGACGGTGACGGTATCGAGGCGGCCGACGACGTGGACAGCCCCGACGTCATCGACGACCTCGTCGACGAACTCATCGAGTTGGTGATGTTGCGAGGCGGCTGGGTCGCCCTCGTCGAGCCGGGGTCGTTGCCCGGGCGCTCCCGGATCGCCCTCACCCAACGTCTTCGGTGATCGGCCCCCGTGCCCCGCGTCGCGCGGAGCACGGAAGAATGGCCGGGTGCGCACACGCCGAGTCCACGCCATCAGCGGCGCTCTCATCGTCGGGTCCTTCGTGTGGTCGGCGTCGCGACCCGGCTTCGCGGCGACACCGTTCGAGCGGGGCATGCGCCTGCCCGGTGCCGACTTGCTCCCCCGGGCGCAGGCGCAGCGGCCCATGGCCCGGAACCTCTCGGCATCGCCGGCGGCGGGGTGGCCGTGGATCGTCCAGATGGGACAGGAGCGAGCGGGTTTCTATACGTATGCCGCGCTGGAGAACCTCGCGGGCTGCCGGATCACCAACGCCCACGAGGTCCGGCCGCAGTGGCAGGACGTGCGCGTCGGTGACCCGGTGCACCTGCACCCCGAGGTTGCGCTACAGGTGGCGGCGCTGGAGCCACCGCGCGCGTTCGTCCTGGGCACCGAAGCGTGCGTCGACCTCGACGAGCGGGCCGCCGGTACCGGCCCGGGCGAGAGTGGTGACCGTGCCGACCGCGGTGACCGTGCCGACCGCGGTGACCGTGCCGACCGCGGTGACCGTGCCGACGGCGGTGCCCGGGCTGATCGAAACGCGCGAGGCCCCGCATTCGACTTCACCTGGGCGTTCGTGCTGGAGCCGGCGGTGGGTGGGTCGCGCTTGCTCGTGCGGGAACGCTACGACTGCCCGTCGGGGGCCGCCCTGGCCGCCGTGCGGGCCATGCGCCCGGTCAGCGGGTTGATGACGCACGGCATGTTGCGTGGCATCGACCGGCGCAGTCGAGGAGCCGCTGGACCGACCGGCCGACGCGCTGGGAAAGCGTGCGTGAAGTCGTCGTAGGGCGCGTGCCAGCGCTACCGCTGACGCTCTCATGGGCGCTATCCCGCGACAGCTCGCCGCCACGCCTGCTCCCGCCTGCCACCGGCGGCACCGGGCCCGCCGGACCACCCGAGACCCGGGCGTCAGCCCGGCGAGCCGCGAGGTCAGCTCACCTCGGCGGCGAGGGCGCACTCGGTGCCCCGCGCGAAGGCGCGACGGTTGCCGTCCATGAGGTGGGCCTTACGGGTGCCGAGCTTGTGCTCCAGGGCGCCGAGCACGCTCTCGGGGCGCACACAGCCGGTGGCCTGCACGAAGGCGCCGAGCATCACCATGTTCGTCATCCTCGCGTCGCCGAGTTCGTTCGCGATGTCGTTGCACGGCACGTAGAGCGCCGATACGTCCGAGCGGGCGACCTGCTCCTCGATGAGGGAACTGTTGATCAGCGCGTGACCACCAGTCACGAGGTCGGGCACGAACTTCGCCATCGACGGCAGGTTCATCACGATGAGCGAGGAGGCGTCGTGGGCGATGACCGGCGACGGGATCGGCTCGTTCGAGATGATCACCGCGCAGTTGGCGGTGCCACCGCGCATCTCCGGGCCGTAGGAGGGCAGCCAGGAGACCTCCAGGCCCTCCTCCAGTGCGGCTTGGGCCAACAGCTGGCCCATCAGCATGACCCCCTGGCCGCCGAAGCCGGCCAGGATGCACTTCTCAGTGCGCATCGTCGCCTCCGCTCGGGTCGGGCTGGGGCTGCAGGCGGGTGAGGAAGTCCGGCGGCGACTCGGGCTGGCGCAGGATGCCCAGCGGATAGATCGGGATCATCTCCTCCTCGATCCAGGTGAGCGCGGCGGCCGGCTCCAGGCCCCAGTTCGTGGGGCGGCTGGACAGCACCTCGACCATGCTGAAGCCCTGCCCGGCCAGCTGCACCTCGAAGGCCCGGCGGATCGCCTTCTTCGCCTTGCGGACATAGACCGGGTGGTGCACCGAGACACGCTCGACATAGCTGGCGCCCGGGATCTGCGCCATCATCTCCGACACCCGCATGGGGTAGCCGGTCGTCGAGGCGTCGCGCCCGGCCGGGGAGGTCGTCGTGCGCTGACCGATGAGGGTGGTCGGGGCCATCTGGCCGCCGGTCATGCCGTAGACGGCGTTGTTGACGAAGATGACGGTGATGTTCTCGCTGCGGTGGGCCACGTGCACGGCCTCGCCCATCCCGATCGAGGCGAGGTCGCCGTCGCCCTGATAGGTGAAGACGACGTGCTCGGGCAGCACGCGCTTGATGCCGGTCGCCACCGCCGGGGCACGCCCGTGGGCGGCCTCGTGCATGTCGCAGTTGAAGTAGTCGTAGGCGAGCACCGAGCAGCCGACCGGGGCGACCCCGACCGTCTTGCCGAGCACCCCGAGCTCCTCGAGCACCTCACCGACGAGCCGGTGGATGATGCCGTGCGTGCACCCGGGGCAGTAGTGCGTTTCCCGGGGCTGCAGGCCGATCGTGGGGGCGAAGACGACGGTCATCGGGCACCTCCCGCGAGCAGGTCTTTGATCGTGTCGGCGATGAGCTTCGGCGTGGGCACCATGCCGCCGGTGCGCCCGACGAAGTCGATCGGCAGCCGGCCCTCGTTGGCGATCCGCACGTCGTCGATCATCTGGCCCATGCTCATCTCGACGACGAGCAACCGCCGCACCGACTCCGGCAACTGCGTGAAGGCGTGCGCGGGATAGGGCCACAGGGTGATCGGTCGGATCAGCCCGACCCGGATGCCCTCCTCGGCGAGCGAGGCGATGGCGCTGCGGGCGATCCGTGACGTCGTGCCGTAGGCGACGATCGCCAACTCAGCGTCCTCGAGCCCGACGGTCTCCACGAGCGGCTCGGTGGCCTGCATCGCGGCATACTTCTGGAAGAGCTTGTGGATGTGTTGCTCGAGCTCCTCCGGCTTGAGGAAGAGCGAGTTGATGATCCGCGGGGCCCGCTTGCCCTCGGTGCCGGTGGTCGCCCAGTCCTTCTCCGGCAGCGTCATGGTGGGCAGGTCGTCACGGAACTCGACGGGCTCCATCATCTGCCCGAGCATGCCGTCGGCGACGATCATCACCGGGTTGCGGTAGTGGTCGGCCTTGTCGAAGGCGATCTGCACGAGGTCGGCCATCTCCTGCAAGGTGGCCGGCGCGTAGACGAGCAGTCGGTAGTCGCCGTTGCCGCCGCCGCGGGTGACCTGGAAATAGTCGGACTGGGCCGGCTGGATGCCGCCGAGCCCAGGCCCGCCACGCACCACATTGACGATGACACAGGGCAATTCGGCGCCGGCGAGGTAGGAAATGCCCTCCTGCTTGAGGGCGATGCCCGGCGAGGACGAGCTGGTCATGACGCGCGCACCGGCACCGCTGGCGCCGTAGACCATGTTGATGGCCGCGATCTCGCTCTCGGCCTGCACGAACACCCCACCGGCCTGCGGCAGATGTGTCGCCATGTATTCGGGCAGTTCGGTCTGCGGGGTGATCGGGTAGCCGAAGAAGTAGCGGCACCCGCCGCGGATCGCCGCAGCCCCGATCACCTCGTTGCCCTTCATGAGCACCCTAGGCATGGACGAGCTGTCCTCTCGCGCCGAGCTTCTCCTTGGTCACGGTGATGCCCTGGTCGGGGCACATGAGGGCGCAGTTCGTGCACCCGTTGCACCGGCTCGGGTCGAGCACCTTGACGGGGTGATAGCCCTTGGCGTTGATCGCCGTCTCGTCGAGGGCCAGGATGCGGATCGCGCACGCGGCGACGCACAGGCCACAGCCCTTGCAGACGTCGCGGTCGAAGGTCACAGTCCCTTGGGTCGCCATGTCGTCGTCCTTTCCGTTACATCCACGGGTCGCGTAGATACAGGCCGATGGGCAGCGGGTAGCCGTCCATCGGTTCGTCCAGGTGCTCGGCGAGCCCGGACAGGGCCGCCGGTATGCCGCACACGAACTCGATCGGCAGGCCGGTCGCCTCGCGCACCGCGCGGGTGAGCCGGTAGCCGGCGAGGACGTCGTCGAGGGTGCTCTCGCGGCATACGTGCGTGTTGCTGACCAGTCCGGTGACCGGCAGCCCGCTGGAGTCTTCGATGGCGCGCAGGTGGCGCAGCACCCCGGCGACATCGGCGGTCTCGGGGCGGTAGGCGTTGACGACAAGCAGGGTCGTGCAGCCCCGGCGCAGCAGGTCGGCGCGGAACCCGACGAGCACCTTCGCGCCGGCCTCGTTGCCACCCGCGTCGATCACGACATCGCACGCCGGGTCGCCGATCGGTCCACGGATGCGGTCGGAGACCGCCGGCAGATCCTGGGTGATGTTGTGCCCGAGCGAGGAGCTGATGACCTCGATGCCCGCGGCGCTCATCAGCTCGGCGCGCTCCCGGGAGCGGAAGTAGGGGTTGACGACGTCGAGATCGCCGATGGCCACCCGGCGGCCCGCGGCGGCCAGCTGCATCGCGAGCGAGACCGAGACCTCGGTCTTGCCGCTGCCGTAGTGGCCCGTGATGACCCGCACGAGCGGCTCCGCCGACGGGCTGAAGGCCGGGGCTGTGGCCACGCTCGGCGCGGGACGGTCGGCGGCGTCGCACGACTCCAGCGGAGCTGACACGAGGGATAGTCCGTCGACCTCGGTCTCGCGCCGCCCGGGAACCGTCGTGGCACCCATGCCGGTCTCCGTCCCGCGCTTTGTGGGCGTGGCTCGAATTTCCCCTCGCCCCTTGTGAGGGCCAGGCTTCTTTCGAGTGTATGCCGCGTGCCCGCCCCCGCGAAGGTGGCCTTGGTCCCGCTCCGGGCCAGGCGCCGAGACACCGCAGACGGGGCTCAGCTGATTGACTGGCGCCCATGGCACCGAGGGGATCCCGCGGAAAGGGTGACGGCCCGACCGGCAAGCGCCAGGCCGACGCACTGCTGGACGAGATCGTGGCGCAGATCCTGGCCAGCACCGGTCCAGGCTCCGGGCTCCCCGGCCTGTTCCGGGACGCCGGCGTGCTGCCCGATCTCGTCGAGAACCACCCGATCACCCTGCCGCCACCGCCTCGGACACCGGTCCTGCTCACCGTGCGGGTCGACGTGGTCGGCGCCAAGCCCCCGATCTGGCGGCGGCTGGACCTGCGTGGCGAGCTGAGCCTGGCCCAGGTGCACGAGCATCTGCAGGCGGCGATCGGCTGGTACGACTCGCATCTGCATCGGTTCCAGGGCCCCGGCGTGGCGATGTGGGACACGCCCTACTTCCTCACCGACGCCGACCTCGAGGAGGGTGACGACGTAGGCACCCACGAGGCCGACGCCCGGCTCGACCAGGTGCTGCGCACGCCCGGCGACCGGCTGGGCTATGTCTACGACTTCGGCGACGGGTGGCAGCACCGACTGCGCCTGGAGTCGACCCGCCCCGCGACGCCCACGGACCCCGACGCCCGGTGCGTCGGCGGGCGGCGGGCCGGCCCGGCGGAGGACGTCGGCGGCATACACACCTGGAACGAGCTCTCCGACGCGCTGCGAGCCGACCCGGACCCGACCCGCCTGAGCGGCGAATTGCAGATGTATGCCGAGTGGCTCCCCCCGGGGACTGCCCCCGACGCCTTCGACATCGACGAGGTGAACGAGTCACTGGCCGCGGTGACCGCCGTGATCTCGCTGCGCGCGGAGCCGACGGCACCGGTGCCCCCGCCCGCGGACGACGCCACGACGACGGGGGAAGACTCGGCGGCAGTGATCCGCAGTAGTGCCGGGGAGCTCCCGGGCGCGCACCCGGCGCTCACCGGTGTCGTGCGCAAGAGCCATCCGCTGGCCGCCCGGGCCGTGCTGCGGTTGGCTCGGCAGGCGCAGGCGGCGCCGGAACCCACGGCGCCAGAGCTGAGCGAGACACTGCGGCCGTGGTCGGTCGTGCTGCAGACCGCGGGCACCGACGGCATCCCGTTGACGAAGGCCGGATTCATGGCGCCCGCGGCCTGCGAGCGGATCTGGCACGGCAGCGGCCTGGCCTGGGACTACGGCAAAGGCAATCGCGAGCAGTTCACTCCGGAAGTCGCGATGCTTCGACAGGAATGCTTGCGGGCGAAGCTGATTCGCACCTTCAAAGGGCGTCTGGTGTTGACCCCGCTGGGCCGCCGGGCCGTCGCAGACGAGGCGGTGCTCGCGGTCGCGGCCGCCGACAGCCTCATCACCGACCGCGACGACTTCGGCCGCGACGCCAGGGTGCTGACCCTGCTGTTGTTGGCCGGCGGTTGGCAGCCCGGCGCACCGGCCGGCGACGCGGAGGTCCGCGGGTATTCGACCACCGAGCAGTACCTCTTCCGGGCCGAGGTGACCCGGCTGCTCAGCTCGATGGGCTGGCGGGAGAACGGCGGCCCGGTCGGCGACGACGGGCCGGCGGCCGTGTCGAGGGTCCTCACCCTCCTCACGGCCGGTATGCCGTACCCGGCCCGTTACCGGGAGCTGCCGACCGCCGCCGGAGCACGTCACCTGGCCCGGCTCGCGCTCTTCCCGGCCTGATGCCCGCGGGCGGCGCGGTCCCGGAACGACGCGCGCCGAGCCCGATATCCCGCCTCCCCGTCGGCGCGCGAACGGCCTCGGGCGGGTGAGCGTGACCAAGGTCGCATCATTACCGAACATGCTGTCCCCGCAACAGGGGACAGCGCCGGACGAGGGAAGTGGCCAGGATGTGAGAAGACCTGCCACAGCCTCGGAGGACCGATGCCTCATCCCACCCGCCCTGCCGCCCTCCGCGCGATCTGCATTGTCATCGCGGTGTTCCTCAGCCTGCTCGTGGCCACGCCTTCCCAGGCGTCACCGGCCGGCGTGCTCATCCCTGGCGGAGCATGGCTGCAAGGCCAAGGGGTCGACGTCTACGGGAATGGGGGAGACACCTGGGGCACGTACTACCAGTGCGTCGAACTCCCCCAGGCTCGCCTCTACCCGAAATTCGGGTGGCCCCGCGTCTACGCCGCCGGCAACGGTGGCGCGGCATACATCCCGGAAGGGTCTCCCGGGCTGACCCGCTACAACCCCGGCTCCGGATACCTACCGGTGCCCGGTGACCTCGTCATCGAGAACCCGACCGCCGGAAACCCCTACGGGCACGTCGCCGTGGTCGACCGGGTCGAGGGAAACACGATCGTCGCCGTCGAGCAGAACGCCAGCAACAGTGGGTGGCACAACTACTCCTACAACAACAGCAGCTACGCCGGCGGCTACGGATCGATCAAGGCCGTCCTGCACGCACCCCAGAACGGCTTCCAGAATGGACCACCAGCCGATGGTGCATTCGTGGGCTACGGTGGCCACGTCTTCCGTATCGCCGGTGGCGCTCCCCTCTACGTCAGCACCTGGGACATCTTCGGAGGAGCACAACCAACGCGTCAGCTGAACGATCAACAATACAATGCACTACCTCGGTATCCAGCTGAGCGAACATTCATCCGAGGAGCACGTCGGGGCGAAATCTACGTGATCGCGGGGAGTGCGCCCACCTACGTCGACGGGAGCTTTTGGAATTCCCTCAATCCAAAGCCGCCCCTGGTCGATGTCGACGATCTGCAGATCGATACGGGTGAACAGGCTTTCCCCTTGAACCACCTCCGCTTCACACCCATGGACGGTGTCTGGATCCGAGGCCAGGCGACCGGTGAGATATACCGTGTGGCAGGGGGCGCTCCGGTCTACGTCACCCCGGCGCTCTTCACCGCTGCTGGGTCCCCCCCACCCGTCACGATCGCTCAGGCCGCCATTGACGTGGCCGGAGGCGGCGGCGCGTGGAACCACCTTCGCTTCCTGCCGGTCGACGGTTCCTGGATCGCCGGTCACTCGCGCGGTGAGGTGTATCGGATGGCCGGCGGAGCACCCATCTATGTCACGCCGCCGTTCTACGCAGCGATGGGCAACCCGACGCCGACGACAGTGGACCAGGCCGCGGTGGACAATGGTGGGGGCTCGGGCGCGTGGTCGCACTTGCGCTACCGACCGGCGGACGGCACCGTCATGACCGCCTCAGGGCGGGTATACACCGCTCGGAGCGGGGCAGCCATCCTGACAGGTGTCGGCACCCAGGGCACGGCGATAGACCAGGGGGCCCTCGACAATGCCGGCCAAGCTCGGCCCTGGGATCACTTGTCTGCTGCTCCCTTGGACCCGACGTCCACCCCGTCGGTCTCTGGCACTGCTCGTGTCGGCTCGGCCCTCAGCGCAGCGCCCGGTGCGTGGGGTCCGGCACCGGTGACCTTGACCTACCAGTGGCTGCGCAACGGGTCATCGATCGCCACCGCGACCGCCGCCACCTACACCCTCACCCACGCCGACGCCGGCACGGCGATCAGCGTCCGAGTCACCGGCAGCAAACCCGGCTACGTCACCACCAGCAAGACCAGCACCACCGTCACCGTCCCACCACCCAACGCCACCACTTCGTTCGTC
>RRZU012696106.1_pt1 | contig 10829 bp, 15 predicted proteins | sample 2165561 | NCBI WGS metagenome assembly RRZU01 (sample SAMN10456909, study PRJNA506462) | wastewater metagenome | isolation source: wastewater sludge | place: USA: Moscow, Idaho | reverse complement strand
TGGCCGATCCGCGGCGCATCATTGCCGTGCGCAAGGACATGCACCTGGGGCAGACGGTGCGCTTTGTGGACTGGCGTGATGGCAGCCTGCGCCAGGGCAAGGTCGTGGCCATGCGCGAGACACAGGTCACCTTGCAGGACTTGCAGGAACGCAAAGAATGGAAGCTGCCCTACGCCGCGATCGAACCGCCGCAGCCCGACCCTGCGGCACATGTTCAAGCGGTGGCGCCTGAACCGCCAGCTGCGCAGCGACCGACGCGCAACGACTTCCGATGTGGCGAGAAGGTGGCCTTCGAGGACAAGTACCTGCAGACCGTGGTGGGCACCATCGTTCGCATCAACAGCCGCACCGCCACCATCGACCCCGGCGACGGCACCCATTGGCGCGTCGGCTTCGCCCTGCTGCGCCACGTCCTGGACGTTTGACGGCCTCCCTCCTCGTCAAGAGGGTGTTGAGGCGACGCTTACCCTGCTTGCGCTGCCGAGCCTTCAGCAACCAGGTGCATCTGGCATTTGGGACAGCGCCCCGGTCGATCCTGCCGTATCTCTGGGTGCATAGGGCAGGTAAAGATCGATTCTCTAGTGGTGCTCACGCGTTATCTCCTGATCTGTCTGTATTCATGATACGAAGCTTCAAAGCTGACAAGAATGTAATGAGTGGGTCAGTAATTTGTCGGTATCCAAGGAGTAGATTCCACCCCGTGTTCAAAGCACTACCAGGGATGAAGTCCCTACTTTTCAGCTTACCGGAGTCGAATATGAAACTCAAATCCATTGCACTGTCTGCCATTGCCTCGGTTGTAATGGCCGCGCCGGCGCTTTCGCAGGCAGCCACTCCTGCACCTTTCGGCCACGATGATTCGAGCCAGGTCGGCTCAATCAAGCTGGCTCAACAATCCCAAAGGACAACGACTGGCAGCCAAATGCACAACAATATGCTCCATGGGGACGAGCAGAAAACGCAAGCTGAGCGCGGTGCGTCAGGCCCAACGCAAAACAGCCCACGGGCCCCAGCCGATCCCCAAGTTCACGACAAGATGCTTCACGGAGATGAGCAGCGTCCACGGTTAGCGCCGGCCGGAGAGCCGACTTATCATCAAAGCAAGACACGCCAACAAGTCATCAATGAGATGCTGAATCAAACACCTTACGAACGAGCGCGCATGAAGGAACTCTTCCGGAATTAAAATCAGGCGGATCAAAAATCCCGGAGGCATTCAACTCCGGGATTTTTTCAATGAATCTTTCGTGTTTGTCAAAATACCCGTTCAATAAAACGGCATGCGATTTTCATTTGATGATTCGAATCTATCAATTGTTTAAAAAAGACGGTCGACTGTCGTTCACATGCCAGACTTACGAGCTGCTTCGTTGATTTCATCGTGACGCGTTCTGACGTCTGGCGGCCACTGGGCCTTGATCCAAGAGAGCACCGCAACAATTTCGTGGTCACTAAGCACCCTGTCATAAATAGGCATCGCAGTCTTGTAGTCAGGCTGCTCGATGAGCTTGGCAAGGCCGAATTTGGTGATCGCAAACAACTGAGAATCCGGGTGATGCCACGTATGGCCGCTCGGATCGTGGGGAGGAGCTGGCAACAGGCCATCCGTACCCCGTTCACGCCAATCTGACTGCCCTTCGCCCCGCACCCCATGGCATGCCGCGCACTGCTGGGCGTAGATGCGTGCACCAAAGCTCACAACCTGCGGATCATCGGGACGCAATGTGTAGGGTTGCAGCTTGGCCGAGGGCCTGTTCACAAGCACCATGAATGTGCCTGCAGCCAGCAGTCCCGCGGACAACAGCACGCCTAAACCGACACCCAGCCTACTTGGTTTTACGGTTTCCTCTGGGCTGCCACTTCCGCTCACTGCTTGCAACAGCAACCACCGCCGCGCCCAGGCTCGAGCCGCGAGCTACCCGAGGACGTTCGAGTGGCAGGATAGCCAGCTTGGGCCAGGGTTTGGATCAGGTGATCGGCACTTGGCGCGCTTGTCTGCACGCGGGCAGTGCCGTCCTTCAGGCTCACTTCGACTGCGCTGACGCCAGCTACGCCATTCAGCGCTTCAGTGACATGTGCCACGCACATCGAACAAGTCATTCCGGAAACAGCTAAGTCAATCGTGGTCATCGTCTTCCTTCAATAGCATCGGTGGATTGAGAACCGGAAGCGCTGTGGCGCAGCCGGGGAACAAATCTAGGTACGCGGCGTGCATAGTCCTCCCACGCAAGCCCAAAGCGCGTAGCGCTCTCGCGCTCCTCTATCAGCGCCAGGCGCCCATACATCACGACCAGAATGGGGAACATCAGCAATGTAAGGAGAGTTGGGCGCGCTTTCCGCACCGGCATTCGCCGGTGATGCCGCAGTCCAGGCTGCCAAGGAGATGATTCCGTTGGCCGATGGAGGAACGCTCTACATCTTCAAAGACGGCCTCATGGCGCAGGAAGACCGTTTTGGCCGCGCGACATATCAGAAGATCGGTACGTCCGTGGTTGCGAAGGACGGCCGGAACATCGCCATCACCAGCAATGAAGTTGCACGCCTCTACTCTTTGCTTCGGAAGGGGCATCGCGGCTGACTCAGCGGCACTCGGCTGAGCTTGTGTCGCAGCCTTACAGGTCTACATATGGGCTGTGAGGCCACTGGCGTTGCACGCCGCGAGCATCCCGGCTGGTCACTGGGGCGAGAGGTCCGGTGGGGCCTGAAGACAAACACGTTTGTGGTGCCCGTACGAATGTTGCAGAGGGGGCAACAGAGGGCGCCGTCACAGACGCGCTGGACTCGTTTCTTGCTCATCGCCGCGTCAGGCGATCTCGCGTGACGGGCGCTTCGGGCGGGTGCGGTGGGGTCAGGAGCAGAGGTCTTGGTAGTCCCTATGTTGGCAGACCGGTGGCGCAAACTCGGCCTGCGTACGGAATGCAAACCTTCCCCATGCGCCGAACTTCGGCTTTTCCCCACCCGGACTATTTCTGTAGTCCGTAGTCAGGTACGGAATGGAAGTTTGACTTACATCAAAGGACTGGGGTGGATCTGGTTCTATTCTGAGACTCAAACTACGCTTGCCTTACATCAACCATGCTTCGCAACCGCCGCCAACTTCGCCGCTGGGCCATCCAGGTGCTCCTGGTGTGGTTGTTCGGCATCGTGACGGGGATCGCGCACGCATGCGCCGTACGGATCGTGGATGACCAGCGTGGGTCAGCTGACCCCCATCACGAAGCGGCGGCTGTCGACCGCACGTCACATTCGCATGCCCAAGCTCTTGTTTCTGACGCAGATACAGGTGAGCAAGCGAACTGCCTTGATTTCTGCGAGAAGGTCTCGTTGAGCGCCCAGCCGTTGAAGGGCAAGCTGGACCCGAATGCGGAGGCTCTCGAGACGGCCGTTTTCTTAAGCGCATCCCCCGATCTGGTTGACTGGCGCGCAGCCACATTTGTGCGGCTGGACGACGCGATTCACCAACACCGAGGACCCCCGCTGCGGATTGCACTCCAGCGGTTGGCTCTATAGCCACTCAGATTCTCTCGACGTCTGCGCCCCCGCTGCCAGGGATCGGGGCATCTGCCCCGGTGCTGAGCGCAACGCTGTTTACCTGTTGGCCTGGTCGCCGTACATCCCCCAGTCGAGCGCCCTGCCTCAAGACGGCAACCCCGTGCACGACCACGGGAGATTCCACGAACCATCAGATCCCATCCTCACCAAGGAGCACCGTCATGACCATGCCATACGACCCGAAGCAGAACGGTCGAAACAGCCCGAACTGGTCTCGCATCAACCAGTGGCTGCTGTGGCTCGGCCTCGCCGCCGCCGTCGCCTGGATGTTCTACCGCCACAACGCCCATCTTCTGCAACTGCTTCCCTTCCTCTTCATCCTCGCCTGTCCGTTGATGCACATCTTCGGCCATGGCAGTCACGGCGCACATGGCGGTCATGACCATCAAGATCAGCCGCCTCGGGGCGATGAAGAGGGTTCGCCTGCGCGCCAATCAGACGACCGGAGCCGCCCGAAATCCGTCGACCAGTCCGGGCACCACCACTGAAACCACCGGAGCATCATCATGGAAACCATCGAACTCAAGGTTGCCGGCATGACCTGCGCCTCCTGCGCGAACTCGGTCAGCAAGGCGCTCAAGCGCGTAGCTGGTGTGCAAGACGTGCATGTCGATCTCGCTCGCGGCGCAGCGAGTGTCACCGGCGACCAGACGGCCCAGAAGACGCCTGAGCTGATCGCGGCCTTAGCTGCCGCGGGCTACGAGGCATCCGCTGATTCCTCGCCGGGCATTGCGGCGGGTGCCGGTGCCTCCCATGCGCCGGCCGCTGCCCGTTCAAAGGGGCATGGCGGCTGCTGCTGCCGCTGATCGACGCCATGGACGCACGCACGAACTCCCAGGGTACGGAGATACGGCTTCCATGGCCTGTCCCACCAGGGTGTACTGGCAGCCGTCAGCACCGAGCTGAAACGGCCGCCGTCAGAACTTCGTATCGTGAGCTGCCACATTGGAAGCGGCGCCAGCGTCTGCGCGATCGATCGCGGAAGGTCGGTCGATACATCTATGGGAATGACCGCGCTTGAAGGTCTTGTGATGGGCACGCGCTGTGGAGACCTCGACCCTGGCGTACCCGGCTTCGTCGCACGCGCACTGGGTTTGACGTTGGCGCAGATCGAGGCGGCGCTTTACAGCGACAGTGGACTCAAAGGATTGTCGGGTGAGAGTTCGGACCTGCGGATTGTGGAGAAGCGCGCGGGAGAAGGAGTCGCAGCCGCCCAACTGGCAATGCAGGTTCACGCGTACCGCGTGCGCAAATACATCGGCGCCTACGCCGCCGCGATGGGCGGTTGCGATGCTGTGGCCTTCACTGGCGGAGCTGGAGAAAATTCGGCCGCGTTGCGTCGGCGCATCGTTGATGGCCTGGAGTTCATCGGCCTGGAACTAGACGAAGAGCGCAATCGCGCCTACTCGCCCAACACTGAAGTCGCCCAGTTGCAGTCATCCCGATCCGCCGTTGCCGTGCTGGTGGTTCAAGCACGCGAGCAGTTAGCGATCGCGCGTGAGACGTTCCGAGCGCTGAATGACCAGGCAAGTGGTTTGGTATAGGCAATGAACTGGGACAAGACCACGATAAGTCTTCCTCCGGGCCGGGAGCCACGCCCGTTGATGCTCGCGCCGATGATGGTCCAGTTGCCCATCCAACCGCACGTTGAAGGAAGAAACGGAGCGGTTCAGACACCGGGCCCTTGACCCATGTGCAGCACCTGGGTTCAAACTCGCTCGAAAGTGAAGGGATTCAAGACAACCTTGCTGGAGGATGGTGATGCAACTCATTGAATGCGCCAAGGCGGCAGGCGTCACACCGGACACGTTGCGTCACTACCTTCGGGTGGGGCTTGTGGTGCCCGATGGCCGGGGCACGAACGGCTACCGCGCATTCTCGGATCGAAGCGTCGCCCGGGTTCGTTTCATACGCAATGCATTGGCCCTCGGCTTCACGCTCAAGGACGCTGGAGAGTTTGTCGAGATGAGCCAGCGCGGTGCATCGCCTTGTCCGCGCGCGCGGGCGCTGCTGAGCGAACGGCTTGACGAGCAGGCCCGGCGGCTGAAGGAGGCGACAGATTTGCATCGCCGCATGCAGCAGGCAGAGCGCGACTGGAAGCGGCTGCCGGACGGCGTCCCGGATGGCCATTCCGTCTGCGGTTTGATCGAAGGAGCGGATGCGGACGTTCAGCGCAATTCGGTGCGCGCGAAGTCCCGTCGTGTACGCGCATGAATCGCTCTGATCATCGTCGACATTCCCCGGCATCACGACGCTCTACGTACATGCGGTGCAGCGGTTGTGGTCGTGCCGATCACGCCAGCGCCAAGTATGAGTCGTCTATCCACTTCGCAGCATCCGCTGCACACGAGCGAGCGAGGCGCCCCCAATGAGCCACCTCACGACACGGGATCGAACCGTATCGCCCGACGGATATGCCGCCGCGCTACGGATCTTGCGCCGGCTGCTGGCCGGCATCGAGCGCCCGCCGGCGTTGCGTCTGGGCGATATGCTCTTGCACGAGCTCGAATCGCACCCGGAATACACCCTGATCATCCGTGACCCGGGTCTGCTGCGTCGCTTGGTCCTGCGCACGGATCCGCTGCTGCTGGCGGAAGCCTATTTCCGCGGCACCATCGACATTGAGGGAGACCTGTACACCGCGCTCGGGCTCAAGGCGCATTTCGAGAGGTTTTCGCTCTCTTGGCGCGACAAACTGGCCCTGTTGCGCGACGCACTGCTGCTGCGCGTGTCCGACCAGGACGGGTTGAAGCCCTCGCGGAGTCTGGCCTCGCGCGTCGCACGTCGCTTCTCCCATCGCCATTCGCGTCAAACCGATCAGGCCGCGATCTCCTTTCACTACGATGTGTCCAACGCGTTCTATGGACTCTGGCTCGATGCCGAGAGGGTCTACTCATGTGGCTATTTCAAGGCGACGGATGACACGCTGGACCAGGCTCAGCGCAACAAGCTGGAGCACATCTGCCGCAAGCTGCGCCTGCAGCGAGGCGAACGCCTGCTCGACATCGGCTGCGGCTGGGGCGCGCTCGTGTGCTGGGCGGCAAGAGAACATGGCGTCCGTGCGCACGGCATCACGCTCAGCCAACAGCAACTCGAATACGCGCGCGAGCGCATCCGCTCGGAGGGCCTGCAGGATCTCGTCACCGTTGAACTGCGCGACTACCGTGACCTCGAAGGCACGGCCGTTTTCGACAAGGTGTCAAGCATTGGCATGTTCGAGCACGTGGGACTCGCGAACCTACCGGCCTACTACGCGGTGGTCCAGCGGGTTTTGCGGCCAGGAGGACTCTTCCTCAACCACGGGATCACCCATGACGAGGAGGGCTGGAACCGAACCGTCGCGACCGAGTTCATCAACCGCTACGTCTTCCCCGACGGCGAATTGGACTGCGTCAGCAATATCCAGCTAGGGATGGAGCGCTCCGGCTTCGAGATCCATGACGTCGAAGGTCTTCGACCCCACTACGCGCTGACCTTGCGTCATTGGGTCCAGCGACTCGAAGCGCGCCGGGAGGAGGCCTTGCGGGAGGTCGATGAGGTGACCTTCCGCATCTGGCGCTTGTACATGGCGGCGTGTGCACTGGAATTCGAGGCCGGGGGGACTGGGATCTACCAGATCGTCGCGTCCAAACGCGACGGCGGAAGCTGGCCCGTGCCCTTGACCCGCTCTGATCTTTATGGATAACACAGCCATGAACGCTAGATGGCCGTGCCGCTGGCGCGCGAAAGACGATCACAGACGCCAGCCTTCCCAATCGCGCCGTCGCGCTTACCTGCGTGCCGGCTCTCAAGGACTTTCCACATGAACCACGAGCTTCCCTGGGTCGCCGAGCGCGTCCGCGTGTTCCGCGAGTCTGATCCCGAGTTCGCCCGCTGGGCGCGCGGCCACGGCCCCATCACCCACAACGATCTCACGCAACTGCGAGTCCACGATCTCGCACAGGTGCTGGTTGCCGAAGGCAAGGCGAGCGACACAACCGCGGTGTATCGCACGCTCTGGTCGGCGGACCGCCTGGCCGTGGCAGGCATGTGGTTGACGGTTCACATGACCTATGCCGACCGGGTCTATCCCGATGGCCGGGAGATGAGAGCCGAGGATTTCAAGGAGACGCCGGAGGGGCATACCGGTGGGGCGCTGAACATCGTGCCGGCCTATGTCGGCTACCTGGCCGCGAACGCGCTCAGTGGGTTGACGCGTGGCTGGTTGATGGGCCAGGGCCATTGCGTCGCGGGCATCGATGCCTGCAACCTTCTGGTGGGCAACATGACGCCGCGCCACGCCGAGAGATACGACCGCAGCGAAAGCGGCCTCACGCGCTTTGCCCGGGATTTCTATAGCTACGCGATCGACGCACAGGGGCGTCCCGCCTCGCCGCTGGGCAGCCACGTCGGCCCGAATACGGCAGGCGGTCTGTCCGAGGGCGGCTATCTCGGCTTTGCCGAACTGCAGTACGTGCACATGCCCTTGCCCGGCGAGCGGCTGGTGGTGTTCCTCAGCGACGGCGCTTTCGAGGAGCAGCGTGGCAGTGACTGGGCGCCGCGCTGGTGGCGGGCAGAAGACAGCGGCTTCGTGGCTCCGTTCATGATCCTCAACGGTCGCCGCATCGAACAGCGCAGCACCATGCAGCAGCAGGGGGGCCGAGAATGGTTCCACCAGCATCTGCGGCTGAACGGCTTCGACCCGATGGAGATCGACGGCACCGACCCCGCCGCGTTCGCCTGGGCCGTTCACGCGATGGAGGAGCGGTTGTCGGCCTGCGCGGCTGGAGTTTCGCAGGGCACCGTTCAGTACCCGGTACCCCTCCACTACACCATCGCCGAAGCGCCCAAGGGATTCGGCTTCCCCGGTGCTGGAACCAATGCCGCGCACAACCTGCCGCTGGAGGGGAACCCCCGGGTCGACCAGATAGCGCTTCAGCAGTTCAACGAGGGTGCTCGCGCTCTCTTCGTGCCGTCGCACGAACTCGACGAAGCGGTCGCACTACTGCGCCGGCACGAAGTGCAGCATCGTCCCCTGGAGCGGGACCATGCCCTGGCGCACCGCCAGGTGGCGGCCCCCAGACTTCCGGTTCCGCAGTGGCATGTTGCGGGCCAGGGCGAGGTCTCGCCAATGGCGGCACTCGACGGAGCCTTCGCGGCCCTCGTCCAAGCCAACCCACAGCTGCGTCCGCGGGTAGGCAATCCGGACGAGCTGCGCAGCAACCGCATGGGCCAGACATTGGACCTGCTCAAACACCGCGTCTTCACGCCCGAACCGGGCCTGGCGGAGGCCGTCGATGGCGCCGTGATCACGGCGCTCAACGAAGAAGCGGTGGTCAGCGCGGCGCTGGGCAACAAGGGCGGCATCAACTTGGTCGTCTCTTACGAGGCATTTGCCGTCAAGATGCTGGGCGCGCTGCGCCAGGAAATGCTGTTCGCGCGACATCAGGCGCAGGCAGGCACACCACCCGGATGGCTGTCGGTGGTCACGGTTGCGACGTCCCACACCTGGGAGAACGGCAAGAACGAGCAGTCGCACCAGGATCCGACGCTGGCCGAAGCGCTGTTGGGCGAAATGTCCGACACCTCGCGCGTGTTGTTCCCGGTCGATGCCAACAGTGCCGTTGCGGCGCTGCGCGCGGCCTACGCCTCGCATGGCCAGTTCTGGACGCTGGTCGTTCCCAAGCGGGCCGTCGCCAGCCAGTTGAGTGCCGAGCAGGCCGAACGCTTGGTCGATCAGGGTGGTTGGGTGGTGAAGCCCTGCGACGCCCCCGACGTGTTGCTGGTTGCCATCGGCGCATACCAGCTACAGCAGGCCCTGCTTGCGGCGCGGCGCCTCGAAGCCGCTGGACATCGGACCGCAGTGACCTGCGTCATCGAGCCGGGCCGCTTCAGAGCACCCCGCGACGAACGCGAGCAGGACTTTGTGGCCGGCGACCAGGCCTTGCGCGCCCTGTTCCCGGAGACTGCCGCCGTGCGCGTCATCGTCTCGCACATGCGACCCGAGCCGACGCTGGGCCTGATGCGTCGGATCGATACAGGGGCGCGGCAGACCCGTGCCTTGGGCTACCAGGCGCGCGGCGGGACACTCGATGTGGCTGGCATGCTGTTCGCGAACCGTTGCACGTGGGCGCACGTCGCGGCGGAGGCCGCTCAAGGGCTCGGTGTCGATCCGCAGAGCTTGCTGAGCGCCGAGGAGTGGGCGGCCGTGCAGGGGCGTGGCGACCCGCGCGTCATCACGGTCTCGGCTTAACCCCCTTCCAGCACGACCCACGACCGGACGCTGATTGCGCCAACGCACTCTGCTTCTTCATGTGCGTTGCCAGGTCGCACTGGGTTCGGATGTCTGACGAATGGCTGTGGGACCGATGGCCACGTCGCGCCTGAATGTCGTCCTCCCGTGCCAAGTAGCACTTCCTTGTCCGGGCGTTCAGCGCGAGGCGTCAACTATTTTCCCGCGCTGGAGAGGGGATTTGCCAGGCGAAAGCATCCGCGCAATCGCCAACTGAATCGCCCGTCTGCGCGCCTCGTGCTCCTGCGAATCCCTCGCCGCCGGTGCCATGCACCACGTTTGCACGATCGTCGCTACCAGTCGCACGATCTCATCAGGCGTGAAATCCGCTGTGATGCGTCCTTCCGCCTGGGCAGCGGTGATGGCCGCATGTTTGGCTTCCAGTACGCTGTGACCGGCGGGGAGCAGGAGCACTTCTTGGCCTCGCTCCAGGTGGAACCAGGTCATGAGCCGCCATAGGTGCGGCCGCTCGGTGAGCAAATCGTAGGTGCGCCCCGCATAGCCGGGAAGATCGTCCGCATCGAAGCGCTCGTCCTGCGCCGCGGCGAGGATTTCCCGGCTGAGCACGGCGTCGAAGAGAGCCTCCTTGTCCCCGAAATGGACATAAAGCATCGGCTTGCTGATGCCTGCAGCCGCCGCGATCCGGTCAATTCGTGCCCCCGCCAGCCCGTTCTCGGCAAATTCCCCCAGCGCAGCGTCCAGCAGCATTTGCTGGGTCTCGGCGGGACGTCTCTTGGCCATGGGCCGTTACTCCTCAACAACATTTCATCCGAGCGCCCATCATGGCTTGACACGGGCGCCATTAACTTACAAACTAGTTGGTAAGTAAATCACAGGAGTGCATTTATGTCCAGACATTGGTTCCTCACCGGCGCATCCAGCGGCATCGGTCGCCATCTTGCCGAAATCATCCTGGCTTCGGGGGATGACCTCACGGCCACCGTCAGGCGTCCCGAGACGCTCGACGACCTGGCAGCACGCTACGGTGACCAGCTCGTTGTCGAAC
>RRZU012121397.1_pt1 | contig 10830 bp, 10 predicted proteins | sample 2165561 | NCBI WGS metagenome assembly RRZU01 (sample SAMN10456909, study PRJNA506462) | wastewater metagenome | isolation source: wastewater sludge | place: USA: Moscow, Idaho | reverse complement strand
GGTGAGCCCCGGCTCCTCGTCTCTGGAGCCGACGCCGTACCACAGGTTCACCGCCACCACGGGCGCGTGGTGCTCGGGATTGATCACGACTCGGAGCCCATTGGGCAGCGTGTGGTCGTGCAGGGGATGGCGCAACTCGTCCGGCGGTGTCACGGCGCCCATCCAAGCACATGAGTCCAGCGGGACTCCCCGCGCGTCAGGCACGCGGCTTGGCGCCGGGCGGTGCGGCAGCCACGATAATCGCGGCGATCGCGAGGCCGCCGAGGATCAGCGGAGTAGCCGGGGACTCCAGGATCCGGGTGAGCGCAGACGGCTGGTCGTCGCGCGCAGGCGGCGTGGGGGCGGCGGGCGCGGAGTCCTGGGGAGCGAGGGGAGGTGTCGTCGCCGCGGAGTCCGGGGGGGTGGCTGGGGTGGGTGCGGGGAGGGTGTCGGTCTGTTCGGTCATGTGCTGACGTACCGCGACGGAAGGCGGCTCGCTTGTGGGCGGCGAGCCTCGCGTTGGCACGGCGCTCGTGGGAACCGGGCCGGGCGAGGGCTGCGGTGCCGGGGACGGGGTAGGGGCATCGGGTGGGGTGGGGCTGGGCTGCTCCGGTGCCGTGGCGGTCGGGGTCGCTGTGGGCGTGTCGGGATTCCCGGGTTGCCCGGTGTCGCCGGGCGTCGGGGTGCCCGGGGGGGTGCTCGGCTGCCCCGAGTTGCCCGACGGAGTGGGCGTCGGCGTGTCCTCGCCGCCGGGTTGTCCCGAGTTACCGGGGCTGGGCGTGGGCGTCGCTGTGGGCGTGGGCGTGGGGCTCGCGGTCGGACTGGGCGTCCCGGTCGGCGTGGGCGTCGCAGACGGGCTGGGCGTGGCGGTAGGGGACGGCGTCGGAGTTGCCGTGGGGGTGGGCGTTGGTGTGGCGGTCGGCGTCGCAGTGGGTGTCGGTGTCGCGGTGGGTGTCGGTGTCGAGGTCGGCGTGGCAGTGACGGTCGCCGTCGGGGTGGGGGTGTCCTCGCCGCCCGGCTGTCCGGAGTTGCCGCCACCCGGGTTCGGCGTGACCAAGAACCTCAGGGTCCCGTCGCCCGGGATGCCGTCGGTGTCGCTCCAAGTCCTCGTGAAAGCGGCCCACAGCGGGTTCCGATGTGGTGTCGCCCCCTGAGGATCCGCAGGCCTGACGAACACGGTGACCTGAACCAGCGCATAGCGTCCAGCAGGCAGGTCCACCGTCCGGCGCAGCAGGTCACTGGAGCCGACGAAGCTGCGTTGGGCGGCATCCAGTGTCCCGGAAGCCGTGGCGCAAGACAGTGGCACCGTGGCCGAGGACGTGCAGACCACGTAGTCGATGACATACGTGTCGGTGATGCGGGAGCCCGACGTGCTGCGAAGCTCGATCAGCGGCCAGGGCGCGCCCACGCCTTGAACGGCGCCCTCGGTGACGACGCGGGGTCGCTGCGCGGCGGAACCGGGCGGCGTGGGGGTGCTGATCTGGCCGGTGCCCCCCGTGGGGCCAGGGGTAGCGGACGCGGTGGCGACGGGGCCCTCGCCGTCACCGGGCGCCGGAGCGGCGACGGCGAGCGGGACCGCGAGGATTCCGAGGGAGGTGAAGGCCGCCACACACGCGACGGCGCGACTCGAAAGCCTCATCGGGAAGAACCCCGGCATCCCACCCCCCTAGATCGCGCACGACATACAGCACACACCATAAGTCACCGACCGGGGTCCCGTGGGCACCCCACAGGGGGACCGTGACGCGTGTCGTTCAACGACTGTCGCACCCGGAACCGACGTGGGAAAACGGTCGGCTGCATCACATCGGCCCTCGGTACGAGCGAGGAGATGTGGCCGGATACGACGAAGGTCCGGATCTCCCCCGGGAACCGGACCTATCACGTGAGTAGCGGGGGCAGGATTTGAACCTGCGACCTCTAGGTTATGAGCCTAGCGAGCTACCGAGCTGCTCCACCCCGCGTTGCTTGGACAACTATAGCGGAGACGGAGTCGTCCCCCAAATCGGGGGCCCAGCCCCGTGCAGTAAGCTGTGGCGCGCTTGAAGAAGGCGACTCTGGAGGGGCGAGTGAGCACGTCGACAAACCATGCGGCAGGACTACTCCGCCGGGGTGCAGTGGCGCTGCTGGTCGCGCTCGCGCTCCTCACGACAGCGTGTTCGACGGGGGCATCTCCCAGCGGGACCACCGCCTCCCAGGCGTCCCGCACACTCGTCATCGGTGCGACCGCTGAGCCCACATCGCTCGACCCGACCGCCGACGCGGCGGCTGCGGGTTCGCAAGCCCTGCTCTACAACGTCTACGAGACGTTGGTGAAGGTCGACTCGCAGGGTCAGTTGCGTCCGCTGCTGGCCCAGGCCTGGGACATGTCGGCAGACGGGCTCACGTACACCTTCCAACTGAATCCGCTGGCGAAGTTCTCCGACGGCACGCCGGTCACCGCCGACGCGGTCGCGCAGAACATCGCGCGCATCCAGGGGCAACCGGTGGCCGCGAAGCTCAAGACCGCGATGGCGGTGGTGGCCTCCACTCAGGTGGTCGACACCGACACGCTGGGGGTGACGCTCTCGCGTCCGAGCGTCAACTGGCTCTACGAGATGGCCTCCACCGCCGGGATCGTGATGAACCCCGCAGGCTTCGCCACCGCGACGACGGCGACGGCCGGCTCCGGTCCGCTGTCGGTCTCCCAGTGGACGCCGGGTGACAGCATCGTGCTGGCCAAGAACGCGGGCTATTGGGGGACCCCCGTCCGGTTCGACGAGGTCACCTTCCGCTACTTCAAGGATCCCAACGCGATGAACGCGTCGATGCTGAGCGACCAGCTCGACATCATCTCCAACCTCCAGGCGCCCGAGTCCCTCGCGCAGTTCGCCGACCCTGCGCGGTTCAGCGTGGTGGAGGGCACCACCAACGGCGAGGTTGTCATGGGGGTCAACAACGGTGGTGCCCCGACCGACGCCTCGGTTCCGACGGGAACCGGCAATCCGGCCCTGCAGGATGTCCGCGTCCGCAAGGCGATCACGATGGCGATCGACAAGCAGGCGTTGGTCGACACGACCTGGGGTGGGCACGGGGTCGTCCTGGGGTCGATGAGCGTCCCGACCGATCCCTATTACGAGGACCTTTCGGGCTTGTACCCCTACAACCCGGACGAGGCCAAGCGGCTCCTGGCAGAGTCGGGGCACAGCCGCCTGACGCTCCGGCTCAAGCCGGCGGCCCTGCCGTATGCGACCAAGGCGGCGCAGTTCATCGCGGCCCAGTTGCAGGAGGTCGGGATCACCGTCCAGGTCGAGGAACTCCAGTTCCCTGCGCGGTGGCGTGAGACGGTCTATGACCGCGCCGACTACGACCTCACCATCGTCGCGCACGTCGAAGCACGTGACCTCAGCACGTTCGCCAATCCCAACTACTACTGGCGCTATCACAACGCCGACTTCGACGCACTCATCACCCAGGCGGACTCCGGCACCGTCACCGAGTACGCCGCAGGCATGAAGCAGGCGGCACGGCTGCTGGCCGACGACGCTGCAGCCGTGTGGCTCTACGCGCTGCCCAACATCGTGATCACCAAGCCCGGGATCACTGGCGTGCCACAGGATGCCCAGTCGCTGTCGTTCGACGTCACCACCATCGCGAGGGCCTGAACCCGCGTGCGTCGCGGTCTGCTCTTGCGGCTGAGCGTCCTGGTCGCGAGCCTCGCCGCAGCCTCCCTGGTGATCTTCTGGATCACCCAAGCGCTGCCCGGCGACGTCGCCCGCGTCATGCTGGGCGATGGGGCGAGCCCCGAGCAACTGGCAGCCAAGCGCGCAGAGTTGGGCACCGATCGGCCGTTCCTGGTCCAGTACGGCGCATGGGCCGGGGGGCTGCTGCACGGCGATTTCGGAGCATCGTGGTACTCGACGCTCCCGGTGGCCGCTCTCATCGGTCCTCGTGCGGCGGTCACCGGATGGTTGATCACCGGCGGACTCCTCGTGGCGATCGCCGTGGCGTTGCCGTTGGGTGCGCTGGCGGCGCTCCATCGTCGGCGGATCGCGGGTTTCGCCGTGTCTGCTTCTGCACAGGTCGGGATGGCGATTCCCGCGTTCTGGGCGGGCATCCTGCTCTCCATGCTGTTCGCGGTGCAGCTGCGGTGGCTTCCAGCCAATGGCTACGTCCCCCTGACGCGCGACCCCGCCGCCTGGGCGGAGCACCTGATCCTGCCGATCGTGGCGCTGGGCCTCGTCCAGGCCGCCGTGCTGATCCGCTACGTCCGCTCCTCCTTCCTGGACGTGTTGGGGGAGGACTACTACCGCACCGCGCGCTCCATCGGATGGACGCGCGGCGCGGCGCTGTGGCGCCACGGCATCCGCAACGCGGCACTGTCGCTGGTGACCGTCATCGGACTTCAACTGTCGGCCCTGATCGTCGGTGCCATCGTGATCGAGCGGGTGTTCGTGCTGCCGGGGCTGGGCTCGCTGCTTCTGGACTCGGTGAGCCAGTTCGACCTCGCCATCGTGCGCGGCATCGTCATGATCCTCGTGGCGGTCGTCCTCGTGGTCAACGGCCTGATCGACATGGCCTACGTGATCATCGACCCGAGGCTGCGTCAGGAGGGGAGCACATGAAGCGCCTCGAACTGAGGGTGGGGGTGGTTCTGATCGCGCTCGTCGTAGCCATGGCGCTGCTGTCTTTCGTGTGGCCTCCCTTCAGCCCGACGGCGGTCAACTCCACGACGCCCCTGCAGAACCCCGGCTGGCCTCACGTCCTGGGCAGCGACCACATGGGCATCGACACCTTCAGCCGGATCCTGGTCGGGGCTCGATCGGCGCTCTACGTCGGCGTCATCGCCGTGGGTGTCGCCGCTCTGGTCGGCGTCCCCCTCGGGGTGGCCTCGGCGGGGTTGCCCCGGTGGGCCGCCGAGATCGTGCTTCGGGTGACCGACATCACCTACGCCTTTCCGGCGCTCCTGCTCGCGATTCTCCTGGCGGGCGTGCTGGGCGCCTCCACCGAGACGGCCATGCTGGCGATCGGGATCGCGTCGGTGCCGCAGTTCCTGCGCGTCTCGCGGGCCGGGGCGCTCAGCGTCCTCGCCTCGGACTACGTACTCGCGGCGCGGGCGTCCGGCACCACGCGGGTCAGGATCGCGCTGCGCCATGTCGTGCCGAACATCTCGCCGCTGATCGGCGTCCAGGTGTCGGTCAGCTTCGCCCTCGCCATCCTGGCCGAGGCCGCCCTGAGCTACCTCGGTCTGGGGACCCCCAGCACGGTGCCCTCGTGGGGGCGGATGCTCGGTGACGCCCAGACCTACCTGTTCAGCCAGCCCGGGCAGGCGATCTGGCCGGGGCTCGCCATCGCGATCACCGTGCTCGGGTTCAACCTGGTCGGCGACGGGTTGCGTGACGCCCTCGATCCTCAGCTGCGGGAGGTGGCATGAGCCTCCTGCAGATCCGTGACCTGACGGTCGCGTTCGGACGACGTCCTCCGGCCGTGGCGGGGATCGACCTGGACGTCACCGCAGGCGAGCGGCTCGGGCTGGTGGGGGAGTCCGGGTCCGGGAAAACCGTCACGGCGCTGGCCGTCATGGGACTCCTGCCCGAGAACGCCCGCGTCTCCGGGTCCATCGCGCTCGGCGGGGAAGAACTGGTGGGGCGCGGCGACAAGGCGATGGCCCGGCTGCGCGGTGACCGACTCGGGATGATCTTCCAAGAGCCGATGACGGCCCTCGATCCGACGATGACGGCCGGCCGCCAGGTCGCCGAGGCATTCCGGCTGCACCGTGACCCGGACGCGGGACGCGCTCGGGTGGCGGTGCTCGACATGCTGACCGAGGTCGGGTTCACTGACCCGGCACGCGTGGCCGACAGCTATCCCCACCAGCTGTCGGGCGGTCAGCGGCAGCGTGTCGTCACCGCGATGGCGCTGATCAATCGGCCGTCACTGGTGCTGTGCGATGAGCCCACCACCGCGCTCGACGTGACCGTGCAGGCACGCGTCCTGCACGTCCTGGATCGGGTTCTGGACGCGGCGGGGGCTTCCTGCCTGTTCATCAGCCACGACCTCGCGGTGGTGTCCCAGTTGTGTTCCCGCGTCGCGGTGATGCTGGAGGGGCGCATCGTGGAGCAGGGGCCGATCGAGCGGGTGTTCAGCCGCCCGGAGCACCCCTACACGGCAGGCCTGATCGGGGCGGGTCGCCTCGACCTGCTCGAGCCGGGGACACCGCTGCCGACCGTCAGCGACGCCGCCAGGGGACGCCCATGAACCTGTTCGAGATGCGTGGGCTGCGCCGCGTGTACCGGACGCGACGCAGCGAGGTGGTGGCGTTGGACGACGTCGATCTCGACGTGCGAGCAGGGCAGCGGCTGGGTGTCGTCGGGGAGTCAGGGTCGGGCAAGTCGACCCTGGTGCGCCTCATGGCGGCGCTGGACCAGCCCACCGCCGGGACGGTGACCTTCGACGCGCAGGCGGTGAACGGTGTCCCCGAGCGCCGACTGGGATTCCTCCGTTCGCGGGTGCAGATGGTCTTCCAGGATCCCCGCGGGTCTCTCGATCCGCGGATGCGGGTGCGCGACATCGTCGCCGAACCGCTGGTCAGCCCGATCGTGGCGGCGGAACTCGGCGACCTGGATCGAGCTGACCGGGTCCGCCAGGTGCTGGCTGAGGTGGGGCTGCCCGCTGATGCGGGCGACCGGTACCCGCACGAGTTCTCGGGCGGACAGCGGCAGCGGATCGCGATCGCCCGCGCCTTGGCACCCCACCCGGACGTGCTCATCGCCGACGAGGCCGTCTCCGCGCTCGATGTCTCCGTGCGGGCCCACGTGTTGAACCTGCTGATGCGGCTCGTCGACGACCTGGGGCTGACGCTCGTGTTCGTGAGCCACGATCTCGGCGTCGTGCGACACCTGTGCCCGGAGGCGGTCGTGCTGCAGTCGGGACGCATCGTGGAGGCCGGTCCCACCCAGCAACTGTTCGCGCACCCGAACCACGAATACACCGCCCGCCTGGTGGCCGCGATCCCGACGTTTCGGACGCGGGCCTAGACTCCTGCGGGTGAAGGCGCTCCTGCTTGAGAACATCCATGCCAACGGCGTACGTCTCCTGACCGAACGAGGCTTCGAGGTCGAGACCGTCAAAGGCGCCCTGTCCGAGGACGATCTGATCGCGGCCCTGCGCGGCGTCGACGTGCTCGGCATCCGATCCAACACCCAACTCACCGGCCGCGTTCTGGCCGAGGCCGACCGCCTGCAGGCCGTCGGGGCGTTCTGCATCGGCACCAACCAGATCGCCCTGGACGAGGCCACCAAGCGGGGCGTCGCCGTGTTCAACGCCCCCTACAGCAACACCCGCTCGGTCGTGGAACTGGCGATCGGCGAGATCATCTCCTTGGCCCGCCACCTCACCGACCACAACGCCAAGATGCATGCCGGTGAATGGGTGAAGTCCGCCATCGGCAGCCATGAGATCCGCGGCCGGACGCTCGGCCTGGTCGGCTACGGCAATATCGGCAGCCAGTTGTCGGTCGTCGCGGAGTCCCTCGGCATGCGGGTCCTGTTCTACGACCTGGTCGATCGGCTCGCGCTCGGCAACGCGGAACGGTGCACCTCGCTGGAGGAACTGCTCTCCAAGGCGGAGACCATCTCGCTGCACGTCGACGGACGCCCCGACAACCGCGGGTTCTTCGGCGCGGAGCAGTTCGCTCAGATGCGTCCTCGCTCGCTGTTCCTCAATTTGTCGCGCGGCTTTGTGGTCGACACCTCGGCCCTGAAAGACGCGCTCGACGCCGGGCACATCGCCGGGGCGGCCGTCGACGTGTTCGAGACCGAGCCCAAGCGCAACGGGCAGGCGTTCGAGAATCCGTTGCGCGGCACCCCCAACGTCATCTTGACCCCGCACGTGGCGGGGTCGACGGAGGAGGCGCAGCAGAACATCGGCTCCTTCGTGGCGGGCAAGCTCGCCGACTACGTCGATGCCGGGTCGACGGTGCTCAGCGTCAACCTGCCGCCCGTCCAGGCGCACCGCGGCCCGGGCCGGCGGATCACGCACCTGCACCGCAACGTCCCGGGCGTCCTGGCGGCGATCAATACGCTGCTGGCCGGGTACGGCACCAACATCGTGGGGCAGACGCTCGCCACGAAGGGACAGGTGGGCTACGTCGTCCTCGACATCGCAGGCGACCTGGATCCGGCTGCCGTCGACGCGCTGCGCGCCATGCCGGAGGCGATCCGCGTCGAGGTTCACTGATCCGCACGGGTCGAGCACCCCGGGGTGACCGGCTTCGCACCGCCGGGCGTGCTCGACTCCGCGTGGCCGTTCAGTCGTCCAGGTCGATGCTCTCGGTGGGCTCGCTCGGCGTCAGGCGGGCCACCAGGTCGTCGTGGAGCAGCCCGTTCGTGGCCAGCGCCCCCGGCCCGACAGGGCCGGGAAGCCCGTCGAGGTTGGTGAACCGGCCGCCCGCCTCGCGGACGATCACGTCCAGGGCGGCCATGTCGTGCAGCGCCAGGTCGGGTTCGGTGGCGATGTCGACGGCACCCTCGGCCAGCAACATGTAGCTCCAGAAGTCCCCGTAGGCGCGCGTCCGCCAGGCGTCACGCAGCAGGTCCACGAACTCCTGGCCTCGCCCCGACGCGATCCAGCCGCCCACGGAACTGTAAGACAACGAGGCGTTCTCCACCTTCGCGACGCTGCTGACGTGCATGCGGGACGCATTGAGAAGGGTCTTGCCGGTGTAGGCGCCGTTGCCGCGCGATGCCCACCAGCGCTTCTGCAGGGCGGGGGCGGACGCCAGCCCGACCACGACCTCGTCGCCCTCCATCAGCGCGATCAGGGTGGCCCACACCGGGACTCCGCGCACGAAGTTGCGGGTGCCGTCGATCGGGTCGATCACCCAGCGGCGGGGGCCGTACCCGGTGTCCTCGCGCTCCTCGCCATGCACGGCGTCGCGGGCCCGGGCGCGCTTGAGCGTGGCGCGGATGGCGTCCTCGACGGCCAGATCGGCGTCGGTCACCTCGGTCATGTCGGGTTTGGAGCTGACCTGCAGGTCGAGGGCCTTGAAGCGGGCGAGCGTGAGCGCGTCGGCGGTGTCGGCGAGGATGTGGGCGAGCCGCACATCATCGACGTAGCTGGTATCAGGCATGCTGCCACCCTAGTGGCGTCGGCGGTCGCGCTACTCCCAGGCGGCCGGGCTGGTCCAGACCTTCTCCATGCGCCGAAACGACTCCAACCGGTCGGGGCGCAGGTCGCCGCGGGCGACGGCCGCGTCGAGTGCACACTCGGGCGCGGTGGAGTCGTGCTGACAGCCACGGGGGCAGTCGACGGTCAGGTCGGCGAGATCCTCGAAGGCGGCCAGGATCGAGTCGGTGGTGACGTGGGACAGGCCGAAGCTGCGCACCCCGGGGGTGTCGATGACCCACCCTCCGGGGGCCGGGAGTTCCAGCGCGATCGCGGAGGTGGACGTGTGGCGCCCCCGACCGGTCACCTCGTTGACGTGACCAGTGGCCCGGTCGGCGTCCGGGATGAGGGCGTTCACCAGGGTGGACTTGCCCACGCCCGAGTGGCCCACGAATACGGTGCGGTGCCCTGCCAGCAGGTCGCGTAGCCTGCTCAGGTCCGCATCGGGCTCGACCACGACGGCGTCCACGTCCAAACCCGCGTACGCGGCCAGCAGCACGTCGGGTGAGGCAAGGTCGGCCTTCGTGAGGACGAGCAGGGGGGTGAGCCGGGCGTCATACCCGGCGACGAGGATGCGGTCGATCATGCCCATGCGGGGTGGTGGGTCGGCGAGGGCGGTCACGATGGCCAACTGGTCGGCGTTGGCCACGATGGGCCGTTCGTGGGGGTCGTTGTCGTCGGCGGTGCGACGCAGGACCGTCTCCCGTGGCAGCGCTTCGACGATGCGAGCCAGTGTGCCGGCAGCGCCGGAGGTGTCGCCGACGATGCGGACGCGGTCCCCGACGATCACGCCTTTGCGGCCGAGTTGGCGTGCCTTCGTGGCGGTGACCAGCGGAGCGTCGGGACCATCCAGGTGGACCGTGTATCGGCCTCGGTCGACCGTGATCACCAGCCCTGTCGCTGCAGCGGAGTAATCAGGGCGGTCCTTCGTGCGGGGACGGGTTCGCTTGGGCGGGCGCCCGTAGCCCTCGTGCTCGTCGTGGGTGATGCCGCTTCGGCTCATGAGCCGACCAGCCCCGACCACAAGCCGGGGAAGTCGGCGATCGTCTTCGTCGTGGCGCCGACATCCTCCAACTCGACGCCGGGGACGGCCAGTCCCAGCACGGCGCCCGCGTGCGCCATCCGGTGGTCGGCATACGTGCCCCACAGGCCGCCTCGCAGCCGTCCCGGAGTCAGCAACAGCCCGTCGTCGGTCTGCTGGACGCCCGCACCGCGGGCACCCAACTCGGTTTCGAGGGCGGCGAGCCGGTCCGTCTCGTGGCCGCGGATGTGGCCCACTCCCCGGATCCTGCCCCCATCGGGGGCGAGTGCCAAGAGCGCGGCCACGATGCAGGTGAGCTCGCTGGCTTCGGTCAGGTCGATGTCCGCGGAGGTGATGCGTCCCGTACCGGTGACCGTGACCGCGCCGGACTCGCGCGACACGGTGCCTCCGAGGGCGGCCAGGGCCGCGAGGATGGTGCCCTGCGCCTGCAGGGTGCGTTCGGGCCACGGCACCGTGACGCTGCCCCCCGCGGCGAGGGCGGCAGCCAGGAACACGGCGGCGTTCACCAGATCCGGCTCGATGACCTCGTCACGGGCAGAGACCGGGCCGGGCGCGACCCGCCACACGTCGGGTGCCACCTCCTGGGCGGCGACACCGCGGTCGGTCAGCATGGCGAGAGTCAGCCGGATATGCGGCCGGGAAGGCACGGCGGGCCCGACATGGTG
>RRZU013072566.1_pt1 | contig 10831 bp, 7 predicted proteins | sample 2165561 | NCBI WGS metagenome assembly RRZU01 (sample SAMN10456909, study PRJNA506462) | wastewater metagenome | isolation source: wastewater sludge | place: USA: Moscow, Idaho | reverse complement strand
GCCATGAATCGCACCACGATGTGTGGCTGGCCGAAGTAGCCCAGTCCCCACGCGAGGCCGGAGACGATGATCATGCTCGCCGCTCCCGTGGTGAACTTCCCGGAGCCGATGAGCGAGAGATTGCCGGGCTTGACCGTCTCGACCAGATGCGCTGTCTCGCCCACACCCCCGATGGCCAGAATGGCCGCCACCGGCACGATGCCCAGTGCCACCATCATCATGAGACCTTGCGCCACGTCCGTGAAGGAGGCTCCGAGGAACCCTCCGAACAGCGTGTAGGCGAGCGTGATGACAACCACGAGACCCATTCCGGCGAGGTAGTTCATTCCGAACGAGTCCTCGAAGAAGACACCGCCGGCCACCATTCCGGACGAGACGTACAGGGTGAAGAAGATCAGGATGATGACGCTGGAGATGATGCGCAGAAGGTGCGACTTGTCGTGCAAACGATTCTCGAAGAAGCTCGGAACCGTGATCGAGTTGTTCGCGATCTCGGTGTAGGCGCGCAAGCGCGGGGCAACCAGCTTCCAGTTGAGGAACGCACCGATTGTCAACCCAACGGCGATCCAGGCCTCGATGAGACCGGTCGCATAGATTGCACCGGGCAATCCCATGATGAGCCAGCCGGACATGTCGGAGGCACCTGCGCTCAGCGCAGCCACCCAGGGCGGAAGATCGCGCCCGCCGAGCATGTAGTCCTCGTGGTCCTCCGTCCGTTTGAAGGCGAGATATCCGATGAGGAGCATGCCCCCAAAGTAGATTCCCAGGGCAAGATAGACGTACATCTGGTTGGACACGGGCGTCCCCTTCCGGAGGAGTGAGGGCAAAGGGCCAACTCACACCTTGGCCATGGTATTTTTCCTTCTCCGTCCTTCCTCGCGAACAGAGCCTGGTTGGGAACGTTGGTCATTGCGTACGGGTGCGGCGGCGCCGTCGTCGTCAAGGAGAACGACGACGCCCGCCGGTTACGTACGTTCGAATGTCACAGGTGGCGCAGGCGTACGGACAAACAGGTGACGCAGCCTTCCAGCTTTTCGAATTCGCTGATCGGTACGGTGGTCACCGAGTACCCGAACCCACGCAGCAGCTCCGCGGTCCTCGGGGCGGAGGCGGACATGAGCAACTCGGACTGCGAGAGGCAGACCACCGCAGTGCCGTGCGGCTCGGGCACGGCCACGAACCGGTCGAAGATCGCCGGATCGTCCACGAAATCGGGGTATCCGATCACGGTTCCATCGGGAAGGGCGGTCACGGCGGTCTTCAGGTGAAGCACCTTGGTCACCGGCACCGCCACCACCTTGGCGCCCAGCGGAGTCAGGATGGCCCGCAATTGGGCAACTCCCGCGGCGTTGGTCCGGCCGCCGCGACCCACGTAAACGGTGTCCCCGACCTTGAGAATGTCTCCGCCGTCCAGGGTTGCCGGCCCCGTGATCCGATTGAGCGAGCAGCCCAGCTCCTCGGCGAGGGCGCGTGTTCCGGCCACCTCCCCCACGCGGGAAGCAGCGCCCGGATTGGTGGAGACGGCGACGTTGCGGAACATGACGACGGAATCCTCGACGAACACGGCATCGGGGCAATCGTCCGCGGGCACGACCTCGCGTACGTCCCAGCCAGCCGTGCGCAGCGCCTCCACATACCCTTCCCACTGCTCCAGAGCCTTGGGGAGGTTGACCGGCACCTTCTCGATGTGATCTACGATTCCCTCATCGAGACGTGAACCCGGCTTGCGAACAAGGGCGATCTTCGACATAACCTCTGCCTTCTGTATTGACGAGTGTGCTTGTTTCCAGCCAATGGCTGGTTCATCCAAGGAAGTGGCGTTCACTCCTCGGTGAGTGTATCGGCCTCATCCTGCAGCTGGGCAAGCTGTGAATGCTTGCGACTCCAGGTGAAGTAGAAGATCAAGGCAATGGCAATCCACACCACGAATGCCTTGAGTGTCAGGCTGTGCAGGCCCGCCACCACGTAGAGGCACGCGGCGATGGAGAGCAGCGGGGTGACGGGGTATCCGGGAACCTTGAACCCTCGGCGCAGGTTCGGGGCAGTGCGGCGCAGCACGATGACGCCCAGCGAGACCAAACCGAAAGCGCTCAGTGTGCCGATGCTCGTGAGATCCGCGAGGATGCCCAGCGGCAGCAGGCCGGCGAGCAGGGCCACGGTCAGCGAGACAATCCACGTGTTGAAGACGGGTATGCGCTTGGCAAGGTTGACCTTGGCGAACACCTTGGGAACCAAGCCGTCGCGGCCCATCGAATAGAGAATTCGGGTCTGGCCGTACATGCAGATCAGCGTCACGGAGAAGATCGAAATGACCGCACCAATGGCCAGCAGGCTTCCCGGCCACGTGGAGCCGACCACATTCTGGACAATAGTCGCCAAGCTTGCGGACTGATTCGAGAAATCATCCGCCGGCTGAGCTCCCAGCGCTGCGAAGGCAACGAGGAGATAGATCACCGTCACAATGGCGAGGGCACCCACGAGAGCCCGCGGCACGGCCTTGCGGGGATTCCTGACCTCATCCCCTGCGGTGGCGATGGCGTCAAGGCCGATGAAGGAGAAGAAGAGCGAGCCGGTCGCGAAGGAGATTCCGCGCAGCCCCTCGGGTGCGAAGTTGGCGAAATGGTCCGCATTGAACCCCGTGAGGGCGATGCCCGCGAAGATCACCAGCACGAAGATCTTGATGAGCACCATGATCGAGTTCGCCGTGGCCGATTCGGAGGCGCCCCGCAGAAGCAGGCCAAGGCACATGATGACGAGGATGACGGCCGGCAGGTTGATGATGCCACCGGCGTCCGGCGCTGCCGAGAGTTCGGGCGGGAAGCTGAAGCCGAAGAGATTGTCCAACAGCAGATTGACGTATTCGGACCAGCCGACCGCCACGGCGGCGGCCGATACTCCGTATTCAAGAATGAGGCAGGCTCCCACCACGAACGCGGCAAGCTCCCCCATGGTTGCGTAAGTGTAGGAGTAGGACGAACCTGATGACGGCATTGTGGAGGCCAGCTCGGCGTAGCAGACCACCGTGAGGCCAGCCACCAGAGCCGCGAGCACGAAGGACACCAGCACGGCCGGCCCGGCCTCGGGCACGGCCTCGGAAAGGATGAAGAAGATCCCGGTTCCAACGGTTCCGCCCACGCCGATGAGCGTCAGTTGCAGGGTGGACATTGACCGTTTCAGACCTACCGCGTGCGACTGCTCCTCGGAAAACTGTGCGATCGAATCAGGAACCCCCTCGTTGATCACACCCGCTGGCATGCGCCGCCGAAACAGCTGCTGAACCATCGATGAATTCATGGGAGGGCCTCACAATCATTGTGAATGACGCGTGTTGAATATGCGCGCCAATCAATAATTATGCACCCCCGCGCGGGTGTCATGCTCGTGATCCCATGACGTGACACAGGGGCTGTATCAGAAGCCTCTTGACGGCCCGCGGGATTTCGTGGGCCCGCGAAGTGATGACCGGCCGAAAAGTACGGGGTTTGCACGCGACATACAGAGTTCCACATACGACTTCGCGTACCAACCACTGATCTCTCAGTCCGATTCACCTGCCTCCGCACTTCTGATGCAGCCCCCAAGATCACTCGTCGTTGGCATCCTCCGGCGTGGACGTCTCCAGATGTTCGTCCTCCGGATCGAGGTACTTCGTGACCGCGTCGGCCACCACGGTTGCCGCATAGTCCGGAACCTCGTGCTGCAGGCTCCGCGCCGTGCGTTGGTATCCGGTGGACTTGGGGCGCTTCGGGAACTTCAGCTCCGGACGATCAATGCGCTCGTAGGGGATCTGGGAGAGCAAGTGGTGAATCATGTTGACGCGTGCCTTGCGCTTGTCCTCGGATTCCACCACGTGCCACGGCGCATCCTTGATGTCCGTGTGCACGAACATCTCGTCCTTTGCGCGCGAGTACTCTTCCCAGCGCGTGATGGATTCGAGATCGGTCGGAGAAAGCTTCCAGCGGCGCATCGGGTCAGTCAGGCGCGACTTGAAACGCTTGAGCTGTTCCCTGTCCGATACCGAGAACCAGTACTTCAGCAAGATGATGCCGTCCTCCACCAACATCCGCTCGAAGATCGGAGCCTGGCGCAGGAACTGGCGGTGCTGTTCCGGCGTGCAGTAGCCCATGACGCGCTCAACTCCGCCGCGGTTATACCACGATCGGTCGAAGAGTCGAATTTCTCCGGCCGCTGGCAGGTGCTCCACGTAGCGCTGGAAATACCACTGGGTCGTCTGCCTCTCCGTCGGAGCGGGGAGCGCCACCACTCGTGCGATGCGAGGGTTCAGATACTCGGTGATGCGTTTGATGGCGCCACCCTTGCCAGCGGCGTCGCGCCCCTCGAAGAGGACCACCACCCGTGCCCCGGATGACTTCACCCATTCCTGCATCTCGACAAGCTCTGCCTGAAGGCGCTGGAGCTCCGCCTCGTAGAGTTCCTTGTTCATCTTCGGTACTTTGTTCTTCTTGGCCATGGGACAAGGGTAAGGGCAAGAGTCCCACCCTGTATGGCAAACGCCACATTTTGGTCCATTGCCCGCATGTTGGAAGCCCCGGAGCAGCACGAATGCGGGTCACGGGCCATTGGCGGTGCCTTCATTCCTTGGCTTCGCCAGCCAGCAACAGCCGGAGTCCACGAGCACGTGTTCGTCGACGGCATCCCCCTGCCCTGAGAGGCCAGACCCCAGAGGAGTGCCGACCATCAAAAAGGCAAACCAAACCACGACACCCCCGAGATGAAAACACCAATTCTTGGTCTACTTCCCACACCCACACCCACTGCCGCCGAGAGGCCACGCAACGCGGGAGAGGCCACACAACCCGCGAGAGGCCACACAACACGGAAGAGGCCACACAACACGGAAGAGGCCACACAACCCGGGAGAGGCAACACAACCCGGGAGAGGCAACACCCCTGACGTTGTCATATGCGTTGCCTCTCGCGCGAACAGTGGCCTCTTCGGGTGGGCAGTGGCCTCTTCGGGTGGACAGTACCGGGACCCAAGGAAAGACCCAGAAAAGCTGGCTCCGATCCGCCCACACGCAAAACGGGCTCCGACCCAGCAATTCTGCTGGGTCGGAGCCCGTTTCCTACGAGCGACCCCGACGGGACTTGAACCCGCGACCTCCGCCGTGACAGGGCGGCGCGCTAACCAACTGCGCTACGGGGCCAACGACGAGTTGACCTCAAGTTCTTCACGTTCACCGCCAAAGGTGATCCTTCGTGGCGGCTCCGTTCGAACCTTCAGAAGCATACAACCCTCCGCCAGTATTCTCCAAATCGAATGTCCCATCCGGAGGCCGATCACACACTTCGCTGTTCGCAGGCGGACGTCCGAGCCGCCATGGCCCCGGCGGACCGGCACCGTCATCCTTGGGAGACCACGCCCTTGCTCTCGCGTGTTGGTCCCTCCGCAGCCGGCCCACGGCCAGACCGCATGAGCGACATGATCAGCCCCGTGATGAGCACCACTCCCGCGGCCGATGCAGCCATCAGGTAGGCTCCGGTGGCACCTGACACGGCGAAGGCTCCTCCCACGGCCGATCCCAGCGAAACGCCAATGGTGATCGAGGACTGCGTGGACGTCATCGCAACGGCAGTTCCACCGGCCGGTGTCAGCTTCTCCGTCACCGTGAAGGCCGTGACCATCGTGGGGCCAACAAACAGTCCAGTCACGAGGAGAGCGAACGCCGTCGTCGTCAAGGATGCCTGCATTGTGGTGAGCAGGATGAATCCGGCCATGCCGGCCCCTCCCACGAGAACCCGGGTCGAGATTCGGACGGATTCCGGGATCATCACGACCATGAGAGCCATGAATGCCGAACCCAACCCCATGAGCGCGTACACGAGTCCGGCCTGACTGGCGGAGCCGAGCTCGACGGCGCGCTCCGTGGTTGCCGCCTGCACTGCGCCAAAGAAAGTGCCGATGCTCAACATGACCACGATGGCCGGAATGACGGCACACAGCACCTTGAGAATCGAGGGACGCGTGCCAGAACTGTTCACGCCCACCGCGGAGCCGTCAATCGCGCTGGCCGTCGGAGCCGTCATGGCGAACGGCAACCCCGCGACGAGCACCAGCGCCATGGACAACCCCAAGGGTGCCGCCGGCGCCGCCATGGAGGCCGCGATGCCTACGAAGGCGGGGCCCAGAACGAACACCAGCTCGTCGACAGTTGACTCGTAGGACAGGGCTGCGGAGAGTTCCTTCGGATTGCGCGTGACGTCGATCCAGCGCGCGCGAGTGAACGCACCAATGGGCAACGAGGTGGCGCCCACGGCCAGGCAGGTGATCCACAGGATCGGGCCGGTCCATGATTGCAGCGCCGCGACGAGCAGAAGCCCGAGGGAGATGGCGCTCACCGGCGTGAGCAACGAGAGAACGAATCGTTGACCCATGTGATCGGCCCAGCGACCGATGAGAGGTGAGGCGATGGCCGCGGCAATTGATACGAACGCCGTGGCCAGACCACCGGTTGCAACATTGCCCGTGGCTGCGGTGATCGCGGTCATCGTGCCCAGAGGAATCATGGCGTAGGGGGCTCGCGCCGCGACAGCCATGATCATTGAAAGCCCGCCGGAAATTTGGGGCAGAATCTTGTATTGCGCCAATGCGCTCAACGGAGAGGATTGCACGAGGTGCTCCATGATGTTGATTCCCTACAAGGGTCCGCGTGCATCGACGGCCGAGGAGCATGCAGGGTGGCCTGCCTGTGGCAGACCACCCCATTCTAGCCCCGTTCATAACCCCCTGAGCTGTGAGCTTCGATTCCATCTGCCGTGAGGGGGAACGCTCATCGTAGAGGGCAGGGCACACTCATCGTAGTGGGCGCAGCGGCAACGAGGACCGCCTCCGCGGCATTATGCATGCACATGCTCAGCCGCGATTCGGCGCAGCTCCGCGATCTCCGCGTAGGCGTCCTCGGCCTTGAACACGGCCGATCCGGCAACGAAATTGTTTGCCCCGGCCGCCGCAGCGCGCTCGATCGTCTCGCGAGTGATGCCACCGTCCACTTGAATCCAGACGTCCAAGCCTGCATCCGTGATGGCCTTCCTGGTGCGCTCAATCTTCGGCAGGGTCAGATCGAGGAACTTCTGACCGCCGAATCCCGGTTCCACAGTCATGATGAGAATCTGATCGAACTCGGCCAGCAAATCAATGTAGGGCTCGATCGAGGTGCCCGGACGGAGCGCAAGGCTGGCCCGCACCCCCATCGCATGCAGCTCGCGTGCCAGGCGCACCGGAGCCTGCGCGGCCTCCGCGTGGAAGGTCACCGAGGCAAAACCCAACTCCGCATAGGCGGGCGCCCAACGGTCCGGATTCTCGATCATGAGATGGGCATCGCAGGCAATTGCGGAGGTCTTGACAACGGCCTCCGCGATCGGCAGGCCGAGAGCGAGGTTGGGCACGAAGTGGTTGTCCATGATGTCGACGTGCGCATAGTCAGCGCTTGCGATCTTGTCCAGCTCATCGGCGAGATGTGCAAAATCGCAGTTCAGAATGGAGGGGGAAATGAGTGCGGTCATGGTCATATCCTATGCGAGCACCGGCGCGAGCGCCCGCTCACGAAGCAATTGCGCCGCGCGGAGTTTGCGCCGCCCGACGTCGCCGGCGATCAGATGGCGATCACGTTCCGGCTCCTACCATTGCTAGGCTGTCTCCCACCATTGCGGAGCCGGTCCCACCACAGAAAGGCTGGTTCCCACCAACGGCGGTGGAAGGTTTCGCCCAACAAGTGGCTACACAGCGTTGAGCTACGCCAAATAAGGCACAGCTCAACGCTGTGTAGCCATCAAGAAATCCAGAAGACCTGCCTGTGGGAGTTTCAGCGGCCACTTCCCGACTCCCGGGCCTGTCCCGACTCCCGGCCCGGTGGCGGCTTCGGGCCGGCGCCCGCCCGATCAGTCCTTGGCGATGAGGGCGATGAACATGGCGTCCGTTCGGTCCAGATCCGGCCACAGTTGGATCAGGCCCTCGTGACTGGGCACCTCTCGGATCGCGACGGAGCTGGCGACAGGTCCGGCATCCACCACGCGGGCCGCCGAGTTGTTCGCGAGGAAGGCCGCCACCACGGCCCTGGTCTCGGCCACCACCGGGGAACAGGTGGAATAGACGAGCACGCCGCCGGGCCGCAGCGCATCGAATCCTGCCTGCAACAGCTCCAGCTGGAGCTCCTTCAGTTCGATGACGTCCTCCGGCGTCTTGCGCCACCGTGATTCGGGACGACGGCGCAGTGCCCCCAGCCCGGTGCACGGAGCGTCAACGAGAACGCGATCGTAGGTCTCCTTCTCCTGGAGAGCGATGTCACGACCATCGCCGAGGCGCAACGCCACGCGCCGTGCCCATGGTTCCACCGCGTTCGCCACCAGATCAAGCCGGTGTTCCTGCGGTTCGTTCGCATGGATGGAGGCACTGCGCTCTGCGCCGAGGGCCGCCAACGTTGCTGTCTTCCCACCCGGACCAGAGCAGAGATCGAGCCACAGATCATCGCGCCCGGACATTGGTGCCTGCGCCAGAATGGCAGCGATGAGTTGGCTCCCCTCGTCCTGGACCCCGGCGGCGCCGTTCTGGATGGACCACAGGCGCTGCGGATCTCCGGATTCCAGCAGCAGGGCGTTAGGCATGAGTTGGCCGGGAGAGGCCTCCATTCCCTCCGCGATGATCCCCCGGCGCAGTTGGCGCTTGGTGAGGTCACGCGGCACAAGGGCAACCTTGGCTGGCTCGTTGTCCGCGACCAGAACACCAGCAACATCCTCGGCGGAGCGGCCATTGGCCGCAAGAGACTGTTCGAATTCTTCGACGATCCAGCGCGGGTGAGAGTGCCAGGTGGCATGGAAGCTTGTGTCCGACGCGGAGCTTGCGCGAAGGATGGACTCCCATTCATCCGCCCGCTCGCTCACCCGGCGCAGGATCGCGTTGACGAACCCTCCCCTGTTCTGGCTCAGTTCGTTGCGAGTGAGAGTCACCATCTCGAAGATTGCGGCGTGGGGAGGGGTCCGAAACTCCAGCAGCTGATGGGCGCCGAGCCGGAGAATGTCGAGGATCTCCGGATCGATCTCCTCCAGGCGCCGCCCCTGGGTGCACATGGCAATGATGGCGTCCCAGCGGCCCTGCAGGCGCAGGGTCCCGTAGCAGAGGTTGGTCGCGAAGGCCGCATCCGACCCTTTCAGGCGCGCCCTCCGCAAGAGCTGCGGAAGAATCAGGTTGGCGTAGGCGCCCTCGGCAGAGACCGCACGCAGGACGTCATAGGCCACCAGACGGGCCGGATCGCTGGGTTGCCGGCCCGGATGCCATCCCTCGTTGCGCTGTGCCATCACTTGTCTCCCTTGGTCTCGAATCGTGTGCCTTCTGCCAAACGGGCTCCTCGCAGCCAATCCCGCGCATCCATGGCTCGTTTTCCTGCGGGAGCCACCCACCCCAGTTCGACCGGGTGGCTCCCCGTGCCCACGAGGCCGTCCCTGATCTCGCCGGGGGCGAGCGCCAGGCCATCAGGCGCCAGACGAACCGGGCCCAGCTTGACGCGGCTCCCGTCCATCACAGTCCAAGCGCCCGGCGCGGGAGTGTGGGCGCGAATCTGGCGATCGATTCCAACCGCGGGGAGGTTCCAGTCAACCTGGCCCTCAGAGGTCTTGATGGTGGGGGCAAAGGTGGGCTCCCCCTGCTGTGGCTGAGCCACAGCGCCGCCCTCCTCCAGCAGTGCGAAGGTCCTGGACAGCAATTCCGCTCCCGAGAAGGACAGTCTCTCCAGCAGCTGCCCTGAGGTGTCATCCCGCCGAATCGGTTCTGTCACAACGCCCAGCACCGGTCCCGTGTCCAGTCCCTTCTCCAGGCGGAAGGTCGACGCTCCGGTGACCTCGTCACCATGCCAGATCGCGTACTGTACGGGTGCGGCACCTCGCCATGCGGGGAGCACTGAGAAGTGCAGGTTGATCCAGCCGTGCCGGGGCAGATCCAGAAGTGCCGGCGGCACCAGCAACCCGTATGCCACCACGGCCACGACCTCGGGCGCCAGAGCTTTCACCTGGTGTTGGACCTGATCGTCCTTCAACGTGGCGGGGGTGAGCACGGGAATACCGAGTTCCTCCGCAGCCGTGTGGACGGCGGATTGCACAAGCTTGTGTTTGCGTCCGGCGGGTGCCGGCGCACGGGTGAGCACCGCGGCCACCTCGTGACCGTCCGCCATCAATCGGCGTAGGGAGGGCACGGCCGTTTCGGGGGTTCCAGCAAAGAGAATTCGCACCTGTCCAGTGTAATGGCCCGCCAAATCCTTTCCCACCAACGTGCGCTATCTCCCGGGTCGCGACGTCCGGGGCCGGCGACATCCACATGATGGAGCTGCCCAGCCATCTCCCTCCACAACCGGCCGCTGCCGTTGCCCACAACCGGACCGCGCCACGGCCCGTTGCCTCCGCGGATCGATCCCGCACCTCCCGAGTCCCGATCACACCGAGCAAGACGCCCACTACATCTGCGGATCGATCTCCAACTTCAACGGCTGGCCCATGTTTTTGGCGCAGTACTCCCGGTATGCCGAGCGGGAGGTGGTGGACAGATGTAGTGCCTTCTTCACTTCGGTTCGCAGATAGACAGTCACCTCGTGCTCGCGAGGCGCCGGGACCGGCCCAAGAAGTGCAATGCCGGGAATCAAGTCATGAACGCCACCCACGAGCAACGATTCCAACGGCACTTCTGCGGCATCGAGGGCACCTTCAACCTCCGCCGCCGGTATGGCGGAATTCCCGGGTTCGAGGTACGTGGCCGTGAGTGCGGAGCGAAGCAGCGCGAGATAAACGCGGACGTCGCGCTTCGCGCCGGTCACGCCCAGCCATCGAT
>RRZU013043470.1_pt1 | contig 10831 bp, 13 predicted proteins | sample 2165561 | NCBI WGS metagenome assembly RRZU01 (sample SAMN10456909, study PRJNA506462) | wastewater metagenome | isolation source: wastewater sludge | place: USA: Moscow, Idaho | reverse complement strand
CGCGGGCGCACCCTGGTGGCCTGAATGCGGATCCGCGTGGACCTCGGCCGCCAGTGTCTGGAGCTTTTCGGCAAGGATGGCGCCTGCATCCGCCGCTACGCAGTGTCGACCGGCGAGCGCGGCGCGGGCGAGCGCAGCGGCAGCCTGCGCACGCCGCGCGGCCGCCACCGCATCCGTGCATGCATCGGCGCGGGCGCGCCGGCGGGCGCCGTGTTCCGCGGGCGGCGGCCGACGGGCGAGCTGTGGACGCCGGCGTTCGCCGCCGCGCACCCGGGGCGCGACTGGATCCTGTCGCGCATCCTGTGGCTGTGTGGCGAGGAGCCGGGGCGCAACCGCGGCGGCGAGGTGGACACGATGCGGCGCTACATCTATCTGCACGGCACCGGCGACGACCAGCCCATGGGCGTGGCGCGCTCGCACGGCTGCGTGCGCATGCGCAACCGCGACATCATCGAGCTGTTCGAACTCGTGCCCGCGGGCACGGTGGTGGAGATCGTCGAATGAAGGGCCTGCACATCGAGGTGAGGGGCTGGGACGAGGCCGAGGCGCGCGTGATGCCGGTGCGCACCGAGGTCTTCATCGTGGAGCAGGGCGTGCCCGAGGAGATCGAGCGCGACGCCTTCGACGCGGTGTGCCGGCACGCGATCGCGTGCGACGCCGAGGGCCGGGTGGTCGCCACCGGCCGCCTGCTTCCCGACGGCCACATCGGCCGCATGGCGGTGCTGCGCGCCGCGCGCGGCGCCGGGGTGGGCGGCGCGGTGCTGCAGGCGCTGATCGCCGAGGCGGCGCGACGCGGGCTGCGCGAGGTCGCGCTCAACGCCCAGACCCACGCGCTCGACTTCTACCGGTGCCACGGCTTCGAGGCGGTGGGCGAGGTCTTCATGGAGGCGGGGATCCCGCACCGCGCGATGCGGCGGACGGTGTAGCGGCCGGGCCCGCGAGGGCGCCGCGTGGGGCGTTCAGGTCGTGCCGGCGCCGAACGCGTGCTCGACCCGGCTGCGCAGCTCCCCATCCACATCCCAGGTCCACTCGACAAAGCGGGTGCGGCCCGCGCGGTCGCGCAGCACCACGCTGCTGCAGCGCGTGCCGTAGCCGGGTGCGCGGATGAAGGCGGGCGACAGCCAGCGCTCCCACTCCAGGCTCACGCCGGTCGCGGGCAGGTGCGGATCGGGCGCGGGCGCTGGGTCGCGCAGCAATGCGAGGAGGCCGGCGACCAGCGCGTCCTCGGTCGCCGGCACCGGACCTGCCGTCGGCAGCGCCTCGAGCTCGCGGGCGAGCGCCGTGCGCGTCTTCACCAGCTTGGGCCAGGGGCTGTCGAGCAGGTGGTTGGACAGGCCGTAGCAGCCCGGCTCCAGCATGCGCAGCGCGCCGGTGGTGCTCTCGAGCACGCCGAGCCGATCGGCGTCGCCCACCAGCAGGTTGAAGGCGGCGTAGTTGTCCGCGCTCGCCTGGACGGCCTGCAGCGTGGCGGGCGCCGGGCGGGCATCCTCGAGCGCCTCGCGCACCAGCGCGCCGCGCGAGGGCGCTCCGGCGAGGTGGCGGCTGGGGTCGCGGAAGTTGGTCAGCGCGGCGAAGCGGCCGTCGCGCGTCAGGCCCATCCACGTGCCGCCGGCCTCGAGGTCGCGGCCGGCGAGCAGTTCGGGCGCATCCACCCACCAGTGCGCGGGCGCGGCGGGGCGCGCGAGGTACTCGTCGCGGTTGGCCGCGACCACCAGCGGATAGTCGGGATGCGCCTGCCAGGCGAAGACGATCAGGCACACGGCAGCGCGCCTCGGCGGCTGCGAGCGCGCCCGCCGGTCGGGCCGCGCTGCGGATCAGCCGAGCGCATACGGCAGGTCGAGCAGGCTCGCGCGCGGCCCGTCGGGTGCGCCGACACGGATCTCGCCCGCTTCCGCGCTGCTCGACTGGATCACCGCGAGCGCCTCCACGCCGCCATCGGCGGTGGGGGCGACGTTGACCAGCTTGCCGGCGGACTGCTCGCCGAAGTCGGGCGCATAGACGTCGGTGCCGGGCGCGGCGGTGCTGCCGGCGGGCAGGGCGAGGCGGTAGGTGCGCTTCTTGAGCTTGCCGAGATACTGGGTGCGCGCGACGATCTCCTGGCCCGGGTAGCAGCCCTTGTGGAAGTCCACGCCGCCGATGAGCTCGTAGTTGAGCATCTGGGCGACGAACTCTTCCTGGGTGGGCGCGGTGACCAGCGCCAGGCCGGCGCGGATCATGCCCAGCTGCCAGGCCGCGGTGCCGGCACGCACCGCGCCGGCGGCGGCGAGCGCGTCGAAGAGCGCGGGCGCGGCCTCGCTGGCGACGGCGAGCACGAGACGCTGCGCGCCGAGGCGGATGCAGCGCACGCCTGCGGCGGACACCGCCTGGCGCATGTCCTCGGCGGGCAGCGTGGCGCCGGCCGCCTGCGCGATCGCGGCGGCCTGCGGGCCGGCGAGGCCGATCAGCGCGGTGTCGGCGCTGGCGTCGGCGAGCTTGACCTTGCTGCGCAGCACGTACATCGAGAACTTCTTCAGGAACGCGGGCAGGATGTCTGCCGAGAGCGCGAGCGCATGGCCGCCTTCCTCGGGCCACACCAGGAAGCTGGCGATCATGCGGCCCTTGGGCGAATTGAAGCTGTTCCACGCCGCGGTGTCGGCCTCCATGTGCTTGACGTCGTTCGACACCAGGTTGTGCAGGAACGCGGCGGAGTCGGGGCCCTGCGCGCGGATCGTGCCCAGGTGCAGCAGCGGTGTCGCGATGGTGGAGGTCTCGGTCGCGCGCGCTTCGTCGGCGGGGGCGGCGAAGGCGATGGAGCGGGCGGTGTCGTCGAGCGTGGCGCCCACGCGGGCGAGGTGTTCGGTCCAGGCAGTCATGGTCTCGGTTCGGGCAATCTCGGAAGGGATTCGGGGGTGCGCCGCAGGCGGGGGAGGGCGCGTGCTGCGGTATTATAGGCGCCACTCCTCGTGGCGGTCGCCCCTCGCGCCGTCAGGGATTTAGCCCGCCCTCTCCCTTCCGATGAAGCGTCTCCTCCCCCGCCTGCTCCTGCTGCTCGCCGTACTGGCCGCCCTCGCCGCGATGAGCGCGGGCGCGGGCTGGTGGTACGCGCATCGGCCGCTCGCGCTCGCCGCCGAGCGGGTGGACTTCACCGTCGCGCGCGGCATGGGCATGCGCCAGGCCGCCACGGCCATCGAGCGCGCCGGCGTGGGCGTGGATGCGCGCCTGCTCGCGCTGCTCGCGCGCTTCACGAAACGCGACGCCCGCATCAAGGCTGGCAGCTACGAGGTGCATGCCGGCATCACGCCCTGGCAGCTCATCCTCAAGCTCTCCGACGGCGACGTCACGCAGGGCGAGCTGCTGCTGGTCGAGGGCTGGACCTTCCGCCAGGTGCGCCAGGCGCTCGAGTCGCATCCCGACCTCGAGCCCGACACCGCCGGCCTGGCCGAGGCGGAGATCCTGGAGCGGATCGGCGCCAGCGCGAAGCACCCCGAGGGCCTGTTCTTCCCCGACACCTACCTCTTCGACAAGCGCTCGGGTGCGCTCGCGGTGCTGCGGCGCGCGCACGAGTCCATGCAGGCCCGCCTCGACAAGGCCTGGGCCGAGCGCGACCCGGCCACGCCGCTGGCCTCGCCCTACGAGGCGCTGATCCTCGCCTCGATCGTCGAGAAGGAAACCGGCCGCCCCGAGGACCGCGGCCTGGTGGCCTCGGTGTTCGCCAACCGGCTGCGCATCGGCATGCGCCTGCAGACCGACCCCACGGTGATCTACGGCCTCGGCCCCGAGTTCGACGGCCGCCTGCGCCGCGTGCATCTCGACACCGACCACCCCTGGAACACCTATACCCGCGCCGGCCTGCCGCCGACGCCGATCGCGATGCCGGGCGAGGCCGCGCTGCGCGCCGCGCTCGCGCCCGAGAAGAGCGACTTCCTCTATTTCGTCGCGCGCGGCGACGGTAGCAGCGAGTTCTCGCGCGACCTCGCGGCCCACAACCGCGCCGTCAACAAATACATCCGCAACGGAGGCGGGGGATGAGCCGGATGCCACCACGCCTGCCCGACACCGACATGATCGAAAACGCCCCCTCCGCCGTGGCTTCGGGCGCCGCCGCGCCCGCCCGCGGCCGCTTCATCACCTTCGAAGGCATCGACGGCGCCGGCAAGAGCAGCCAGATCGCCGCGGTGGTGGCGCTGCTGCAGGCCGCCGGCCTCGACGTCGACCAGACCCGCGAGTCGGGCGGCGCGGCGCTGGGCGAGCGCCTGCGCGAGCTGCTGCTGCATGAGCCGATGCACCTCGAGACCGAGGCCATGCTGATGTTCGCCGCGCGCCGCGAGCACCTGGCCGCGCGCATCGAACCCGCGCTCGAGGCCGGACGCTGGGTAGTGTGCGACCGCTTCTCCGACGCCACCTTCGCCTATCAGGTGGGCGGGCGCGGGCTCGAGCGCGCCAAGTTCGACGCCCTCGAGGCCTGGGTCCATCCCGGCCTGCAGCCCGACCTCACCCTGGTGTTCGACCTCGACCCGGCGGTCGCCGCCGCGCGCGTCGCCTCCACCGGGGTCGATCCCGACCGCTTCGAGCGCGAGCAGCGCGACTTCTTCGAGCGCGTGCGTGCGGGCTACCTCGAGCGCGCCCGCCGGGCCCCGCTGCGCATCTGCGTGCTCGACGCCGCGCGTACGCCCGAGGCGATCCGCGCCGACGTCGAGCGCATCGTGCGCGAGCGCTTCCTCCCATGATCCACCCGTGGCTGCAGCCGACCTGGACTCGGCTCGTCGAGCTCGGCGAGCGCCTGCCGCACGCGCTCCTCTTCGTCGGCCCGGCCGGCCTTGGCAAGCGCGCGCTCGCCGAGGCGCTCGCCGCGCGCCTGCTATGCGACGCACCCGGCGCCGATGGCCACGCCTGCGGGCAGTGCGAGCCCTGCCTGTGGCGGCTCTCGGGCAACCACCCCGACCTGTATCGTGTGGTGCCCGAGGCCGAGACCGCCGCGGCGGAGGGCGAGGGCGAGGGTGAGGCGCCCGCCAAGGCCGCCTCCACGCAGATCCGCATCGACCAGGTCCGCGAGCTGCAGGGCGCGCTCACCGTCACCGGCCACCGCGGCTCGCGCCGCGTCGTGCTGCTCGATCCCGCGGAGGCCATGAACGGCGTCACCGCCAACGCGCTGCTCAAGCTGCTCGAGGAGCCGCCCGAGGGCTGTGTGTTCGTGCTCGTGTCCTCGTCGCCGCGCAGCCTGCTGCCCACCATCCGCAGCCGCTGCCAGCAGTGGCACTTCGGCCGTCCCGAGGCGGACGCGTTGGCGCGCTGGGCGGCCCATGCCGACACCGACGCGCGCGCGCTGCTGGCGCTGGGTGGCGGCATGCCGCTCGCCGCCGAGCGCCTCGCCCAGGGCGGCGGCGCGGCGATGCACGCGCGCTTCGTGCGCGACCTCGGTGGCCTGCAGGCCGCCGATGTGCTGCGCCTGGCCGGGCAGTGGGAGGCCTGGCTGCGCTCCAAGGACGCGCTCGCCGCCGGCTTCGGGCTGCCCGAGCTCGCCGGCTGGATGCAGCGCTGGGTGAGCGACCTCGCCGCGCTGCGCCTCGGTGGCCGGGTGCGCTTCTTCCCCGCGCAGGAGGGCGTGCTCGCCGCGCTGGCGGCCCGCACGAGCGTGGCCGCGGCGAGCGCCTGCTACAATGAACTCGCCCAGATTCGCAAGGTTTCGCGCCATCCGCTGAGCCTGAGGCTGGTGCTGGAGGACATGCTGATGCGCTACGCCCGTGCCGTCGCCGGAGCCCGAGGATGACCCAAGCCGCCCGTCCCGCCGTCAGCCGTCCGAGCGTGCTGTCGCTCAACATCAGCTCCAAGTCGGCGCTCTACGCGGCCTACATGCCCTTCCTGGTCAATGGCGGGATCTTCGTGCCCACGCCCAAGAGCTACAAGCTGGGCGACGAGGTGTTCATGCTGCTGCAGCTCATGGACGACGCCACCCGCCATCCGGTCGCCGGCAGCGTGGTCTGGGTCACCCCGGACGGCGCGCAGGGCGGCAAGACCCAGGGCATCGGCGTGCAGTTCTCGCCGGACGAGTCCAGCCGGGTGCTGCGCGACCGCATCGAGAAGGTGCTCGCCGGCCACCTCGGCTCCAGCCGGCCCACGCACACGCTCTGAGCGCCCCGGCCAGGGCTCGGCCCGCGGCGCTTGGCGCGAGCCCATCGACGCCGACTTCATCGACACCCGCTTCATCAACACGCCCAGGACCCGGATGTTCGTCGACTCACACTGTCATCTCGATTTCCCCGGCCTCGCCGAGCGCGAGGACGCGATCCTCGCCACCATGGCGGCCAACGACGTCGGCACGGCGCTGTGCATCAGCGTGCGGCTCGAGGAGTTCCCGCGTGTGCTTGCGCTCGCCGAGCGCCACGCCCACCTGTGGGCCTCGGTCGGCGTGCATCCGGACAACGCCGACTGCGAGGAGCCCGACCTCGCCCGCCTGCTCGCGCTCGCCGACCACCCCCGCGTGGTGGCGATCGGCGAGACCGGGCTCGACTATCACTGGCACAAGGACGCGCCCGAGTGGCAGCGCGAGCGCTTCCGGGTGCACATCCGCGCCGCGCGCGCGACGGGCAAGCCGCTGGTCATCCACACCCGCAGCGCCGCCGCGGATACGCTGCGCCTGATGCGCGAGGAGGGCGCGGGCGAGGCGGGCGGGGTGATGCACTGCTTCACCGAGAGCTGGGAGGTCGCCGAGGCCGCGCTCGAACTCGGCTTCTACATCTCCTTCTCGGGCATCGTGAGCTTTCGCAACGCGAAGGAGCTCAAGGAGGTCGCGCGCCGCGTGCCGCTCGACCGCCTGCTGATCGAGACCGATTCCCCCTATCTCGCCCCGGTGCCGCACCGCGGCAAGACCAACGAGCCCGGCTGGGTCGTGCATGTCGCCGAGGAGATCGCCCGCCTGCGCGAGCTTTCCCTGGCGCAGGTCGAGCAAGCCACCACCGACAACTTTTTCCGCCTCTTCCGCCATGCACAAAGACCTGCCTGATTCCCGCCCGCCCACGTCCGCCACGCTGCGCCGCCTGGCGCTGGCCGCTGCCTTCGTCGCCAGCGCTGTGGCGGCGCAGGGCGCGCTCGCCGCCACGCTCGACGACGCCCTCTCCGCCGCCAGCATGGGCGACACCAAGGAGCTCGTCAGCCTGATCCAGCGCGGCCTCGACCCCGACACGGTCGACGCGCAGGGCAACACCTTGCTGATCCTCGCCGCGCGCGAGGGTCACACCGCGGCCGTGGAGGCGCTGGCGAAAAACCGCGCCCGCCTCGACTACCGCAACCCGGCGGGCGACTCCGCGCTGATGCTGGCCGTGCTGCGCGGCCACGAGGACGCGGCGCGCGCGCTCATCAAGGCTGGCGCCACCGTCGTGCACGACGGCTGGGCGCCGCTGCACTACGCCGCCTTCGAGGGTCGCGACAAGCTCATCGACGAGCTCATCGCCGCCGGCGCCGAGCTCAACGCCCCCGCGCCCAACAAGGCCACGCCGCTGATGCTGGCCGCGCGCAACGGCCACATCGAGGTGGTGCGCCGCCTGCTGGCGCAGCCGCAGACCGATCTCAACGCGCTCAACGAAGCCGGCCTCTCGGCCGACGCCTGGGCGCTGCAGAACAACAACACCGACATCGGCGAACTGATCCAGGCCGAGCGCAAGCGCCGCGGCATCCGTCCGCCAGCGATGAAGATCACCATCGAGTGATGCCCTTCGGGCGGCCGTCGTGCCGCCTGCGCTCCAATCCACCAGGAAACCCAATGAGCAGCCTGCCCAGGTGCCCCGTCTGCAACTCCGAATACACCTACGAGGACGGCGACAACTTCGTCTGCCCCGAATGCGCCCACGAATGGCCCAAGACCGCGCCGGTCGAGGAGGCCAAGGTCGTCCGCGACGCCAACGGCAACGTGCTGCAGGACGGCGACAGCGTCACCGTGATCAAGGATCTGAAGGTCAAGGGCTCGTCGTCGGTGGTGAAGGTTGGCACCAAGGTCAAGAACATCCGCCTGGTGGATGGCGACCACGACATCGACTGCAAGATCGAAGGTTTCGGCGCGATGCAGCTAAAGTCGGAGTTCGTGAAGAAGGCCTGAACCCGCGCCAGCCCCGAAATAGAAAAGGCCACGCAATGCGTGGCCTTTTTTGCTTGCGCTGGAAAGGCTCAAGCCTGCTTGCGACGGGCTCCCATCAGGCCCGCCAGGCCGATGCCCAGCAGCGCCAGGCTGGCGGGTTCCGGCACGGCGTTGGTGCTGAAGTTGGCGATCTGGCTGACCTGGCTGGCGGAGAGGCCGGTCCAGTAGGCGCTCGGGTCGGCGATCAGGGCATTGGCCAGGGCCGTGGCGCTGGCGACCGAGGCGCTCGCGTTGTAGTAGTTGGAGGAATCGTCCGGGCGAACCAGGATCGCGAAGTGCGCCACGGAGATCGACTGGCCGGCGGCGAGGTTCAGGGTGATGTAGTCGTTGTAATCGTTGGGGGTGATGCCAGCAGAAGTGTTGGCGAGCGCCCAGGCGTTGTTGCCGTTGACCAGCGCCAGCACCGGGTCCCAGGTGCCGGAGCCTGCCCAGTATTCGTTGCTGACTTTCATGAAGCCAGTATTGGTGGTCACCACCTCATTTCCGTCCGATCCGAGGTTGCCGTAGAAACGGACCTGGCCCGAGAAGGTGCTGCTGCCGGTGTTGGTGAAGCTGTCCACCCAGCGGTAGGTATTGGTACCGGCCAGCAGATTGACGGTGCGCTGAAGGCTGATGCCGGACGGAAGGCCGTCGGGGTAATAACCGAAGGTATCGAAGGCATCGAAGCCGCCGTCGTTCACCGAGCCACTATGGGGGTTGGTGGTAGTGAAGGCTGCGTTGCTGCCTTCAATGTCGGCCAATGCTGCAAAGGGTGAGGCATTGGCCGACTGCATGCAAAGGCCGAACAGGCCAGCGGAGAGAATGGATAGTGCGGCTTTCTTGAAAGTCATGATTGTCTGGCCTGCGTCTTGATTTTGATGATTGAATCGGATTTGTTCAGCCATTATTAGCAATCGGCATGCCAGCCGCTGATTCTGCTGAGAGTTCTTTCAATTCATGGTCTTATCTGGTTTGCTCAAAGTGGCTTGCAATTAATTTACAAAAATATGTAAAACACCCCGACTTGGGGGGCGTAACGCCGGTCTGGCAGGGTGTGAATGCCCGGTCTGTGCATAATTTCGCGCGATGGAATTGCAGCGAAGGAATTCGACCAATTGTGTCGAAATAGATGGCAAGCCATATTCGTGGTTGGGGTGTGATCTTCTGCGCGGCGGAAATTGATTTGATGTCGAGCCCTTGCCGCGTGCGGCCCGAATTGGGGCGCAGTCGGGGAGTGAAATGTTCTGGGGATTTCCCTTTGCTCCGCCCGATTCGGGTCTGTCGAAAATCCTTACAGCGACTTATTTCACGGTCGATGAATGGCCCATTCCGGTCGCCGGGGCCGGACGAAAAAAAGCCGGCCTCGAAAGGCCGGCTGGATGCTGCTCGCCGCTGCTCTGCGCGGGTGTCAGCGGAACACGACGGTCTTGTTGCCGTGGATCAGCACCCGGTCTTCGAGGTGGTAGCGCAGGCCGCGGGCCAGCACGGCCTTCTCGATGTCCTTGCCGTAGCGGACCATGTCCTCGACCGAATCGGAGTGGTCGATGCGGATCACGTCCTGCTCGACGATCGGGCCCTGGTCGAGGTCGGCGGTCACGTAGTGGCAGGTGGCGCCGATCAGCTTGACGCCCTTGGTGTAGGCCTGATGATAGGGCTTGGCGCCGACGAAGCTGGGCAGGAAGCTGTGGTGGATGTTGATGATCTTGCCCGGGTGGGCGGCGCATAGCTCGGGGGAGAGGATCTGCATGTAGCGCGCCAGCACCATGGTGTCGCCGCGGGATTCCTCGAACAGGCGTTGCACTTCGGCGTAGGCCTGGGCCTTGTTGTCGGGGGTGACGGGCACGTGGTGGAAGGGGATGCCGTGCCACTCCACGAAGCCGCGGAAGGTCTCGTGGTTGGAGATCACGCAGGGGATCTCGATGTCGAGCTCCTTCGACTGCCAGCGGGCCAGCAGGTCGTAGAGGCAGTGCTCCTGCTTGGACACGAGGATCACGACGCGCTTCTTGACCGCCGAGTCGGTGATCTTCCAGTCCATGTTCAGCTCTTCGGCGATCGGGCGGAAACGCTCGCGGAACTCGGAGAGCATGAAGGGCAGCGAGTCGGCGCGGATCTCGATGCGCATGAAGTAGCGCCCGCGGCTGTCGGCGTCGACGGCCGGCTCGGCGTGGAGGGCGGTTTCGAGGATCCAGCCCTTGTGCTCGGCGATGAAGCCGGAGACCTTGGCGACGATGCCGGTGCGGTCGGGGCAGGAGGCGGAAAGGGTGTAGAAGCGTTCGCGATGCATGGCGGGTCCGGCACCGGCCGGCGGCCGGTGGGCCGCGACCGGGTGCTGTGGAGAGATCAGATGCGGGCGGAGGCGGCGCGGATCTGGGCCATCAGGCCGCTGTATTCGCGCTCGACGGGGAACTGCGGGAACTCGGCGATGACGTTGTCCGGGGCGCGGAACAGGATGCCGGCGTTGGCTTCCTTGAGCATCGCGGTGTCGTTGTAGGAATCACCCGCGGCGATGACCTTGAAGTTGATCTCCTTGAAGCGCTGGACGGCTTCCTTCGTCTGGTTGGCCATGCGCAGGTGGTAGTTCACCAGGTAGCCCTCGGCGTCGGCTTCGAGCTTGTGGCAGAACAGCGTGGGCATGCCCAGCTGCTTCATCAGCGGCATGGCGAACTCGTAGAAGGTGTCGGACAGGATGATGACCTGGAAGTCCTGGCGCAGGGCGTCGAGGAAGTCCTTGGCGCCGGGCTCGGG
>RRZU010906783.1_pt1 | contig 10832 bp, 8 predicted proteins | sample 2165561 | NCBI WGS metagenome assembly RRZU01 (sample SAMN10456909, study PRJNA506462) | wastewater metagenome | isolation source: wastewater sludge | place: USA: Moscow, Idaho | reverse complement strand
GATGCAGTAGCCTTTTTATTAAGTGATCACTCATCATATATTACAGGTGAAATATTAAAAGTTAATGGTGGACTGTACGTTTAATTTCTTAATTGGAATTAAAAAATTAAATTTAAAAGAGTTTTTAAAAACTTTTTTGTTATAATACAAGAATAATTTTATAAAAGGAAATAAATATGGCATTATTAGATGATGTAAAAGAAGTAGTTGTAGAGCAATTAGATTGCGATCCAGCAGAAGTAAAAGAAGATTCAAAATTCATTGAAGATTTAGGTGCAGACTCTTTAGACGTAGTTGAATTAGTTATGGCTTTAGAAGAAAAATTTGATATCGAAATCCCTGATGAAGATGCAGAAAAAATCTTAACAGTTGCAGACGCTATTAACTATATTGAAAATAACGCGTAATTTATAAAATTAAATAGAAGAGTAATTTCTTCTATTTATTAATTTCAACTATTGAGTTTTTTTATACAAAAATTGAATAATTAAAATAATAAAAACATGGAGCATATTTAATGAGAAGAGTTGTTGTAACGGGTATTGGTACTATTAATTCTACAGGACATAACGTAAAAGATTCTTTTGAAGCTGTTGTAAATGGTGTTTGTGGTATTGATACTATAACACTATTTGATGCAAGTGATTTTTCTGTAAAAATTGCTGGAGAAGTAAAAGATTTTGATCCTACGACAGTTATGGATAAAAAAGAAGTAAAAAAAGCTGATAGATTTATTCAGTTAGGTATTAAAGCAGCGCATGAAGCTATGATAGATTCAGGTTATGTAACTGCTGATAATAAAAAAGTTGATGGATCAATTGCTGATAGATTTGGAATTATTTCAGGTTCAGGAATTGGTGGTTTATCAACTATTGAAAGAAATTCTGTTGTTTGTGAAACAAAAGGATCAAGAAAAGTTTCTCCTTTCTTTATTCCTTCATCTTTAGCAAATATGTTAAGTGGATTTATTTCTATTGAACATAATTTAAGAGGACCTTCTTTAGCTCACGTAACTGCTTGTGCTGCGTCTACTCATGCATTGAATGATGCTGTAAAAACTATTATGATTGGTGGAGCAGATAGGATTTTAGTTGTTGGTGCAGAATCAGCAATTTGTGGTGCAGGAGTTGCAGGATTTGCAGCGATGAAGGCATTATCTACAAGAAATGATGATCCTAAAAAATCATCAAGACCATTTGACATTGATAGAGATGGATTTGTTATGGGAGAAGGGGCAGGAGCGCTTGTTGTTGAAGACTTAGAATTAGCACTAGCACGTGGAGCTAACATTTATGCTGAAATTATTGGATTTGGTGAATCAGGTGATGCAAATCATATTACAGCTCCTGTTATGGATGGTCCATTAAGAGCTATGGAAGCAGCATTTGAAATGGCAAAAAACATCACTGGTGAATATCCTAAGATTGATTATATCAATGCCCATGGAACTTCAACTCCAGTTGGTGATAAAAATGAAACAAAAGCTATTAAAGCACTATTTGAAGGTAAAGATGTTCCATTAGTATCTTCTACAAAAGGTCAAATTGGACATTGTTTAGGTGCAGCAGGTGCAATTGAAGCAATCTTTACTATTAAAGCTTTAAATGAAGGAATTATTCCTCCAACAATAAATATTGAAAATCAAGATCCAGAATGTGATTTAGACTATGTTGCAAATGTCGCAAGAAAAGCTGAATTAACTACTGTTATGAGTAATAATTTTGGTTTTGGTGGAACTAACGGTTCTGTAATATTCAGAAAATATACAAAATAATTAAAAAATAAACCTAAGATAAAAGAGCTAATATATTATTAGCTCTTTTTTTTTAAAAGGGAAATACATTGGCAGCTTACTTAGAATTCGAAGATAAAATCAAAAAAATTGAAGATGATATTATAATTGCTAAAACTAAAGCAGATGAACACGCTGTTGAAATTTTAGAAAAAAAACTTGAGAAAGAAGTTGAAAAAACTTTTAAAAATTTAAGTGATTATCAAAAACTTCAGTTAGCTAGACACCCAGATAGACCATACGCATTAGATTATATAAATGGTCTACTTACAAATGCATATGAAATTCATGGTGATAGACACTATGTTGATGATCACGCAATAGTATGCTATTTAGGATTTATTGGTACTCAAAAAGTATTAGTAATTGGAGAGCAAAAAGGTAGAGGAACAAAAGACAAACTTTATAGAAATTTTGGAATGCCAAGTCCAGAAGGATATAGAAAAGCTTTAAGAGCTGCAAAAATGGCAGATAAATTTCAAATTCCAATCCTAATGTTAGTTGACACTCCAGGTGCATATCCAGGAATTGGAGCTGAAGAAAGAAATCAATCTGAAGCAATTGCAAGAAATTTATATGAATTTGCAGACCTAACAACTCCTACTGTTTCTATTGTTATTGGAGAAGGTGGTTCAGGTGGAGCTTTGGCTATTTCAGTTGCAGATAAATTAGCGATGATGAGATACTCTGTTTATGCTGTTATTTCACCTGAAGGTTGTAGTGCTATTTTATGGAATGATCCAACAAAAGTTGAAACAGCAGCTAATGCACTAAAAATTACTGCTGAAAACTTAAAAGAATTGAAACTAATTGATGATGTTATAAATGAACCATTAATTGGTGCTCATAGAAAAAAAGATGAAGCAATTAAAGCATTAAAAGATTATTTTTTAACATCTTTAGATGAATTAAAAAAATTAACTCCTGCTCAAAGATATGAAAAAAAATATGAGAAAATTATGAATTTAGGTTCTTTTTTAGAAAAATAAGTTCCACTATTTTTAATTAGTAAGAAAGAAGTAGAAACTTCTTCTTATCTAACTAATCTTCCAACTGGTTCTCCACCAATCAAATGAAAATGTAAATGATGTACTTCTTGTCCACCATCATCTCCAATATTTGTAATTAATCTATAGCCACTTTGTCTTACATCTAATTTTGATGCAACTTTTTGAATAAACTCAGTCATTGAAGCCATTACTTTTGGTGGCATCACATCAAATGAATCATAATGCTCTTTTGGAATAATTAAAACATGGATTTTTCTTGTTGGATTAATATCATTAAAAGCTAAAAAGTTTTCATCTTCTAAAATAGTTTGATTTGGAATCTCACCTTTTACAATTTTACAGAATATACACATTATTTTTTCTTTAAATTAAATAATAAAATATTATAACCAAACTCTTATAAATCTTTAAGTATAATCCCAAAAATACACAATAAAAATAATCTATTAAAATTAATTATAGAAAAATTTAGGGAGAAAAAAGTGACACAGTGGATTGAAAAAATAACCAATGCAGCATCACTTGAAGAGTTAGAAAACTTAAGAATTGATACTTTAGGTAAAAAAGGTGTTTTAACTTTAGAATTTGCAAAAATGAAAAGTGTTCCAAATGAAGAGAAAAAAGCATTTGCTGAAAATCTAAATACACAAAAAACTATAATCACAGATGCAATTGAAGCAAAAAAAGAGATTTTAGAAAAAGAGGCTTTAAATAAAAAATTAGAAGCTGAAAAAATTGATGTAACTAGATTTAACAATGAAATGTCTTGTGGAGCTACACATCCTGTAGTTGAAACAATGGATAGAATTATTAGATATTTTCAAAATCTTAATTTTGCAGTTGAAGAAGGTCCATTAGTTGAAGATGATTTTCATAATTTTGAAGCACTAAATCTTCCTAAATATCACCCTGCTCGTGATATGCAAGATACTTTTTACAACAAAGACTATACCTTATTGAGAACTCATACCTCTCCTGTTCAAATTAGAACGATGTTAACTCAAAATACACCTATTAGAATGATAGCTCCAGGAACTGTTTTTAGAAGAGATTTTGATATTACTCATACTCCTATGTTTCACCAAATTGAAGCACTTGTTGTTGATGAAGCAGACAAAGTTTCATTTGCTAATTTAAAACACGTATTAGTTGAGTTTTTACAACATATGTTTGGTGATGTTGAAGTAAGATTCAGACCTTCATTTTTCCCATTCACTGAACCTTCAGCTGAAGTTGATATTTCATGTGTATTCTGTAAAGGTGATGGATGTAGAGTTTGTTCACAAACAGGATGGCTTGAAGTTTTAGGTTGTGGTATTGTTGATGAGAATGTATTTAAAGCGGTTGGTTATGAAAACAAATCAGGATATGCTTTTGGATTAGGTGTTGAAAGATTTGCTATGCTTATTCATAATATTGGAGATTTAAGATCACTATTTGAAAGTGATACAAGACTATTAGGACAATTCAAATGATAATTACTAGAACTTGGTTAGAAGAATTTATTGATATTTCAAAAATTTCAACAGATGAGATTTGTAAAACATTAAACTCAATAGGGCTTGAAGTTGATAGCGTTGAAAAATTGTCAATTGCACCTAAAGTTGTTGTTGGAAAAGTTTTAGAAAAAGTTAAACATCCAGATGCCGATAAATTAAATATTTGTCAAGTAGATATTGGAGAGAGTACTGTTCAAATCGTTTGTGGTGCGAAGAATGTAGATGCTGGACAACTTGTTCCAGTTGCGGTTGTTGGTTGTGATTTAGGAAATGATTTTATAATTAAAGCTGCAAAATTAAGAGGTGTTGAATCAAATGGTATGATTTGTTCATCAACAGAACTTGGACTTGCAAAACTAAATGATGGAATTTTAGAACTTGATGATTCAATTGGTAAATTAATACTTGGTAAAGAATTAAAAGAATATTCAAAATTAAATGATGAAATAATCGAAGTTGAATTAACTGCAAATAGAGGTGATTGTCTAAGTATTTACGGAATTGCAAGAGAATTAAGTGCATATTATAATATTCCATTAATTGAATGTGAAAAACAATTAAAACATAATGATTTTGGAATTGGTCAAGTTTTAGAAGTTGAATGCGATAGCAATATCAAATCTTCTTTATTATTTAAAGCTGTAAATTTTGCAAATTTTAAATTTCCTGTTTTACATAAATTAAGAACTTCAATATTAGGTAAATACCAAGAAGGGAATGATGTAAAAAATGTTCTAACATATGCTACTCATGCAATTGGTGTAATTTTAAATGCTTATTCAAAAGAGAAAACAATTCAAGGAAATAATTTAAGTATTTTAAAAATCAAAAAAGATGAGCAAGGTTTTGATAATGTTTATGGAATTGAACAATTAAGTAAAATCTGTGTTGAGCATAAAGACATTAATCCAGATGATACAAATTTTATTCTTGAAGCTTCTTATATTAATCCTGAATATATATCAAAAAAAGTTTTTGAAACAAAAATAAAAACAGGAGAAGTTTATTATAAAGCTTCAAGAGGTAGTGAACCAGATATTGAATTTGGAGCAAATTATTTTTCTAATTTAGTTTCAAAATATGGAGCTTCAATTTATAGAGGTAATGAATCATTTATAGAAGATAGTGAAAAATTAACTCTAGATGTTAGTGTAAGAAAAATCAATGCAATAATTGGACAAGAAATTCCAAAAATTGATATTGAAAAAATACTTACATCTTTAGGATTTGAAGTTAAAGATACACTGGATAATGTATTAGTAATAAAAATTCCATACTATAGACACGATATTAAAAACGTTGCTGATATAACTGAAGAAATTGTAAGAATAATTGGAATAGATAATATCATTTCAAAACCTTTACAAATTGACGAAGTTAATAGAGTAAATAAAACATCAAATGACTTGATCAAAAAAAATAAATTAAGATTCAAAGCAATTGAAAATGGTTTTTATGAAACTTTAACTTACGTATTTTCATCAAAAGAAAATCTACAAAAATATGGATTTAAAACTGTTAAAGATGACTTAGAACTTATTAATCCAATTGTAAAAGAGTTAAATACATATAGAACTACTATGCTTTTGAATTTAGTAGAAGCTTGTGCAAATAATTTCAAAGTTGGAGCTAGATCAACAGCATTTTTTGAAATTGGAACTATTTTTGATGAAAATAGAAATGAGAGTAAAAAAATATCATTTATTCAAACAGGATATGCAGAATCTGAAGATGTATCAAATGCTGGTAAACCTAAAAATATTGATTTCTTTGCTTTTTCAAAAAAAATATTAAATACAATTGGTAAATTTGATTTAGAAGCAATGACTCAAATAGATAACTCATTTATTCATCCATTTCAAAATGCAAATATAATTATTGATGGAAAGGTAGTTGGTTATATTTGCAAGTTACATCCAAGTGTTTGTACTGATTTTGATTTAAATGATACATTTATTGCTCAAGTTGATTTTGAAGCAATTTCTAATGATATAATAAAAACAAATGCATATTCAAAATTTCAGTCATCAAAAAAAGATTTAACTATTATTACTCCAAAATCTATGGAATACAAAGAAATTAAAAAAGCAATTAATTCTTTAAATAATACAAATATTAAACAATTTAATTTAATTGATATTTATAATGATGAGAAATTAGGTGACAGTGAAAGTTTAACAATTAGATTTGTTTTACAAAATGATGAGAAAACAATGGAAGATGAAGATATAACTAGTACAATGACTTCAATTCTAAATGTATTAAACGAAAAATTATCTATTGGTCTAAGACAATAATCTAAAGGAAAAAAGTGGAAAAGTTTGCTATAAAAAAATTAACAAAAGCATTTGATATAGAAATAGACTCAATAGCAAGTGATAAATCAATATCCCATAGATGTGCTATGTTTTCACTTTTTTCTAATGAAACTTCATATATTAAAAACTATTTAACAGCTGAAGATACTTTAAATACACTTAGTATAGTTGAACAATTAGGTGCAATTATTAAAAGAGATGGAAGCAGTGTTGAAATAACTCCAACAGATACATTAACTGAGCCTTCAGATGTTCTTGATTGTGGAAATTCTGGAACTGCTATGAGACTATTTTGTGGATTATTAGCAAGTGTTGATGGTGCCTTTACACTTACAGGGGACAAATACCTAAGAAATAGACCTATGAAAAGAGTTGCTGATCCTTTAAGAAGTATTGGTGCACTTATAGATGGAAGAGAACATGGAAATAAAGCTCCTTTATTTATAAGAGGAGTAAAAGAGCTTCAACCTTTTACTTATCACTCTCCTGTTGATTCTGCACAAGTAAAATCAGCAATGATTCTAGCTGCTTTAAGAGCTAATGGAGTATCAAAATATAAAGAAAATGAATTAACAAGAGATCATACAGAGAGAATGTTAAAAGGTATGGGAGCTAAACTTGAAAATGATAGTGATGGGTTTATAAATATTCATCCATTAACAGGTCATTTAAAACCTTTAAATATAACAGTTCCAACTGATCCTTCTTCTGCATTTTTCTTTGCACTTGCAGCTGCTATTACTCCAAAAGCTAGGGTTTTAATAAAAAATGTTACATTAAATCCAACAAGAATTGAAGCATATCAAGTTCTTAAAAAAATGGGTGTAATTGTTAACTTTATAGAAAAACAAAATGTTTATGAACCAATTGGTGATATTGAAGTAATAAACAATGAACTAAATGGTGTAGTTGTTAGTGAAAATATCTCTTGGCTAATTGATGAGTTACCAGCATTATCAATAGCAATGAGTTTAGCAAACGGAAAATCAAAAGTTTCAAATGCAAAAGAGTTAAGAGTAAAAGAATCAGATAGAATCTCAAGCGTAGTAAATAACTTAAAACTTTGCGGCGTAGAATACACAGAATTTGAAGACGGATATGAAATAACGGGTGGCTTACTAAATAAAGCTACAATTAACTCACATGGATATCATAGAATTGCAATGAGTTTTGCAATAGCTGGATTAAATTGTGATATGGATATAGAAGATATTCAATGTATTGAAACTTCATTTCCTAATTTTAAAGAGATATTGGACTCTTTATTTTAATAAAGGTAAATCGTATGAAAGTAAAATTAGCATCTAATTATGGATTTTGTTTTGGAGTTAAAAGAGCTATAAAAATAGCAGAAGATTATAAAAACTCTTCAACAATGGGACCATTAATTCATAATCAAGATGAAATAAATAGATTAAGAAATGATTTTAATGTAGGTTTATATACAAATCTTAGTGATGTTAAAGATCATGATACAGTTATTATTAGAACACATGGTATTCCAAAAGATGACCTAAAAAACCTAAGAGCGCAAAAAGCTAAAATAATAAATGCAACATGCCCTTTTGTAACAACACCACAGCAAATAGTTAAAAAAATGTCAAAAGAAGGATATTCAATCCTAATTTTTGGTGACGCTGATCATCCTGAAGTTAAAGGTGTACAATCTTATGGTGAAGATCAAAATGATGTACATATAATATTAGAACCAAGTGATATTGAAAATCTAGTATTCAAAAATAACAAAATTGCAACAGTCGCTCAAACTACAAAAAAGAAAGAAAAATATCTTGAAATTGTAAATGCATTGATATTAAAAAACAAAGAAGTAAGAGTATTTAATACAATTTGTGATGCAACTTTTGAGAACCAAGATGCAGCAAGAGATCTATCAAAAGAAGTTGATGTGATGATTGTAATTGGTGGTAAAAACTCATCAAATACAAAACAATTACACTCTATTTGTTTAGAGAATTGTGCTGATTCTTACCTAATTGAAAATGAAACAGAACTACAAAATTCATGGTTTTTAAATAAAAAATTATGTGGAATAACAGCAGGTGCATCGACTCCTGACTGGATTATTCAGCAAGTTGTAGAGAAAGTAGAGTCTCAAAACTAACTCTTTTTAAGCCTTTTTTTTGTATAATCGTTCTATTTAATAAAACTGGTAAATATGAAGGAATAAAATGGGTATCGAAGATATTGATTTAGGTGAAGACTTTGATTTTGAGCAAATGATTAATGAGGCTTTTGAGAATGCGGAAAATAATTCTGTGGTTGATGGTGTAATTGTTGAAATTAATAGTGAAAGAGTTCTAGTTGACGTTGGTCAAAAAATAGAAGGTCAATTAAATATTTCTGAAATTACAATTGGTGGTGAAGTAAAATATAAAGTTGGTGACACAATTCCTGTTATGTTAATGGGAAGCAGAGGTGAAAGACCAAGTATTTCACATAAAAAAGTTTTACAAAAAGAAAAATTTGATGCTTTTGAAAAAGCTCATGGTGAAAACTTCGAAGATGTAACAATCGAAGGTAAAATCGTTTCTGTAAAACAAAGAGGTGGATTTATAATCGAAGATGCTGATGGTTGTGAATATTTCATGCCTATGGCTCAATCTTACTTAAAAACTATTGGTGCAGTTGGTAAAACTGTAAAAGCAAAAGTTATCAAAGTAAACAAAGCTCAAAATTCAATTATTGTTTCAAGAAAAAAATTAATTGAAGAATCAAAAGCTGTTAAAGATAATAAAGTAACTGAAATTTTAGAAAATAAAGAACCAGTTATTGGAACAATCAAAAAAATTACTTCTTATGGAATGTTTGTTGATTTAGGTGGAATTGATGGTTTAGTAAACTACAATGAAATCTCATACAAAGGTCCTGTAAATCCTGCAAATTATTACAACGAAGGTGATGCTGTATCTGTTGTTGTATTATCTTATGACAAAACAAAACAACATTTATCTTTATCAATTAAAGCAGCTTTATCTAATCCTTGGGAAGAGATTAAAGACGAATTAGAAGTTGGTGATACAATTACTGTTACAGTTTCTAACTTTGAATCTTATGGTGCATTTGTTGATTTAGGAAATGACATTGAAGGTTTATTACATATATCTGAAATTTCATGGAATAAAAACTTAAAAAATCCAAAAGAGCTTTTAACAATTGGTGAAGAAATCAATGTTGAAGTTATTGAATTAAATATTGAACAAAAAAGATTAAGAGTATCTTTAAAAAATCTACAAGAAAAACCTTTTACTAAATTCACAAACGATCATAAAGTTGGTGACATAATCACTGGTAAAATTGCTACATTAACTGACTTTGGTGCTTTTGTAAGCATTGGTGATGTTGATGGTTTATTACATAATGAAGAAGCTTCATGGGAGCCAAATGCAAAATGTAAAGCATTATTCAAAAAAGGTGATGAAGTAGAAGTTAAAATTATCAAAATTGATAGAGAAAAAGAAAATATCTCATTATCTATCAAAGCAGCATTATCTAACCCTTGGGAAGAAATCAAAGATGAATTAGAAGTTGGAGATACAATTACTGTTACTGTTTCTAATTTTGAATCTTATGGTGCATTCGTTGATTTAGGGAATGATATTGAAGGATTATTACATATTTCAGAAATTTCATGGAATAAAAATTTAAAAAATCCAAAAGAGCTTTTAACAATTGGTGAAGAAATCAATGTTGAAGTTATTGAATTAAATATTGCTCAAAAAAGATTAAGAGTTTCTTTAAAAAATCTTCAAGAAAAACCTTTCGCAAAATTCACTAACGAACATAAAGTTGGAGATGTAATTAAAGGTAAAATTGCTACATTAACTGATTTTGGTGCATTTGTTAGTATCGGAGATGTTGATGGTTTATTACATAACGAAGAAGCTTCATGGGAACCAAATGCAAAATGTAAATCACTTTACAAAAAAGGTGATGAAGTTGAAGTAAAAATCATCAAAATTGACAAAGAAAAAGAAAATATCTCTTTATCAATCAAAGAGATAGCTGATTCTCCTGCAAAACAATTCCAAGATGCTTATAAACTTGGGGATATTGTAAAAGGAGTAGTTAAAGACTCTAAAGATTTTGGTATTTTTATAAAACTAGAAAATAATCTTGATGGTTTAATTAGAAATGAAGATTTTGGTCCATTAAAAGCTGATGAAGTTAAAAATGGAGATGAAATAGAAGCTGT
>RRZU010486268.1_pt1 | contig 10832 bp, 5 predicted proteins | sample 2165561 | NCBI WGS metagenome assembly RRZU01 (sample SAMN10456909, study PRJNA506462) | wastewater metagenome | isolation source: wastewater sludge | place: USA: Moscow, Idaho | reverse complement strand
TCTTCGGCACGCCGCCATGCATCTTCAGCGCCCGTACCGTAGCCACGATTACCGTAGCATCCGGTTTGATACCGGCATAACGGCATTTGATATCAAAGAATTTCTCTGCGCCGAGGTCTGCGCCAAATCCAGCTTCAGTGACGACATAATCGGCAAGTTTGAGCGCTGTTTTCGTAGCGACAACTGAGTTACAGCCGTGTGCGATGTTCGCAAATGGGCCACCGTGGATAAAGGCAGGTGTATTTTCAAGGGTTTGAACCAAGTTTGGTTTGATGGCATCTTTAAGTAAGAGAGCCATAGAACCGACAGCATCTATATCTTTCGCTGTAATCGGTTTGTTGTCATAGGTGTAACCGATGATCATCTTAGATAAACGGTGTTTTAAGTCATCCACGCTATCAGCCAGACATAAAATCGCCATGACTTCAGATGCCACCGTGATGTCGAAGCCGTCTTCTCTGGTAACGCCATTGGTTTTTCCGCCGAGACCGATGACCATATTTCTAAGGGCTCGATCGTTCATGTCGATGGCACGTCTCCACGTGATTCTGTTAGGATCAATGCCGAGGAGATTGCCGTGATGAAGATGGTTGTCGATCAGTGCTGAAAGCAAGTTGTTCGCTGTGGTTACAGCATGAATATCACCTGTAAAGTGACGGTAGATGTCCTCCATCGGTACAACCTGAGCATAGCCACCGCCAGCTGCGCCGCCTTTTACCCCGAAACATGGTCCAAGGGAAGGTTCTCTAAGCGCTGTAAAGGTTAATTTACCGATTTTGTTTAGGCCCATACTCAAGCCTACGTTAACGGTGGTTTTACCTTCACCTGCTGCCGTAGGGTTGATCGCTGTCACCAGAATCAATTTGCCATTTGGCTTGTCTTTTAAATTCTCAAGCACTTCCAAATCGACTTTTGCTTTGAAGTTTCCATAAAGCTCTAAATTGTCTTCAGAAACGCCTACTTTTTGAGCGATTTCTCTAATATGTTGCTTTTGTGCTTCTTGAGCAATTTGTACATCCGTCTTCATAACAATCCCCTTTCAAATTCAATTTAAACCCATCATAGCGGGTTTGCGTATTTTTTTCAAGACTCTTAGCCCATTTCGAAGGACTTATGATGTTTCTAAGTTCTCGATCAGTTTTAGAGTCTCTGGTGTGCCCATCATGTTTGCATGTTCTTTCGCTTTAGCCAAATAGGCTCGTCCTCGTTCTTCATGACCGTTTTTTAAGAGTATAATGCCTAAATAAGCTTCTGCTTCACTGCGTTTCCAAAGGGTGTCCACAGTTTCATAGTTTTTTAGTGCTTCTTCAAAATAGGCTTTCGCCAAGGTTTGATTTTTCATATCATAGGCGATGATGCCAGCATGGGTGTTGAATATCGAGCTGCCCCGCATCATGTTGTGCAAACGACAGAGCTCTATCGCCCGTTCCACCATCTCGAGAGCTTCATCTAGACGATTCTGACGTCGATACGCCTCAGAGATATAATTGTATGAGGCGGCGATATTTAGGACGTATCGCCCTACTTTGCCTAGGTTCTCGAAACAAGCAATCGAGTCGGAAAAGTAAATCCTTGCCTCTTCGTACTTCCCTGCCATCAAACTACCTATACCCATTAATCGCTTCATGACCGCATCGTTTTTTGCCGATCTATTGAGCTTGCTCATTTTGAGTATCACGGCATCCATGTCGCTCACCTGCTCGGTCTGGATCAGGTAATAGAACCACTGGACATAAGCTTTAAAGAGCATTTCCTCATCATCTGAATGTTTCAAAATCCACTCAACCAAGGTCATACCCTCTTGATAATGGCCTTGTCGGATGTAATATCGTGCTTTCAAATGTTTGTATTGCAATAGCAAATCGAATCCTTGATCCGCTGGGAGCTTCTCAAATAAAGCTTCCAGTTCATTAAAGTAATCCTCAGGTGTTTTATCCATCCTCGCTGGAATGTGAGATAGAAGTTCCGGATACAGTTCATGACTAAAATCAAAGTAGGCTTTTAGATATTTTAGATAATACGTTAAATGCTTAAGCGTGTTCCCTGAACTGCTGTAGTGATAGATCAGTTTCTGATAGAGAAGGACATCCTTTTGATCGCCTGAACACTTTTCCTCTAAAACCGCCCCAATTCGATTATGCAAGATGCGTTTTTTAGCCATAGGGGTCTGTTCGTAGATGTGTTCTCTGAGTTTATGGTGCGTGAACTTGATTTTTATCGCCTCATCGCCTTCGATTTCTTTGACGATGTATTTGCGCTTCATGTTTTGAATGTATTCTAAAAGTTCATCTTCATCAATAGCATACAGCTGTTTGAGCATCTCGAAATCCAGTTCGTCAAAGAACATACTCAAGATGACCAGAAACTTCATCTCTCCCGGTTCGACGCCGATAAATCTCGAATCCAGTATACTTTTAAAACGATGCTGTGTGTTGAGCTCAGTTTGAGCCATGGCCACGGCACCTTCTACGATGAAAAAAGCATTGCCTTCGGATTCCTGAAACAAGCGCTCTTTGGTTTTTAAGTCGAGTTTTCCCTCTGTCAAGTAATCGATAAAGTCATACGTTTCACTCTCGCTAAATCGATCAATAGGTAAAACGATGCCTCTGTCGTATTTATACAGTTGTGCGATGAACGCTTCGATGCGCGGGTCGTAACCATTGCGGAGCGTCGCCATAAAGATGAACCCCTCCACGTGGTGACACAGGCTTTCGAGCAATTTCAAGCTCTGAGTGTCCATCCATTGTAGATCGTCGATGTAAAGCAGCAGTCGCATCTCTTTCGCTAGTTTTTCAAAGAGCTTACAGATTAATTTCTCTAGATAATCTACGTGAATCGACTCTGCATTTTCAGTGCGATAGTGTCCCGACCAACCATCAAAACCCGGAAACAATTTAGAAAAGACTTGCCTCATGGCGATGGGAAGGTCTATTTTATAGTCTGCAGTTATACTGGAAAGTTCTGAAAACACGTCATTCCAAGCTGTATAAGCATATCCAGACTCAGCGGGGTAACAGGTCATCTTTAAGACTTTAAAGGCACCTTCATACTTCATCAAATTCTCTTCCAAAAGCTTGGTCTTCCCAACACCCGCTTCACCTACTAAAATCAAAGATTGGCGATTTTGACCGAGTGCTGTGTGGTGTAGAGATTTTTGTATGATTTCAGATTCTTTAGTTCTGCCAAAATAACGTTCATGCTCGTGTTTTTCATCTTGTGGCGCATAGATTAAGCTGTAGTATAAGTCTCTCGTCGATTTATCTGGTTGAATCCCCATCTCTTCGTCGAGGAGGTTTTTAAACTGGAGATAGACATCCGAAATTTGCTTGTACTGCCCTTGATGGTGGTACAAAATCATGAGATTTTTAATGGTGCTTTCATCGAACTCGTCGATTCTTCTCATGGTCAAAGTCAACTTTAATGCTTCATCATACGATTTTTCTTCGATGAGCTGGCTCACTGTCTGGCTTGCCAGTCGCATAAATCTAGCATTTAACGATGATTCTACTTCGGACTTCCATGTTTCAAATTCTGGGGACTCCCTAAGTGAAAAGGTTTCTAGAAATCGTCCTTTGTAATTCTTCATAAAAGCAGCATCGCTTTGTTCAAAGTCGAGGGGCTGAGACGCCCATTCGATCACATGCTTATTGGGGCAATTGAACAGTTCGATACCAAGGTCCTTCTTCAACCTGTAGAGGCTATTTCGAAGATTTTTCTTTGCCACCTGTTGCTCCACGTCACACCAAATGATGCTCACAAGTTCATCTCGTGTGACCCGCTTTTCATAGGCGATGTAATATAACATCGCCTCACTTTTTTTAAGTGAAATCTCTATGTTCTGATGATCTATTTTCACATAAGGTTTACCAAAAAGCTGGAGTGCCACGTCCATGTTCTGCCTCTTTCTAAAAAAAAGCTGCTTTTCTTGACGAGCAGCAGCTTTTCATTTTGATTTAACTCAATTATATAAATATTAAACCTCGTTATCCTATATACATCTATTGAATATGGGTATTAAAGTTATTTTCCACCTTTGACATAGGCATCAGCCACGAGCTTTTGAATATACGCTTCATCTGTCAAATACGGCAAAGTGATTTCATCGTTGTCTCTCATTTGGTTGTATTCCATGGTGGTTTCGATGGCGTGATCGTTTCTCGCCCATGCGCGTCTTGCCACACCGCCCATAACATCCCAAGGCATCGCATCTTTTAAGATTTGATCCACTCTTTCGCTGCCATCGAGTACCATGCCGAAGCCACCGTTGATGGATTTTCCGATGCCGACACCCCCGCCGTTATGAAGGGCGATCATGCTCATGCCTCTCGCTGCATTGCCTGCGAAAATATGTGTGGCCATTTCAGCCATGATGTTAGAACCATCTTTGATGTTGCTGGTCTCTCTAAATGGTGAATCCGTTCCGCCTGTATCGTGGTGATCTCTACCGAGCATCACTGGACCGATCTCGCCATTTCTAACCATTTCGTTAAACTTAAGCGCGATTTTCAAGCGTCCAAGGGCATCTTGATATAAAATTCTAGCTTTGCTGCCCACGACCAACTTATTTTTCTTTGCATCTCTGATCCAAGCCCAGTTATCTCTATCTTGGAATCGTCTATCAGGATCAATACAGTTCATGGCTGCCATGTCTGTTTTATCTAAATCTTCATCTTTACCACTTAAGCACACCCATCTAAATGGACCATAGCCGTAGTCAAACAATATCGGTCCCATGAGGTCTTCGACATAAGAAGGCCAGATAAATCCATCGAGTTCGTTGACACCGTTTTTACAGATTTCCTTAACGCCTGCATCGTAGATGGCTTTCATAAAGCTGTTGCCATAGTCGAAGAAATATACGCCTCTTTGTGTCAGGACTTTGATGGCATGATAATGTCTCACGAGGGTTTCATCGATGAGTTTTTCAAATTTTTCTTTATCTGTCGCAAGTAGGTTTGTACGTTCTTCAAACGTGATCCCTGCTGGACAGTACCCACCTTCATACACGTTATGGCATGACGTTTGATCTGAGAGTAAATCGATGTGAACATGATGTTCTACTGCATATTCTAATAAGTCAACGATGTTGCCATGGTAACCGATGGCGATGGCATTGCCTTCTTGTTGATGTTTTTTGGCTCTTTCAAATGTCTCTTCTGGTGTTTTTGTTACTTCGCTGATCCACCCTTGAGAATGTCTGGTTTCGATTCTAGAAGCATCTACTTCAGCGATGATACCGACGCCTCCTGCGATTTCTACAGCTTTACCTTGAGCACCACTCATACCGCCAAGTCCCGAGGTTACGAAAAGTCTGCCTTTCAGGTTGTCTCTCTCTGGGATACCAAGTTTATCTCTACCTGCATTGAGGATGGTCGAGTAAGTGCCATGCACGATACCTTGTGGTCCGATATACATCCATCCGCCCGCTGTCATCTGTCCGTATGAAGCTACGCCCAGAGCCGCCGCACGATTCCAGTTTTCGAGATCGTCGAACATACCGATCATCAGTCCATTTGTGATGATGGCTCTCGGTGCATTTTCTGGCGATTGGAACAATCCAACCGGATGACCCGATTGCATCACTAACGTTTGCTTGTTCGTCATAACTTCAAGATATTTTTTAATGAGGTGATATTGCATCCAGTTTTGACAAACAGCCCCTGTTTCACCATAAGTGATGAGCTCATAAGGATACAGGGCGATGGCGAAATCAAGGTTGTTATCAATCATGACTTGAATCGCTCTGCCTTCTACTGTGAAGCCTTTGTATTCATCTATGCCTTTAGCTTTAATATTTCCAACCGGTCTAAAACGATAACCATAAATTCTGCCCATGGTTAAAAGTTCTTCTAAAAACTCTGGCGCTAAAGTCGCTTGCCACTTTTCAGGAATATATCTGAGTGCATTTTTAAGAGCCAGTTCAACTTCTGACTGGTTTAAAGTCAGATTGCGTTTCGGTGCGCGTCGAATCCCTTTTTCAAACGCTGGATATTCAGGCAACTCTGCGAAAATATCTTCTAACTTAACTTGCATCGCTTTTGAAATATCTTGATTTGTAATCATCGAATCTCCTCCAACATAAACGTATCGAATTTATTAATGTCAGTTTACAGAACTGGCGTCTATTTTCAGTCCATGCACATTAAATATTCATGATTTTGTGGACTTTCAGTGCCGTTTGAGCAGCAAAACGATGTTCTTCTTTTTCAAGGTCGATTTTCATGATTTCTTGAATCCGTGTCAAGCGATATAGCACTGTGTTATAGTGCGTATAAAGCTGTTCGGACATCTTTTTGAGGTTTCCATTGCATTCGAAATATTCTTCAAGCGTTTTCACCAGTTCGGTGTCTTTTCGACGGTCATACAACACCAGCGGTTCAAGAATGTCTTTATAAAATATCTCAAGTTCGCTCTTCACTGCACTGTTAGATAGAATTTTATAGATGCCCATCTCCTCGAACAGCACCACGTCTTCACCGATGTAGTACATCGCTGCTTCAAGCGCCTTAGAAGCGTCTAGTAAGCTCTTATGGACTTGATTCAACCCTTTATATATGCGGCCTACGCCGATTTGCGTTTGGTATTTTTTCATCTTAGATTTCAGAACATCATAGATGTATTTAACGTATTTGCGGACAATGGTAACCCCCTCGCCCTCTTTAAGCATGACCATTAAAAACAGACGATCGCTCTTGTTTAGGATCATGTAAGAACGACCCATATCTTTACAGATCATCTCGATAAGATAGGCAATTTTTAACGTTTTTTCAGCCTCATCTGAAATTTGCTTGTTGCTAACGTTGATGTCTAAAATAACGTAATAAGCACTCTCTGATAATCTGAAATTCGAAGCGCGCTCAACAGCCTTCGAACGTCTCACTTCATCCAAGGAAATCAGGTCGTCGAAGAATTCAAGTTTATATTTGTTTTCTACTTCTTGAACAGAGATTTTCTTTAGAAATTCCAAGGCGATAATATTAGATGCCGCCTCAAGCCCAAGTTTATCATAGTTCGAAATCGCATGCTCTTTTCCATACGTCACGATATGACCAAAGACTTGATTTTTAACGAAGATCGGGATAATCAACCTTTCGATTTCTCCCTCTTTAAACGGTACACGATCCCATATCATCTTTGAGTTTTTACCATCCAACTGAATGCCCTCGATATTTTCATAAAGAAGGGCATAGTCATCTTCATAGGCACTTTTAATAAAGTAAGTGTCTTCAAAATAATAATCTCTAATGAAAACCGGAGACATGATGGTTTTGTTGATACTTTTTAAAATATCGTCTATGTTACCACCACTCACAACCACGTTCATGGTGTCTTTATGCAAATTTTCCACGCGCTGTAAAACTGCGGATTGTCTTTCAAACATTAAGCTATAAACAGTTGAGAAAATTTCAGTAAAAGAAACTTGATAATCGAGGTCAATGACAGGCAAGCCAATCTCTGTACATACGCCTAAAACTTCATCAGAAAGTGATTCAATATAAGGTGCAATCTTCACGAAAACAGCTGCGACATTTTTTCCAGCGATGGCTTTAAACAACTCGATTTGTTCAGACTCAGATAACTTCTCAAAAATCTGACCTGTGGTGAGGATGATTTGACCATCTTGACCAATCCAGTCGATGATCTCTTTATCCAGCATAACGTTAACCGAAGTCACTTGATGGTTGAGATCATCGTGAACCGTTAACAGACTTGATTTTTCAAATAATGTAAGTTCAAGAACTTCTTTGAGTAGGACGTTAGATTCGTTGATCATTGGACCCCCTGTTTATAACTTTTTAATAATTTAATTATAACAAACGTGTACAATTGTGCAACAATGGATTTATTCGTTGTGTTATTTTCATAAAGACATAAGATTGACTATGATGCTAAATACTTTTTGCTCATTTCAGAAAAATGGTTTTTAAAGACCATGAACCTATAGTTGAAGGAAAATAAAAAACCCGTGGAAAAATTTCCACGGGTTTTGTGATTTGATTAGTAGTTTCCTTGAGCCATCATAGCGTCAGCAACTTTTTTGAAGCCAGCGATGTTAGCGCCAGCAACCAAGTTGTAACCTAAACCGTACTCAGCAGCAGCTTCCATTGAAACTTTGTGGATGTTAACCATGATTTGCTCAAGTTTAGCATCAACTTCTTCAGCTGTCCAAGAGTATCTCATAGAGTTTTGGCTCATTTCAAGAGCAGAAGTTGCAACACCACCAGCATTTGCAGCTTTAGATGGACCTACGATTACGCCGTGCTCCATTAAGTAGTCAACAGCTTCGTTTGTACAAGGCATGTTTGCAGCTTCACAAAGGAACTTAGTACCATTAGCAACGATTTTCTTAGCATCGTCGATTCTGATTTCGTTTTGAGTTGCACATGGAATACAGATATCGCCTTTAACGCCCCATGGTTTTTCACCTGGGAAGAATTTAGATCCTGGGAATTTATCAGCATAAGGTGCTGCGATGTCTTTACCAGAAGCTCTAAGCTCTAATAAATAATCGATTTTTTCGCCAGAAATACCAGCTTCATCAAGGATGTATCCATCTGGACCAGAAATCGTGATAACTTTACCACCGAGTTCTGATACTTTAAGAGCAGTACCCCAAGTTACGTTACCGAAACCTGATAATACTACTGTTTTACCAGCAAATGAAGTACCGTTAGCTTGTAACATTTCTCTTGTGAAGTAAGTTACACCGAAACCAGTTGCTTCAGGTCTAATTAATGAACCACCGTAAGATAATCCTTTACCTGTGAACACGCCGTTTTCGAAAGCGCCTTTGATTCTTCTGTATTGACCATACATAAAGCCGATTTCTCTTCCGCCAACACCGATGTCGCCAGCTGGAACGTCTACGTCTGGTCCGATATGTCTATATAATTCAGTCATGAAGCTTTGGCAGAATCTCATTACTTCAGCATCTGACTTGCCAGTTGGATCGAAGTCAGAACCACCTTTACCGCCACCGATTGGTAAGCCAGTTAAAGAGTTTTTGAAAGTTTGCTCAAAACCTAAGAACTTGATGATGCTAAGGTTTACTGATTTATGGAATCTGATACCGCCTTTGTAAGGTCCGATTGCGCCGTTGAACTGAACTCTAAAACCTCTGTTCACGTGAAGATTTCCAGCGTCATCAACCCAAGGAACTCTGAACATGATTTGTCTTTCTGGTTCAGCCATTCTAGCAAGAAGATTAGCTTTTACGTATTCTGGATGTTTCTCAATCACTTTTTCTAACGATTTGAATACTTCTTCTACTGTCTGTAAGAATTCTGGCTCGTTTGCATTTCTAGCTTTGACTTGCTCAAATACCTCATGAATGTAGCTCATATCAAACATCTCCTTTAAAAATGATATAAGGTTCCTATAAACCCTCTGGTCATTGACCTCGCTCGAGTTTGTTAAAAAAATATTTAACCCTCTAACGCTTTAATATTAACATAATCCAAATATAGTGTAAACCTAAATCAAAATTAAATCTGTAAACTTTTTGAAACATTAGGAATTTTTTTGAATGCCCACGGGGTCAAATTGCGTCCCGATTATACAGATATTTTTTTATGGATGTATTCATGTATACATCTCTCACGGTTCGCGATTAATAATGATTATCATTGTAATTCAAGGATTTTACCCCCTTATTTAAATATTAAAGTTGTTTGTTAAATGGAGAGGGTATTATAATGAGGTATCACTTGGTATCAACTACGAGTTAAATAAGGAGGACTATTATGTACGTAATTAACGATTCTTGTATTTCATGTGGCGCTTGCGAAGCTGAGTGTCCAGTAAACGCTATTTCTGCTGGCGATAGCATCTATGTGATCAGCGCTGATTGTATCGATTGTGGCGCTTGTGCAAATGTTTGCCCAGTTGACGCTCCACAAGCTCAATAATTAAACTTAAATTAAAAAAGCTATCTAAGTGCGAAGGCACATAGATAGCTTTTTTATTTTATCTTTTAATTAATGATGCTTTTTATCTCCCACTTCTTCAAGTTTCAAAATCTTAGCCAAAAGATGTGAGGTACTTGCTTGAAACGTCAACGTGATTAAGATGGTGGCAAACGTAACGGCTGAGATAATATCAGCATGGAGCACGCCAGACGTCATCATCATGCCTGCAAGCGCAGCAGGGATAACGCCTGTTTCCCTTACCCACATTAAATAGACCACTTCTTTCCATCGCCATTCAGCTTTTTTATCCATTATGACACTAAACAACACTGATATTGGTCGAGCGATAAAAATCAAAGTAAACACGACGATCATGGTTGGACCAAAATGTTCCATGAGAACACTAAAATCTAAATGCGTTCCTAATAAGACGAAGATCATCATCCTCAAAATAACCGTTAGAACTTCCTTGAATCTCAAATGAGATTGAAATGACTCTTCTGGAATCCAAAAATCAAATATCTTCTTATTGCCACAAAACATCCCCACGATGAATACAGCCATAAATCCACTAAAACCAAAATGATTCGAGATTAAATACGCACCAATAACCGCCACAATCATGAGTTCAGCTGGATAATCTTTGAGCAATCCCTTCTTTTTCTCGTCTACGAGCATATGAGAAAAGTATCCGATCACCGCACCGATAAACAGTCCACCTATAATGGTTTTTATCAGCTCTATGGCACTGTCTGCAGCCGAGAACTCACCACCCAAAATAACCCCTAAAATCGAAAACGTCACCACAGCTCCTGCGGCATCGTTAAAGGCTGATTCTGAGATGATGGTTTGTTTTAGCTTACTGCCGATATTCATCTTCTTAAAGAGCGGAACCAAAACCGATGGATCCGTCGATGCGATGAC
>RRZU010348406.1_pt1 | contig 10832 bp, 8 predicted proteins | sample 2165561 | NCBI WGS metagenome assembly RRZU01 (sample SAMN10456909, study PRJNA506462) | wastewater metagenome | isolation source: wastewater sludge | place: USA: Moscow, Idaho | reverse complement strand
CGCGACCAGTCGGAGGTGTCGACGCCCCACATGATGACCTTCTTGTGCTGCCCGGCGGCGACGCTGCGGACCGTGCCGTTGACGAAGCCGCCAGGCGGGCGCATGCACGTCGTCCGGCCGAGGACCGCGTCGGTCGAGCGCAGCTCGGCCGCGACCGTGGCCGCCGACTTCTTCGTGAGCCACGGATGGCTGAACGTGTGGTTGCCGATCGTGTGGCCCTGGGCGCGCACCTGGCGCACGAGCGCCGGGTGGGCCTTGGCCGAGCGACCGATCATGAAGAACGTCGCGCCGGCCTTGTAGCGCGCCAGGGTCGACAGGATCGCGGGCGTGTAGCGCGGGTCGGGGCCGTCGTCGAACGTGAGGTAGACGACCTTGCCCTTCGCGCCCTTGGGCACCGCCACGGCGCGGACGTCACGCCCTGCCTTCGCGCGGGTGGTGACCGCCCGCTGCGGTGCGGCGGCGATCGAGGCGCCGGCGGTGACGGTTCCCGAGGTGCTCATCGTGCGTGATGCGACGTCCCCCGACATCGCTCCCGCGGCGGGTGACGAGGCGATACCGCAGGCCGCGACGCCGACGAGGCTCGTGGCCGTGACGATGGCGGCCAGCCCGGTCGCGCGGTGTGTGCTCATCCTGCGGAACATGTCGTTCTCCCCCTGGTCGGTGTCGGTCGATCGGACCGATACCGACACTGTCGACCCCGGTTGTCGCAGGTCATGCACGCTCACCTCACAGGAAGATCACGACCGGGGAAGGCTGTCGGTGGCGGCACCTAGACTCGGCCGCGAGATGAGCCTCTTCGACGATGTCCCGCTGCCCGACACCCGCCCGACCTCGCCCGCGTCCGCCGGAGCGCCGACGCGCGCGAGCGCCCCTTCGTCTGCCGATGTCGGCGCGGACGGGGTGCCCGCCTGGGCGCGCTCCGCTGCCGATCAGGGGGTGTCCGGCCCGGTGCCGGACCGCCGATGGACCGGGCGTCCCGCGACGGCGGCGACGGGTCCGGATCCGGAGGAGCTGCTCGCCGGGCTCAACCCTCAGCAGCGCGAGGCCGTCGTCCACTCCGGATCGCCGCTGCTCATCGTCGCGGGCGCCGGTTCGGGCAAGACGCGCGTGCTGGCGCACCGGATCGCCTACCTGCTCGACCACCGCAATGTGCAGCCGGGCCAGATCCTTGCGATCACCTTCACGAACAAGGCCGCGGGCGAGATGCGCGAGCGCGTCGAGTCCCTCGTCGGGCCGCGCGCCCGGGCCATGTGGGTCAGCACGTTCCACAGTGCGTGCGTGCGGATCCTGCGCAGCGAGGCCGGGCGCGTTGGGCTGAAGTCGAACTTCTCGATCTACGACGCGGCCGACAGCCAGCGCCTCATGGCGACGGTGATGCGCGAGCTCGACCTCGATCCCAAGCGGTACCCGCCGCGCAGCTTCTCGCACCAGGTGAGCAACCTCAAGAACGAGCTCATCGACGAGGAGACCTTCGCCGGACGCGTCGGCGACACTGAGAGCGAGACGGCCGCCGCGAGCGCGCAGGCCGCCGCCGACGCGGTGCTCGCGCAGGCCTACACGATGTATCAACGCCGTCTGCGGCAGGCCAACGCGCTCGATTTCGACGACCTCATCATGACGACGGTCAACATCTTGCAGGCCTTCCCCGACGTCGCCGAGCACTACCGGCGGCGCTTCCGGCACGTGCTCGTCGATGAGTACCAGGACACGAACCACGCGCAATACGTGCTGGTCCGGGAGCTGTCCGCGCAGATCGACGTGCCGGCGGGCCAGCCGGAGGTGCCGCCCGCCGAGCTCGTCGTCGTCGGTGACGCCGACCAGTCGATCTACGCCTTCCGCGGCGCGACGATCCGTAACATCGTCGAGTTCGAGACCGACTATCCCGATGCGCGCACGATCCTGCTCGAGCAGAACTACCGCTCGACCCAGACGATCCTGCAAGCCGCGAACAGCGTCATCGCCAAGAACTCCTCCCGGCGCCCGAAGAACCTGTGGTCCGCTGGCGGCCAGGGCACCAAGATCGTCGGCTACGTCGCCGACTCCGAGCACGACGAGGCCGCGTTCGTCGCCCGTCGCATCGACGACCTCGCCGACGCCCACGGGGTCAAGCCCAAGGACGTCGCTGTCTTCTATCGGACCAACGCGATGTCGCGCGTGGTCGAGGAAGTCTTCGTCCGGGTCGGCCTGCCCTACAAGGTCGTCGGCGGCACCCGCTTCTACGAGCGCCGCGAGGTCAAGGACGCCCTGGCCTATCTGCGCGTCATCGCCAACCCGGCCGACTCGGTCAACCTGCGCCGGATCCTCAACGTGCCCAAGCGCGGCATCGGCGACCGGGCGCAGGCGTGCATCACCGAGCTCGCCGAGCGCGACCGGATCACGTTCGTCCAGGCGCTGGCGACCCCGCAGGACGCGCCCGGCATCGCGACGCGCTCGGTGACGGCGATCCGCTCGTTCACCGGACTGCTCGAGGCGCTGCGCGTCGTCCACGAGGGCGGCAGCGGCGTCGGCGGTCTGCTCGAGGCGATCCTCGAGCAGACCGGCTATGTCGCCGAACTGCGCGCCAGCCACGACCCGCAGGACGAGACCCGGCTGGACAACCTGCAGGAGTTGCTCTCGGTCGCACGGGAATTCGACGCCGAGCGCGTCGGGGCGGGGGAGGCGCTCGACGGCGAGACCGCGCTGAACGACTTCCTCGAGCGGGTCTCGCTCGTCGCCGACGCCGACGAGATCCCCGAAGAGGGCAACGACGACGGCGTCGTCACGCTCATGACGCTGCACACCGCGAAGGGGCTGGAGTTCCCCGTCGTCTTCCTCCTCGGCATGGAGGCCGGCACGTTCCCGCACATGCGCGCTCTCGGTGACACCGGCGAGCTCGAGGAGGAGCGGCGGCTCGCCTACGTCGGGATCACCCGCGCCCGCGAGCGACTGCACGTCTCGCGGGCCGTCGTCCGCTCGGCCTGGGGGCAGCCGCAGTATCCGCCGCCGTCGCGCTTCCTCGACGAGATCCCCGATGAGCTCCTCGACTGGGAGCGGACCGCGGCGACCGGTCGCGGGGCCGGCCCGGTCAGTACCTCGCGCGCGCCGGCCGTCGCGACCCTCGCGGCCCGACCCGGGGTGCGCTCACCCGGCAATCGCCCGGTCATCCACCTCGCGCCCGGCGACCGGGTGACTCACGACAGCTTCGGGCTCGGCAAGGTCGTCCGGGTGGAGGGGAAGGGGGAGCGCGCGATGGCACACGTCGACTTCGGCGGCGACCAGGTCAAGCGGCTGCTCCTGCGCTACGCCCCGGTCACCAAGCTGTAGCGCGGGGACCGGGCGTGCGCTGATTCCCCGTCGCGACAGGAAATCAGCGGGGAGTCGGCTGAGGAAGAGTCAGCGGGGGAGCCGGCTGAGCGGAGTCAGCTGCGGGGGACGTCGCGGGGCAGGACGCCGCGGGCGACGAACCACGGCCACGGGTCGACCGGCGTGACCCGGTCGGGGCGCACCTCGACGTGCAGGTGGGGGCCGGTCGAGTGCCCGGTGTTGCCGAGCCGGCCGACGACCTGCCCGGGGGCGACCTTCTGGCCGCGCTTCACCGCGATCGAGTCCATATGCCCGTAGTTGACGAGCGAGCCGTCCCACATCACGAGCGAGACCTTGTTGCCGTATCCGCCCTGCGGACCGGCGTGGACGACGACGCCGCTCGACATCGCGCGCAGCGGGGTGCCGACCGGTCCGGCGAAGTCGAGGCCGGCGTGCAGGCGGCCCCAGCGCTGGCCGAAGCCGCTGGTCTGACGGGTGCCGCTCACAGGCCCGACCCACGTGAACTGCGCGAAGGCGGGGAAGGCGAGCGCGGCGACACGCGAGGTCTGGGTGCTGCGAGCGGCCGGAGTGCGCGCGAGCGTCGCCTTCGGCCCGAGTGCGGCGGCCTTCTGCGCCTTCTTGGCCGTGGCGGCCTTGGCCTTCGCAGCCGGGCGGGCGCCGCTACGCGAGGCCGCGGCGGGGGCGCGCTCGGCGACCTGGGCGCGCGACGGCGTGCGCGTGAGTGCCTGGGCGCGGGCGGCGGAGGCGGCCGGAGCGCGCCCGGAGGATGCCTCGCCGGAGTCCGGACTCGGCGCGGCAGACTGCGCGAGCTGCGCCGTCTGGGCCGTGGCCTGCAGGGCCGGGGTGGCCTGCGAGAGCTGAGGCAGTGCGACGGCCTGCTGTGCGCACGTGCTCGCCGAGGCGGCACCGACGACGCTCAGGCCGAGGAGCCCGGCGATCGCCGAACGCCACAGCGGAGCGCGGCGGCTCGTGCGGGGGGCTCGCGGTGCACGGTGCTGCCCCAGGTAGCTGCTCACGTCGCGGATCCTCACCTGTCGGGTGGTCGGGGTGGCGCCTCGCCTCGTCGGCCCGTCCACTGCCGTGTGCCAGGCGCGATCCGCGCGCGCTGCGCGCTCGGTCCACGCTGCGCGGTCTCGAGTCCGGAGCCGCAGGGCGAGGGCCTGCGCGCACTCCGGGCGTCTCGAGCGGTCGACGCCGACGGGTCGCCACCGAGCCAAGTCGGGGCAACGGTAGACAGTACGTGACCATTTCGTAATCAACAAGTCGGTCGTCCGACTTGTTACGGCGAGGCGTGCTACTCGCACCCCTGGAGTCCGGGAAACGTAGGGCTCGATCGGGCGATCTGCACGAAGCCGGGACCAAACTCCCCTGCACCGGTGCGTGCCTCCTACTACCGTGGGGCCCATGAGTGAATCTCCCCTGCGCATCGTCGTCGCCAAGCCCGGACTGGACGGTCACGACCGTGGCGCCAAGGTCATCGCCCGCGCCCTGCGTGATGCCGGCATGGAGGTCGTCTACACCGGGCTGCACCAGACCCCCGAGCAGATCGTCGAGGCCTCGATCCAGGAGGACGCCGACGCGGTCGGCCTCTCGGTGCTCTCCGGGGCGCACATGACGCTCTTCGCCAAGACGATCGAGCTGCTCAAGGAGCGCGACGCCACCGACATCGTCGTCTTCGGCGGCGGCATCATCCCCGAGGCCGACATCCCCGAGCTCACCTCGCTCGGTGTCGCCAAGGTCTTCACCCCCGGCGCGACGACGACCGAGCTCGCCGAGCGCGTGCGCGGCAACGTCGGCGCTCAGGCCTCGGCCTGACCCCGCTCGTCCTCACCCGGCTCGCTCCTCGCTCGGTGCTCGCTCGGTGCTCCCGTTCGGCGCGCCGAGCGAGCGACTCGGCTCTCGAAGTGGGCCTTCGGGCGCCAGCGAGGGCCACTTGTGACGGCCCTCGGACCTGCGAGGTGACCGGGCGGTAGGATCCGATACGGACATTCCCAATCAACGACGAGGAATCTGCCGTGGATCTTTTCGAATACCAAGCCCGCGATGTCTTCGAGAAGCACGGCGTCCCCGTGCTCGCGGGCAAGATCGCGACGACGCCGCAGGAGGCTCGCGCGACCGCTGAGGAGATCGGGGCCCGCAGCGGGGGCGTCACCGTGGTCAAGGCGCAGGTCAAGACCGGTGGCCGCGGCAAGGCCGGCGGTGTCAAGGTCGCCAAGACGCTGGACGACGCGCAGCAGTACGCGCAGGACATCCTCGGGATGGACATCAAGGGCCACACGGTGCACACCGTGATGATCGCCCAGGGCGCGCAGATCGCCGAAGAGTATTACTTCTCACTGCTGCTCGACCGCGCGAATCGCAATTACCTCGCGATGTGCAGCGTCGAGGGCGGCATGGACATCGAGACCCTCGCCGTCGAGCGGCCCGAGGCGCTCGCCAAGGTCGGTGTCGACCCGGAGGACGGGATCGACGAGGCCAAGGCGCGCGAGATCACGACGAAGGCCGGCTTCGACGACGAGACCGCCGCCAAGGTGATCCCCGTGCTGCAGAAGCTGTGGGATGTCTACCGCGAAGAGGACGCGACGCTCGTCGAGGTCAACCCCCTGGTCAAGCTCGAGTCCGGCGACATCGTCGCCCTCGACGGCAAGGTGACGCTCGACGACAACGCCGACTTCCGCCACCCCGAGCACGCCGACCTCGTCGACGAGGCCGCCGAGGACCCGCTCGAGGCCAAGGCCAAGGAGATGCACCTCAACTACGTCAAGCTCGACGGCAACGTCGGGATCATCGGCAACGGCGCGGGCCTCGTGATGAGCACCCTCGATGTCGTCGCCTACGCGGGCGAGGACCACACCGGTGGCGTGAGCAAGCCCGCGAACTTCCTCGACATCGGCGGCGGCGCCTCGGCCGAGGTCATGGCCAACGGGCTCGACGTCATCCTCGGGGACGAGCAGGTCAAGGCCGTCTTCGTCAACGTCTTCGGCGGCATCACCGCGTGTGACGCGGTCGCCAACGGCATCGTCGGGGCGCTGGAGAAGCTGGGTGACGCGGCGACGAAGCCGCTCGTCGTGCGGCTCGACGGCAACAACGTCGAGGAGGGGCGCGCGATCCTCGCGGAGCGCAACCACCCCCTCGTCACGGTCGAAGACACGATGGACGGCGCGGCCCGCAAGGTCGCCGAGCTCGCGGCTGCGAAGTAAGGGACGAAGACAACCATGGCAATCTTCCTCACCAAGGACAGCAAGGTCATCGTCCAGGGCATGACCGGCTCCGAGGGTATGAAGCACACCCAGCGGATGCTCGCCTCGGGCACCCAGATCGTCGGCGGCGTCAACCCCAAGAAGGCGGGCCAGGAGGTCGGCTTCGACGGCGGCGCCACGGTGCCGGTCTTCGGCTCGGTCGCCGAGGCGATGGAGAAGACGGGCGCGGACGTCTCCGTCGTCTTCGTGCCGCCGAAGTTCGCCAAGGACGCGGTCGTCGAGGCGGTCGACGCAGGGATGCCCCTGGTCGTCGTCATCACCGAGGGCATCGCGGTCAAGGACACGGCGGAGTTCTTCGCCTACTCCCAGAAGTCGGGCAAGACGCGCATCATCGGCCCGAACTGCCCCGGCCTCATCAGCCCCGGGAAGTCGAACGCGGGCATCATCCCGGCGAACATCGCGGGCCCCGGCAAGATCGGGCTCGTCAGCAAGTCGGGCACGCTGACCTACCAGATGATGTACGAGCTGCGGGACTTCGGCTTCTCCACGGCCGTCGGCATCGGCGGCGACCCGATCATCGGCACGACGCACATCGACTGCCTCGAGGCCTTCGAGCAGGACCCCGAGACCGTCGCGATGGTGATGATCGGCGAGATCGGCGGCGACGCCGAGGAGCGCGCGGCCGCCTACATCGAGAAGAACGTGAGCAAGCCGGTCGTCGGCTACGTCGCGGGCTTCACCGCACCCGAGGGCAAGACGATGGGCCACGCCGGCGCGATCGTCACCGGCTCGGCCGGCACCGCGGCCGCGAAGAAGGAGGCCCTCGAGGCCGCTGGCGTCAAGGTCGGCAAGACGCCGTCCGAGACCGCCAACCTCATGCGCGAGATCATGAAGGGCCTGCAGGGCTGAGCTGAAGAGAACTCTCCCGCTGATTCACGAGCGCCGGTCACCCGTCGAGGGGGGCCGGCGCTCGGGTGTGCGGACGTCGTGTTGGCTCGTCGGCTCGTTCTGCCCTCGGACGCGCCACGGGCCGGTGTGGTCAGCGGCCGGACGGTGCGGCGGGGGCGTATTGCACCTCGGGGCGACCGCGGCCGCCGTAGCGGATGCTGCGGGTGACGACGCCCTCGTCGGCGAGATACTCCAGATAGCGCCGGGCCGTGACGCGCGAGGCGCCGACGGCGGCGGCCACCTCGCCCGCGGAGCACGGGGCGCTCGCGGCGCGGACTGCCTGCTCGACCTGCCGAAGCGTCTCGGCGCCGAGCCCCTTCGGCGTGACGGCCGTCGGGGCGCTCGTGGCCGAGCCCGCGCCGAAGAGCCCGTCGACGTCCTCCTGGGCGAACTCGCCCTCGGTGCCGGACAGGCGCGTGCGGTAGGCCGCGTACTGCTCGAGCCGGGCGCGGAAGGCGGCGAAGGTGAACGGCTTGAGCAGGTAGAGCGAGACGCCCTGGGTGGCCGCGCGCCGGACGACGGCCGCGTCGCGCGCCGCGGTCACCGCGATGACGTCGCAGCTGTGCCCGGCGGCCCGCAGCGCGCGCAGGATGTCGAGGCCGTGCCCGTCGGGCAGGTTCATGTCGAGCAGGACGAGGTCGACGGCCAGCTCGGACAGCAGCCGCATCGCCTCGCGGGCGCTGCCCGCCGAGCCGGCGACCTCGAAGCCGGGGACGCGCCCGACATAGGTGCCGTGCGCCCGGCGTGCGACCGGGTCGTCCTCGACGACGAGCACCTGGATCGCCGCGGCCGGGGTCGAGTGCGTCATCGCTGCCTCCGCAAGGTCACGGTGAGGAGGGCGCCGCCGAGCTCCGAGGCCGCGACCGTGACCTTGCCGGCGTGTCGGGCGGCGATCTGTGCGACGAGGGCGAGCCCGATGCCGCGACCGCCGCCGGGGGCGGCCTTGCTCGACCAGCCGTGCCGGAGGATCCGCGCGGAATCCTCCGGCGGGATGCCGGGACCGTTGTCCCCGACGCTCAGCTCGAAGGCGTCGGGGCTCCAGCGCACCTCGACGTCGATGAGGGCCTCCTCGACGCCGGCCAGGGCATCGAGGGCGTTGTCGATGAGATTGCCCGTGAGCGTGACGAGTTCGCGGCTCGCCACGTCGAGGTGGTCCGCCTGCACGACGCCGCGGACGGTGAGGGTGACGCCCCGCTCGGCGGCCTGCGCCGACTTGCCGAGGAGCAGCGCCGCGAGCACCGGGTCACCCACCTGCGCGACGACGGTGTCGGTGAGCAGCTGCGCCACCTGGAGCTCCTCGGTGGCGAACTCGATCGCCTCCTGCGGCTGGCCCATCTCGACGAGCGAGACGACGGTGTGGAGCCGGTTGGCCGACTCGTGGTTCTGGGCGCGCAGCGCGTCGGTGAGCTGGCGGACGACGTCGAGCTCGCCGCTGACCGCCTGGAGCTGGGTGCGGTCGCGGACCGTGACGACGGCGCCGACGGTGCGGCCGTCGCGGCGGGCCGGCGCCGAACTGACGACGAGGGCGTTGCCGCCGATGACGTAGAGGTCGTCGGACTGGGCGCGCTCGCCGACGGCCGCCTCGACGAGCGCCGGCGGGAGCCCGAGGTCGGCGATCGCCCGGCCCTGGCAGTCCGTGGGCAGCTGCAGGAGGCTGCGGGTCTCCTCGTTCGCCAGCTGGACCCGATGGTCGGCGTCGAGGAGCAGGAGCCCCTCGCGGACGGCGTGGAGGACGGCCTGGTGGTACTCGTACATCCGCGTGAGCTCCGGGGGCTCAGCCCGTGGGTCTGCCGGCGCAGGCGCCGCGCGATGAGGAGTACCCCGGCCCCGCCGATCGCCAGGACCGCGGCGCCCGCGAGCGTGATCGTCGCGACCGCGCCCCAGATCTCGCGTTCGATGTGGGCGATGGTGATGCCGACGGCGACGAGCGCGACGACCTGCTCGCCCTGGCGGACCGGCACGACCGAGCGGACCGAGGGCCCGAGCGAGCCGGTGTACTCCTCGGAGAACGGAATGCCCTTGGGTGCGTCCCCCACGTGTCCGGCGAAGTGGCCGCCGATGAGCTCGGGCCGGGGGTGGGTGTAGCGGATGCCGTCGAGGCGCATGACGACGACGAAGTCGACGCCGGTGTCCTGGCGCACCTGCTCGGCATACGGCTGCAGCACAGCGCTCGGGTCGGGGCCCGTGACCGCCTCGACGACGGTCGGGGAGTCGGCCATCGAGCGCGCCACAGTGAGCGTGAGCTCGCGGGCGTCGGCGCGGCTGCGCGCCCGCGCGTCGTAGGAGGCCAGAGCAAGTCCGATGAGCACCATGAGGAGGACGAGGAGCGCCTGGAGCAGGAAAATCTGGCGCGCCAGGGAGCGGCCAGGGCTGCGCGGCGTCGACACCCTGTGCATTCTTGCGTCCCCACCGCCGCGAGGCGACCCGGAGCGGACGGCGCGCGGTGACCGACACGGGTCGGCATCACGGGTCGGCACGGCGACGAACTCTAAGAACACAAGGGTGACCCCGCCGTCCGCCGCGGAGACGGTAGGCGCGTATCCATCCGCGGGCCGGCGACGCAGCGGCCCTCCCCGTGCGAGGAGAACAACGCATGGTGTCAACGTCGACACACTCCGGGCCCCAGATCCCCGAGCCCAAGAACAAGCCCCGCGACCGCACCCACTGGCTCTACATCGCGGTCATCATCGCGGTGGTGGGCGGCATCCTCTTCGGCCTTCTCGCCCCGGCGGCGGCCAAGGAGTGGAAGGTCGTCGGCACGCTCTTCGTGAGCCTCATCAAGATGATGATCAGCCCGGTCATCTTCTGCACGATCGTCCTGGGCATCGGCTCGGTGCGCGCCGCGGCCACCGTCGGCAAGGCCGGCGCGATGGCGCTGGCCTACTTCCTCACGATGTCGACGTTCGCGCTGGCCATCGGCCTCGTCGTCGGCAACATGATCCAGCCCGGCCACGGCCTGACGATCACCCCCGGCGGCGGCAAGAAGTTCGCCGAGCAGGCCGAGCACAGCGGCGGCACGATGGACTTCATCGCCGGGATCATCCCCGAGACCCTCTTCTGCGCGCTCGTCTCCGGCAGCGTGCTGCAGACCCTCTTCGTCGCGCTCCTCGTCGGCTTCGGCATCCAGCGCATGGGCAAGGCGGGCGAGCCCCTCCTCGCCGGCATCGCCCACCTGCAGAAGCTCGTCTTCCGCATCCTCACGATGGTCCTGTGGGTCGCTCCCGTCGGCGCCTTCGGCGCGATCGCCGGTGTCGTCGGCGAGTCCGGCAGCAAGGCCGTCGGCGAGATGCTCAAGCTCATGGGCGCCTTCTACCTGACCTGCGCGCTCTTCATCGTCGTCGTCCTCGGCGGCGTGCTGTGGATCGTCACGCGGACCAACAT
>RRZU011379280.1_pt1 | contig 10833 bp, 9 predicted proteins | sample 2165561 | NCBI WGS metagenome assembly RRZU01 (sample SAMN10456909, study PRJNA506462) | wastewater metagenome | isolation source: wastewater sludge | place: USA: Moscow, Idaho | reverse complement strand
CTCGCCTGGCAAGTACGTTCCACTGTCGGAAACCATCCGTGGTTTCAAGATGATTGTGAACGGCGAATGCGATCACCTGCCAGAACAAGCGTTCTACATGGTCGGTACCATCGACGAAGCCTTCGAAAAGGCCAAGAAGGTGGCCTGATGCCAGGTGGGCTGAGCAACCTGCGGTTGTCCAGCCCTCTGTAGTCAAGTCCCCCTCTTTTCTTAGGAGCCATGATGAACACTATCCACGTTGATGTGGTCAGCGCCGAGGAGTCCATCTTCTCTGGCGAGGCGCGTTTTGTCGCTCTGCCTGGCGAAGCTGGCGAGTTGGGCATTTACCCTCGCCACACTCCGCTGATCACCCGTATCAAGCCCGGTTCGGTGCGCATCGAAACGGCCGACGGTGGCGAAGAGTTTGTCTTCGTTGCGGGCGGTATTCTGGAAGTCCAACCCAACTGCGTTACGGTTCTGTCTGATACCGCCATCCGTGGCAAGGACCTGGACGACGAGAAGGCCAATGCTGCCAAGGCTGCGGCCCAAGAAGCACTCAAGAACGCCAAGAGCGATCTCGATCTGGCCAAGGCTCAGTCTGAGCTGGCGGTGATGGCTGCGCAGATTGCAGCTTTGCGCAAGTACCGTCAAAAGAAGTGAGTCGCGCGCAGCGTCTGTACCTTCTTCAAAAAACCCGGCACGTCCGGGTTTTTTTATGGGCGATCGGATAGGCACGCAGTCCGCTGGACAAGCTGGAAGTTGAGTTCAACGTTTCTGAGCCACTCACTGGTGCACCGGGCCATAAGCTATGGAGCGAGGTGGCGTGCATTGTGGGGATATGTCGGGTGCTGCTGTCTTCTATTCCCGTTCGGTGGTCTGGGCTCCTTCACAATCCAGGTTCCAAAAGCCCATTTGCGGTCGCAACCCATTCCTATGCCACGCACCAAACACCCAGCCCAGTCTTTGGGCGGATCGCCGGATGACACGGAAACGCTGTTCTACGAAGCCTTGCAAAAAGGCGACATCGACTTGTTGATGTCTTGTTGGGCGGACGAAGAGGATATCTTGTGTGTGCATCCCGGCGGCTCGCGCTTGGTGGGGGCAGCGGCCATCAGGGCGGCTTTTGATGGAATGTTTTCGCAGGGCAGTATTCGGCTCACCGTCTCACAGGTCCACCGCGTTCATTCGGTTTCCAGTGCCGTGCACAGCGTGGCCGAGCGCGTGGAGATCATGCTGCCAGATGGGCTGCATGCGGCATTTTTGCTGGCCACCAATGTCTACCACCGCACACCCGAGGGCTGGCGGTTGGTGGCGCACCATGCCAGCACGGGTGGCTCTCCCGACAACTTGCCTGGGCCGGAAGTGCCACAGGTGCTGCACTGACAGGGGCGCATGGATGGATCGCGAAGATTGCGTGTTTGAATCAAATATGCCCCCAGCGCTTGTATATTAAGCGCTAGCAGCTATGAAATATGTAGCACCAAGCTGGCTTCCCGGCGGACAGTTGCAGACCCTTTGGCCTGCCTTGTTTTCGCGCCGGACCCATGCGTCAGCCCCGGTTTATCGGCGCGAGCGGTGGACGACCCCGGATTCTGATTTTGTGGATGTGGACTTTTTGGACGAAGGTCCTAGGGCTGGGATTGCAGGGAGACCTCTGCTGGTGGTTTTCCACGGCTTGGAGGGGTCGTCTCGCAGCCACTACTGTGAGGCTTTTGCCGAAGTGGCGCGCGAGAGAGGATGGGCCTGCGCATTGCCCCACTTTCGCGGTTGCAGCGGTGAGATCAACCACGCGCCCCGTGCCTATCACTCGGGTGACCACGAAGAGGTCGGCTGGGTGCTGGGTCGGCTGCAAGCCATGCAGCCAGGGCCGCTGCTGGCGGTAGGGGTTTCATTGGGCGGCAATGCTCTGATGCGCTGGGCTGCCGAGGCGCAAGGCCTCGCAGCCCGCAGTGTGAGCGCGGTAGCCGCCGTGTGTGCCCCACTGGATTTGGCTGCGGGAGGCCTTGGCATCGGAAAAGGCCTCAATCGGCAGATTTACACGCGCATGTTCTTGCGGACCATGGTGCCCAAGGCTTTGCAAAAATGGCAGCAGCATCCAGGCCTGTTTGACAAGGCCGCACTGCTGGCGGCAAGGGACTTGTATGCGTTCGACAATGTGTTCACAGCCCCTCTGCATGGGTTTAAGGACACGACGGACTATTGGTGCCGGGCGTCGTCCAAACCCCTGTTGCCCCTGATACAGGTGCCTGCGTTGGTGGTGAATGCACTCAACGACCCATTTGTTCCTGCGGACAGTTTGCCGGGTCCTTCTGACGTGGGGCCTTGTGTGACGCTGTGGCAGCCAGAGCACGGTGGGCATGTCGGCTTTGCGCAAGGGCGTTGGCCGGGGCATGTGCGTGCCATGCCCGACGCCGTCAGTGATTGGCTGGCCCGTGCTGCCTCACTGCCGCAGGCACAATCAGCCCATGGATGACATCGTTAAGCAAGCCTTGGTGAAATGGCCCCACGTGCCCGACTGCTACGGTTGGCTGGGCTTGGATGCGCGCGGACGCTGGTTCATGCGCGATGCGGCCGTGCAGGCTGCGGGCGATTTTGCCCACAGCCGTGGCTCTTGGCTGCAGCATGGCAAGCTGATTGAATTCATCGGGCGCAACTACGAGTGCGATGCCCAAGGACAATGGTTTTTTCAAAACGGACCGCAGCGGGTTTACGTGGAACTGGAAGCGGCCCCTTGGATTTGGAGGGTATTGCCGGGCTTTCGTCTGCAGTCGCACACGGGATGTTTGGTGGATGCACAAGACTGCTGTGTAGATGAGCGGGGTCGTCTGTATGTTGCATCAGCCATAGGTCTGGGCGTGGTGCATTCTCAAGACATGATTCAGGCCGCAGAGGCCGTAGAGCAGGGCCTTTGGGTACCGCGCGAGGTACTGGCCGCCGAGTTGCAGCAAGATTTTCGGTTTGTGTTGAGCCCTGCTGCGCGAGCGGTATCGTGATGACTGCATGAGCCAAAAAAAGAGCCGATGCATGCATCGGCTCTTTTTGGGGTTAAGCGAGCCGCTATTTGCTGGCGGCCTGCCGAATTACTGTGCTGCAGAGGCCGCACCCTCTGGGGCAGCTGCATCTGGTGCTGCTGGCTCTGCAAATTTGGCACCGCCGGCATTGGCCATGAACACCACAGCGCGGGCGATCTCTGTGTCGTTGAAGTCGCCGCCGCCTTGGGGGGCCATAGCGCCTTTGCCCTTGAGTGCAGCCTGAACCAAGGCTTCAAGGCCGGTTTTGATGCGAGGTGCCCAGGCTGCAGCGTCGCCCAGCTTGGGGGCGCCTGCTGCACCGGTGGCATGGCAGGCGGCACATTGGCCCTTGAACACGTCTTCGCCTGCACGCAGAGGTCGGTTGGCGTCGCGCACTTCCACCATACCGACCTTCTGAATGCGTTCGGCCAGCGCCTTTTCAGGGTTGGCGGCACCAGCGGCGGGCTTGTTGCTGGAGGTCACGTAGAGAACCAGACCAATGATGGCAAAGATAGGCACCACGAACGAGAAAAATCCCGCCATCAGTAGTTGCTTGGGGGCTTTGATCGGGCCTGTATGCGCTTCTTCGTGGTGGTTGTCGCTCATGACGTCCTCTGCAGTGGCGGGGTCTTTGATGGAATAACCCTAAATTATATCTGTGGGGGATAGCCTGTGATATACGCTCGCAGCCCAGACCCCGCAAGATATCTGTCCGTATCGCGTGAGGGGCAGATTCAGTGCGCTTTGGTGGTCGGGGCCGTTTGCGCGTCCCAGCCGCCGCCCAGCGCCTTGAACAAGGTGACCTGATTTTGCAACTGTCCCAGGCGCACCTGCACCACGCCTTGCTGCGTGCTGAACAGTGAGCGCTGGGCATCCAGTAAATCGAGGTAGCTGGCCACCCCGTTTTTGTAGCGCAGGTCCGCAAGGTTCAGTCGTATGGCCTCTGCCTCGGCTTGCTTGGTTTGCGCATCCAGTTGCTCTGTCAGGGTGCTCTGGCTTGCCAGCGCATCAGACACCTCTCGGAAGGCGGTTTGAATGGACTTTTCATACTGCGCTACGGCGAGTTTGCGTCCCACCTGTGCACTGTCAAGGTTGGCCTGGTTGGCGCCAGCATCGAACAGCGGAAGCAACAGCGATGGGGCCAGCGTGAAACCCCAAGAGCCATTCTTGAACAGGCCTGAAAGTTCGCCACTGGCGGTTCCTGCCTGTGCTGTCAGCGCAATGCGTGGGAAGAAGGCGGCACGCGCGGCCCCAATGTTGGCATTGGCCGCCACCAGTTGCTGCTCTGCTTGTCGAATGTCTGGCCGCTGTGCCAGCAGATCCGACGGCAACCCAGCAGGGATGGCTTGCATGCTGGGGGCGGCTCGCAAATCGCTGCGGGACAAGCTGGCCCGAATGTCTTCAGGCAACGGTTGGCCTAATAGCAGTGCCAGGGCGTTTTCGTCCAGGGCTCTTTGGCGCTGCTGTTGGGCCAATGTGGCCCGTGCAGCCTGGGTCAGTGATTCCGCTTGTCGATAGTCAAGCTCCGAAGCGGCCCCGGAGTCCAGGCGCAATTTGGTCAGTCGCACGGACTCTTCGCGGGTCGCCAGAGTTTGTCGCGAAAGCTCCAGCAATTGCTCGTCGGCCAACAGCGTCAGCCAGCCATTGGCCACAGCGCTGATCAGGCTGACCTGGGCGGCATTGCGCCCTTCCTCGCTTGCAAGGTACTGGGCCAGTGCCTGCTCCTTGAGGCTGGCGACGCGACCAAAAAAGTCCAACTCCCAGGCCGTGACTGCAAGGCCCACGCTGAAGCTGTTGGTCAGGTCTCCGGAGCCTGATGCTGGCGCGCGAGATGCATTGGCGGCCAGTCCCACAGCGGGGTATTGGGCCGCTCTGCGCACCTGAAACTGCGCACGGGCCTGTTCGACGTTCAGGCTGGCGATGCGCAGGTCCCGGTTGTGGTCCAGCGCAAGCTCAATGAGCTGTTGCAGGCGTGGCTCTGAGAAGTAGTTGCGCCAGGACGGTAGTGGGGCGCCCGTCTGCACCGACGTTGCGGTGTAGTTTGTGGGCACTGGGGCTGCTGGGCGCTCGTATGCCGGGATCATTGAGCAGCCTGCCAGCATGGCCACCATCGCCAGGCTCAGGGGGGCAAGTTTCTTAGTCATGGTTTCCAATTCCTGCTTCTTCTGCATGGCGGCGGTTCATTTCTTGTTGGCGTGCACTGCCCTTGAAGAGGCTGCGCACGACCACGAAAAAGACGGGAACGAAGAACACCGCCAGAACAGTGCCCGTGAACATCCCCCCCAGCACACCGGTGCCGATGGCGCGTTGGCTGGCAGACCCGGCGCCGCTGGCAATGGCCAGTGGGACCACGCCCAAGCCAAAGGCCATGGAGGTCATGATGATGGGCCGGAAGCGCAAATGCGCAGCCTCCAATGCCGACTCGATGACTCCCTTGCCCTGGGCTTGCAGGTCTTTGGCGAACTCAATGATCAGAATCGCGTTCTTGGCAGACAGCCCGATGATGGTGATCAACCCGACCTGGAAATACACGTCGTTGGCGTATCCCCGCATCAGCGTGGCAAGCAGCACACCAAGCACGCCCAACGGCACGACCAAAACTACGGCCAGCGGAATGGACCAGCTCTCGTACAGCGCCGCCAAGCAGAGGAACACAGCCAGGATGGCGAAGCTGTACAGGATCAAGGATTGCGAGCCTGCGAGCTTTTCTTCACGCGACTGTCCGGTCCACTCAAAGCCGAAGCCTGCAGGCAACTGGCCTGCCAGCTTCTCCATCTCTGCCATGGCCGCCCCAGTGCTGAAGCCTGGTGCGGGGCTGCCAGAAATACGCATGGCAGGATAGCCGTTGTAGCGCACTGTTTGCTGGGCGCCCTTGACCCACTTGGTGGTGGCAAAGGCCGAGAGCGGTACGGGTTTGCCTTGGCTGTTGCTCGCGTTCAATTGCAACAGGTCATCCGGTTGCATGCGGGCAGGGGCATCCGCTTGCACCACGACGCGCTGCAACCGCCCTTGGTTCGGGAAGTCGTTGACATAGCTGGAGCCCAGGGCAGTAGACAGCGTGGAGTTGATGGAGTCGAACGTCACGCCGAGGGCATTCGCCTTGTCGCGGTCAATGTCCACCTGCAGTTGCGGCGCGTCTTCCAAGCCGTCGGGGCGCACTTGCGTGAGCACCTTGCTCTGTGAGGCCATGCCCAGCAGCTGGTTGCGTGCGTTGACCAGCGCTTCATGCCCCGCACCGCTGCGGTCTTGCAAGCGGAACGTGAACCCGCTGGCGTTGCCCAGCTCGGGGATGGGTGGCGGGCTGAGCGGGAAGATGAACGCATCGCGGATGCCCATCAGCCCACCAAAGGCGCGGTTGGCCACGTCCTGCGCCGATTGGCCCGGACCATGGCGCTCGCTCCAGTCCTTCAGCGTCACGAAGGCCAATGCGGCGTTTTGCCCTTGGCCAGAAAAGCTGAAGCCCAGAACCCCCACCATGCTCTGCACTTCAGGTTGCTTGAGGATGAAGTTCTCTACCTGCTCCATGACGGCCAGCGTCCGCTCTTGTGTTGCGCCTGGTGGCAGCTGCACGTTCACGATGATGTTGCCTTGGTCCTCGCTGGGCAGGAAGGAGGTTGGCAAGCGCATGTAGACGACTGCTACAGCACCCACGATGGCTGCGTAAATCACCAAATAGCGCACTGCACGCTTGAGCATGCGAGCGACCCAGCCTTCATACCCTTTGGCGGCGACGGTGAAGCGGCGGTTGAACCAGCCGAAGAATCCCGTCTTCTCATGGTGGTGGCCTGCTTCTACGGGCTTGAGCAAGGTGGCGCACAGTGCTGGCGTCAACGACAAGGCCATGAAAGCCGAGAACCCGATGGAGGCCACCATCACCGCCGAGAACTGGCGGTAGATATTGCCGGTAGAGCCTGCAAAGAACGCCAAAGGCACAAACACGGAGATCAGCACCACGGTCACGCCAATGATGGCGCCCGAAATCTGGCGCATGGCTTTGCGTGTGGCCTCCAGGGGCGAGAGGCCTTCTTCGCTCATGATGCGTTCGACGTTCTCGACCACCACGATGGCATCGTCCACGACGATACCGATCACCAGCACCATGCCGAACATGGTGAGCACGTTGATGGAAAAGCCCAGGGCCAGCAGCGTCGCAAAAGTCCCCAGAAGGGCGATGGGCACCACAATGGTAGGGATGACGGTGTAACGCCAGTTCTGCAGAAACAGGAACATCACCAGAAAGACCAGCGCAACGGCTTCCAGCAGTGTCTTGGCCACTTGGGTGATGGAGATTTCCACAAAGCGCGAGCTGTCGTACGGAATGCTCCAGCTCATGCCTTGAGGGAAGTAACGGGAGAGCTCGTCCATCTTGGTGCGCACGGCTTTGGCTGCCTCCAGCGCATTGCCACTGGGCGAAAGCTGGACGCCAATGCCGATGGCTGGCTTGCCGTTGAGGCGTGCAGCGGTGGCATAGGCCTGGCCACCCAGCTCCACGCGTGCCACATCCTTGATCCGGACCGTCGAGCCATCCGCGTTGGCCCGCAAGATGATGTTGGAGAACTGCTCCACGCTGGACAGCTGGCCTGTCACCACCACGGTCGCAGAAATGCCTTGGCCAGACAGGTTGGGCAGGTCGCCAATGGTGCCGCTGGCCACCTGTGCGTTTTGCGCGCGGATGGCGGCACTCACCTCGGCTGCAGAGACGTTGAAGCTCTCCATCTTGGCGGGGTCAATCCAGATGCGCATCGCTCTTTCTGTACCGAAGAGCTGGGCCTGGCCGATGCCGCTCAGCCGTTGCAGTTCCGGCACCACATTGCGTGATGCATAGTCACCCAAGGCCACCGTGTCTGTTTTCGGGTCGCTGGAGGACAGCATCGTGAACAGCAAAAAGTTGGACCTGGATTTGTCCACACGCACGCCTTGCTGGGTGACGGTTGATGGCAGGCGCGGGGTGGCTCTGGACAACCGGTTTTGCACGTCCACCTGCGCCAAGTCTGCATTGGTGCCGGGTTGAAAGCTCAGCGTGATGCTGCCGGAGCCGTCTGCTTGCGCGACAGACTCCATATAGATCAGTCCCGGGGACCCGTTCATCTCGCGCTCAATCACCGACAGCACGCTGTCTTCCAGGGTCTGAGCCGAAGCGCCTGGGTACGATGTGTTGATGACGATGGAGGGTGGGGCAACGGGCGGGTACTGGGATATGGGAAGCTGGGTGATTGCCACGCCCCCCATGACCATGATGAACAGTGCAATGACCCACGCAAAGATGGGACGGTCAATAAAAAACTTTGCCATGTGCGTGCCTCTCAGGGCTTGGCTGCAGATGCGTCAGCTGCTGGGGTAGGGGCAGCTGCGGCCTGCCCAGGTGCTTGCCATGGAACTGCTTTAACGGGAGTGCCAGGGGGCAACATCTGCAGTTTCTGAAAGCCATCCACCATGACCTTCTCGCCTGCTTGCAATCCGTCCAGAACGACCCAGCGGTTGTTTTGTGCCGCACTGATCTTGATGCTGCGCTGGCTGATCTTTCCGTCGTCGTCTACGACGCTGACGGTGTCACCCTGCTGTGTGCGGGTGACGGCTTGCTGGGGCAGGGTGATGGCATGACTCGCTTGTGCCTGCTCCAGTCGCACCCGCAGATACAAGCCTGGTAGCAGTTCGCCCTTGGGGTTGGGAACTTCTGCGCGCAAAGTGACCTGACCCGTGCTGGCGTCCACAGACAAATCAGAGAAAAGCAGCTTGCCCGCTTGGGTGTATTCGGTGCCGTCGCTCAGGATCAAGCGAACGCTGGCAGCCTCCTTGCCATCTGCCCGCTTGAATTGCCCGTTGGCCATGGCTTTGCGCAATTGGAGGATGTCATTTGCCGACTGGGTGAAATTCACGTACACCGGGTCAATCTGTTGAATCACTGCCAAGGGGGTGGCTTCACCTTGGCCAACCAAGGCGCCCTCCGTTACCAGCGCACGCCCAATGCGCCCAGAAATAGGAGCAGAGACGTTGGCATAGCCCAGGTTGATGCCTGCAGTGCGTACCGCTGCCTTGGCTGATGCCACATCGGCCTGGGATTGCTTGAGTGCCGCCTCTGCGTTCACGTAATCTTGTTTGCTGATCGCGTTGGCTTCGACGAGTGGGCGATAACGTTCGAGCTGGGCCTGGGTTTGTGCGAGGTTGGCTTCGGCTTTGGCTTGACTGGCTTTGGCACTGTCCAACGCCGCCGCATAGGGCGCTTCGTCGATTTTGAACAGTGGCTGTCCGGCCTTGACGTCGCTGCCCTCCTTGAAGACCCGCTGCTGCAAGATCCCCGCAGCGCGAGCCCTCACCTGTGCGACACGTGAAGCCTCAACGCGTCCGGGCAGTTCTGTCACCAGCCCAATGTCGCCGGGTGTTGCGGTCACTGTTCCGACTTCTACCGCTGGCTTTTGGCCGCCGGCTGCAGCGGGTGCGGATGCCTCCTTGCTGCAAGCGGTCAGCAATAGGCCCGTGGCGACCAAGCTCCCGAGGAGCAGGCGCTGTGTTTTGTTGGACGTTTGTTGAACGTGTTGTTCATCATGCAAGCGAGGCATGGAAATCCTTTGGTGGTGAGGCGAGGGAAGGCAGGCGTCCCCGTAGCCTGAGACAAGATGGCTACAAAAGATGGCGGGTACGCGAAAACCCGACATGGCTGCTGAGGGATTATACATACAGTCATGAATGTATAATGAAGAGGCGACACGTTCCGCTGGTGGTCGTGTTGGTAGAAATGGATGGCGAGATGGTTCGCAGAACAAAAGAAGATGCGGCAGCCACGCGCAATGGGCTGATCGATGCGGCTGAGCGGGTGTTTTGCGAAAAGGGCGTGTCGCGTGCCTCGTTGAGTGATATCGCAAACGCTGCGGGGGCGACCCGTGGGGCCATTTACTGGCACTTCAAAGACAAAGTCGACCTGTTCAATGCCATGATGGATCGGGTGACGTTGCCTCTGGAGCAGGGGTGTGCTCAGTTTTCAGGTGTGACGAGTGGGGATCCTGTTGGGCGCTTGCGTGCTGTCATGGCTTTTGTGCTCCATGCTGTCGCATCCAATGCGCAGGCTCGGCGGGTTTTTGAGATTGCCATGTACAAGGTGGAGTACGTGGATGAGATGGCTGCTGTGCGGGATCGGCACATTGCTGCCTCGGGTAATTTCACGGCTCAGTTAGCCCGTGACTTTGCTTTGGCGTCCGAGGGTGGGGGGGGCATGCCATTGTCTCCGACCGACGCAGCGGTCTCGTTGCACGCACTCTTCGATGGGTTGATTCAGAACTGGATCCTTGGACAGGGTGCGTTTGATCTGGTTGTTGTGGGTGTGCGCGCAACGGATGCATTTTTGCGGGGGCTGGGCTTGCGTTGGGTCGACGCCGATTCCTAGGGGTGTGGCTCTTTGTGGGTGGCGCCGTGCCATAATCCGAGGGTAGCATGTGATCTTCCTGTGCGGCTGTAGCTCAGTGGATAGAGTATTGGCCTCCGAAGCCAAGGGTCGTGGGTTCGATCCCCGCCAGCCGCGCCAGATAAATATGTTGCTTGAGTCGCAGGTTTTGTTTTGTTTCTCAAAACCGTGCTAGAATTCAAGGCTGATTGGAGGGGTGCCCGAGTGGCTAAAGGGGGCAGACTGTAAATCTGTTGGCTTACGCCTACACTGGTTCGAATCCAGTCCCCTCCACCAGAACTGTGGGTTGAGGGTGTTGGGCCGCGATTGCGCAGGTTTCGGTCTTGCGGGAGTAGTTCAATGGTAGAACCCTAGCCTTCCAAGCTAATGACGCGGGTTCGATTCCCGTCTCCCGCTCCATAGTTTTGTTTTGTTTGGAGTTTCAATCTCCAGATTGCCCATGTGGCT
>RRZU013517145.1_pt1 | contig 10834 bp, 8 predicted proteins | sample 2165561 | NCBI WGS metagenome assembly RRZU01 (sample SAMN10456909, study PRJNA506462) | wastewater metagenome | isolation source: wastewater sludge | place: USA: Moscow, Idaho | reverse complement strand
GTTGCAGCAATACGCCGAGGAAACGGGCGACAATGCCGGGTTGCTTCGCTTCGATGCCGAGGCGGAACTGTTCGTGCCCGAGCGGTTTTTCATCACGTGGGCGGCAGAGAACCCGGAGTCGGTGGATACCTCCATCTCGCGGCCCAATACGGGCCATGCAGAGCTGGACGACTATCGCTATAATGTCCTGATCAGAAAGAGTATGACCGCGTCGGCCAAGCCCGCGCGGACCCGTTTTGGGACCAGCCATCTGCCGTCCGGACCAACACGTCCCCTGCCCGCTTGCCGTCCCGAACAAGCCGCGTACATCGTCTACACCAGCGGCTCCACCGGCATCCCCAAGGGCGTTGTCGTCGAGCACCGCCATCTGCTGCACATTCTCCGGGCTCTCGGGCCGTACGCATCGGGCTGCGACCGGGCGGCTCTGGTCGCGCCGCTGACTTTTGACGCCTCGATTCAGCAGCTTGCCGTGTCCGTGGCGGTTGGCAAGACACTGCATATCCTGTCGGACAGTGAACGGAAGAGTCCGCATAATTTCTGCGCCAGCGTTCGTGAGCACGCCCTGGAGCTGTGTGACATGACGCCGGCCTTCTTCAATGTGCTGGTGGACTATCTGACGGAGCGCAACACTCCGCTGCCGATGAAAAAGATTTTGCTGGCCGGAGAGATCCTGCGCCCGGATTCCGTGCGAAAATTCTACGCCATTTCGGGAAACGAAGATGTCGTGCTCTACAACGTGTACGGCCCCACGGAATGCACCGTTGATTCGACAGCCTTTCGTATCGATTTTCATAACCATACCGGGTTTGCCTCCTATCCCATCGGCGCGCCGTTGGATGGGGTGCGCGTCGCGATCAGGGGAAAGGACGGCCAGGAAACGGCCATCGGGGAAAGCGGCGAAATCTGGATCGCGGGCGACGGCGTCTCCAGAGGCTATCTCAATGCTCCTGGATCTTCGGCCTTCGTCTCGGTCGAGGGGGAGCGCTGGTACCGGACCGGGGACTACGGCTTTGTTCGTAACGGTTTCATCTATTACCTCGGGCGCGAGGACCAGCAGGTCAAGATACGCGGCAACCGCGTCGAAATCGGGGAAGTGGAAAACGCCATCGCGGGTTTTCCGGGAGTCAGACAGGTCGCGGTCGTGGCCGATGCGTTCGATGATCGGGAAGACAAGAGCCTGGCCGCCTATGTCGTCGGCGGTGTCGATATTGCGAGACTGCGGGAATACCTGGCGCAGATACTGCCGTCCTACTGCGTGCCGAGCTATTTTGTCCCGATGGTGGAGCTGCCCTTTTCCATCAACCGCAAAGTGGACAAAAAGGCGCTGCCGTCTCCGCTGGCCCCACAGCACGTTACGACCGGACGAAAACCGTCAGGCGCGGTGGAAGAAAAATTGGCGGACATCTGGCGCAGACTGCTGGGCGTCGAAATCGCCGATGCGGATGCCGATTTTTTCAGCCTGGGAGGTCATAGCATTCTGGCCATCAGGCTTGCGGCCATGATCGAGAAAGAGCTGGGGGCGCGGGTCCCCCTGACGGAGCTTTTCGCCCATCCGACCATCGCGCTGCTGGCGAAAATTCTCACGGGGACGTCCAGGGCGGACAGCAGCCCGATCATCCGGCTTTGCCATTGCGAGGGCGGCAGAAACCTCTTCCTGTTTCACCCCGTTGGCGGCAGCGTGTTCTGCTATGGTGAACTGGCGCGTTTCCTAAGCGACAAATACAGTGTGTACGCAGTGGAGGCGGCCGGATTCAGTTCGGAGCGGACGGCCTTGAACACGGAGTTACAGCGCGTCGAGGATTTGGCCGGGTATTATCTGCGGGAGATCCTCAAGGTCGGGGTGGAGGACATCATTTTCGGCGGTTGGAGCTTTGGCGGGATGCTCGCCTACGAAGCCGCTCACCAATACGAGCAGATGGGGCGCTCCAGCGGACCCGTCATCGTGCTCGATACCGTGGCGGACAATCGTCGGGCCCGGCATGACGCCGGACTGGACGAAGTCGACCTGCTCAAAGCCCGCCTCGAGGGTGCCATCTTCTTTGACGAGGCAATGGTCCGGGGCATGCCGCGAGAGGAGAGGCTCCGCTACCTTGCCGAGTGCGGCGAGAAAAACGGTCTGCTGCCGTTCGGCTTCAGTTCGACCCAGATGGAGAACCTGATCCAGACGTACCGGGGCAACGCCATCGCGGCCGCCAGATACGAGTCCCCGGCGCATCCGACCAGAAAAATCCTGCTCGTCAGGGCCACGGAAATCTCCAAATACGCAAGCAGTTTTGTCGATGACTTATTCATGGGATGGGACAAATTTCTGGCGCGGGACAACATCACCCTCAAGTGGACCGGCGGAACGCATGAAAACATGCTTTCTCCCGGATTGGCCGGCAATGTCGCTCAACACATTTTGGAGTATCTCGATCATGTCTGATCTACGAAAGGCAGTTATGCACTTATGCGTGGTTATGGCGTTGCTGTGTCCCGGTTTTTCTCATGCCGGAAGTGACGCGGACAGAATTCACGATGTCGTGACGCGCCTGGGTTCAGAGCTGATGACAGATCCCAACCTGCCGGGACTGTCCGTGGCCGTGCTGAAAAAGGGGGAGGACACGCCCGTCTGTGTCACCTTCGGCACGGCATGTGTGGAAAATAATGTGCCGATGACACCAGCCTCGAGGATCAAGATAGGGTCCGTCACGAAAGTCTTCACAGCGGCGCTCATCCATAAACTCATCGAAGATGGGCGGCTGGAATACGAAACGCCCATCGACCGGTTTTTTCCGCAATTTCCCAATGGAAAAAGCATCACGGTCCGCAACCTGGTGAACCACACGTCGGGCATCGTCGACATGCTGAGCCTGCCGGCGGTTCAGACAAATCTGACCAAGGCATGGAGCGCCGAGGAACTCATCAATATGGCCGGCGCGGCCCAGCCCCTGTTCGCGCCGGGCACGAAGCAGAAGTATTCGAACACCGGGTATCTCATGTTGGCCGTGATCAGCGAGATCGTTTCCGGCAAAACGTATGAGGACGAAATCCGGGGCATGTTTTATGAAGGTCTCGGCATGAAATCCTTGTCCGTGGGGCGGGATCAGGCCATCGTGCCGAACCTGTCGTGCGGTTACAGCGCGTCGGCCGATGCGGTATTGACGCTGCCCCTGATGGCGGGGCTGGCCATGGCCAAAGGGACGGGCAATCTGGTGGCTGCTCCCGGCGATGTGGTGCGTCTCGTCAATCTTGGCCGGGTCCTCAAAACCAACATTCTTGATTCGACCGAACTCTCGCCGTTGCGGCTTGCCGATGGCGAATGCGCCACGTTCAGAAGCAAAGAAGAAGGATGTCGATACAGCGGCAGTTTCCTTGATGGTTGCACCCTGTTCATGTTTGACGAACCCAAAATTATGCTTGCCGGCAAGCTTGGATCTTTTCCAGGATTCGGAACCGCTTTTTTTTACGACAGGCAGTCTACATTCGCAGTCGCTATCAGCGTCAACAACGAACGATCAATACCAAAGGCGATATCTCTTGGAGCAAAAATTTTGCATGAATTGCGAAATTGAGCTTCTGATGCTTGCAGAGATATCTATATCTTCGCCAGCATAATGACATTTCATTTTTTCTTTAGGTTGAATAAATCAAGTTTTACTTTTAATTCGCACGTAACGATGAATACCAGACTGTATGATGATCGCAATATTTCGCTGTATATTTCTTCCTAGACTTTGCGCCGAATGTTGATATTCCATAAAAAATTCAGATGAGAGCTTGTGCTCTTCGTCCTCATGGTTTTTTGATTTCGGTTCCGGGAGCGTCATATTCACATGTGTTGTCTGAAATTGCGGGCAGTCATCCTTCTTCTTTTCTTCCTGTGCGGGAGCGTTTCGCCGTGGTTTCCGATCCGGAACGCCTGCGCCGCGAACGCGGAGGTTGGTGCGGCCGCCGGTCATGAGGCATCCCGAACCGTCAAGAACATCGCGTACTTCGAGGCCGGCCCGTACTGGGAATTTTCTCTTTTGCGCGAAAAGGTTACCGACTCCCTGAAGCGCATGAACGTCCTGGACCGAGTGCGTTTTCCCGATTCGCTGCATGTCAGTCCGGGCTGGGACGAGAATGCCTCCGTGTATGCTGCGGAAGCCAAACGCCTGATGTCCGACCCGTCCGTGGACCTCATCATCAGCATGGGGACTGTGGCGACCAAGGCGCTGCTGGCGGAAAACAATCTCAGGACGCCGATCGTTTCCATTGATGTGGCCGATCCGGTGGGTACGGGTATCATTGACGCGGAAACCGGTCAGGGGGCATTGAACCTCACGCTGCAATATACCCGCGACAAATGGCAGAAGGTCTTCATTCTTTTTCACCAAGCCCTGCCGTTCACCAAGCTGGGGATCATGTATCATGATTCTCCGGAAGGACGCTCTTATTCCAATGTCAACGAAGCCAGGGAAGTTGCCCGAGATCGTGGGTTTATGCTTGTCGAATATCCAGGGCTGGACAGGGAAGAAAGCGCGCAGTCCTGCGCGGAAGGCGTGACCAATCTGATAAATCGGGGCGTTGATGCATTTTATATTTCCGCATTGAACTGCTTCGATTGGTCCAAGGACAATCCGCAGCAGATTCTTGACGTCCTTCACGGGAAAGGCATCTGGACATTTGCGAGGGACGGAAGCGTCCAGGTGCGCCACGGGGCGTTGATGGGGCTGTCCACTCTGGATTATACGCCACTCGGAGACTATTATGCGGAACGCATAGGGCGTTTGTTGGGTTTTGTTGCGGAAAGTTCTCCACTGGCCGAATATCAGTACAGGCCGAAAATAGCCTTGAACATGGATACCGCAAGTATGCTGAAACTCGACATCCCTCTTGTGTTGCTGATTACAGCGGACGAAATTTTTGACTCCAGTCTCATGCCCGTGCGGAATGAAACAGGAGGCGAATAGGCTGTAGGATACCCTTCGGCCAATCTGTAACCAAACGTTATCGGAGTAATGAGATGGTAAAACAAAGTACCGAAACAAAAACCGAGACTGAGGACCAGAACGTTCACAACCTGAACATAGACGCAGATGAAACCACGGAAGAACAGACGTCGTCGATGCCTTCCTCGTGCGAAATTGACGCCATCATCCGCAAGCGCGTCTATGCCGCCATCGGCGTAGGATTTGTTCCTGTGCCGCTGGTCGATCTTGCCGCCCTGACTGCGGTTCAGTTGGAACTGATCCATGCCCTCTCCCAGGCCTATGGTGTCGAATTCAAAAAAGAAAGGGTGAAGTCCATTCTTTCTTCCCTGGGCGGCGGCGTGTTGTCGGTGGCCGCAGCGCCGCTTTTCGCGTCGCTCTTCAAAAGTCTGCCGGTCATAGGTACGACAACGGGAGCCGCGACCCTCAGCATCATCGGTGGAGCCTCCACATACGCCATGGGTAAGGTTTTTGATCGGCATTTCCGGAAAGGCGGCAACCTGATGAATTTCGACATGCAGGACGCGAAGGTCTATTTCAAGACGAAACTGGAGGAAGGCAAAGGCGTTGTGGCCAAAATGAGGTCTGGCAAGAAGGACGACGCGGATCAGGCCACGCCTGAAGCCGAAGCGACGGCCTAGGCTTGCCGTGCGCTTCCGGGCTGTAGGAATCGTAATTCTGGTGCAGGCATGTGATCATCCGGCGGCGGCGTTTTGCCGTTCATGCAACGACGCCGCCGAATGAAAATGCCCGGCCATGTCTTTCGACCGCAGCCACCCTGGAACGGGGCATGACCGGAAACGGCTGCTGCGCAAGCTCCTGCCCCAATACCGGCGCAGGCAATCTGTACTCAATCTGACCAGTTTGGCACTCTCATGCTCCAACTCACACGCTCTCATTTTTTTGCTTTGCTTCGGACGGAAGCCGGACCCGAAGGATTGAAACTGGTCTCCGCATGCCTGGCCGCAGGCTTGATGCAGGGCCTCACCGTATTCAGCGTCCTGCAGGGTTTGGAACAGATGTTTGACGACGGTGTCCGCTTTCATACGTTTCTCGCTTTTCTGGTCTGTCTCGGCCTGTTTTATCGTCTTTTCCGCTACGTCACGGAGCGCTCCGCGATCATCGCTCTGCGCGGGATCATGACGTGGCGGATGCGCATCGCCACCAAGCTGCGGGCCGCCAGCCAACTGGAATTCTCCCGACTGGACAAGAGCGCGGTCCAATCCGCCCTGCTTGATGAACGTGAACTGGTGGTGGAAGCCTCGCGCATGCTCATGGCCTCCGCCGTCAACACGGTGATGATTCTTGTGGCATTCGTGAAGATGCTGACCGTGTCCGTACCGGGAACGGTGGCGGTGGTCGCCTTTCTCGGGTTTGGTCTGATCGTCTTTCTGAGGCTGGTTCGCGGCGTGTATGCGTTCATGGATGCCGCCCGCAGGGCCGAGATGGATTTTTCATCGTGCCTGCGTGATCTTCAGGGTGGGCTGCGCCAGTTGAAACTGCACAAGCCCAAAACGACCGATCTGTTCGTAGGACAAATCATTCCGGGGCTGGACCGGGTCGGAGAGGCCCGCGAACGCACCGAGCGCGGTCACGGCAGAGGCATTTCCTTCTTTGCCGTCTTCAATTTGCTGATCCTGGGCCTTGTCCTCTTTCTCATGCCGAGCATTCTGGACATCGATGCCAGCACCACGTCCACTCTGCTGATTCTCAGCATGTTTTGCCTGACTCCCATGATCAGCCTGGTCAGTTTTGTGCCCATGATGGCCAAAGTGGAGATGAGTCTGCACGAACTGACGAATTTCGAGGAGCGGCTCGACGCCATCACGGAGCCGTTTGAGCAGCCCGGCGTTGCGACCATCTGGCGACATGATGACCCGAAGGTGCCGCCTTTCGAATCCCTGCATCTGCGCGACGTGCGTTTCGACTACTTCGACAGGCAGGGATTGCGCCAGTTCGGTGTTCATGTGGACGAGTTCACGCTGCTGCGGGGGGAGTTGCTCTTTATCCGGGGAGGCAACGGATCGGGCAAGTCCACGTTCATGAATGTTCTTGCGGGGCTCTATCCGGCGCAATCCGGCGAAATATTGCTGAACGGCTTGCCGCTGACGGATGTCGGTATGGAGGCCTACCGCAATCTGTTCACGTTGCTGCCGACGGACTTCCACCTGTTCACCAGACCGTTGGGCGTAGATGCCTCCGAACGGAGAATGAAGAAGGTGCTCGAAATGATGCGCATCGACTCCAAGGTCCGACTGGAGGCCGACGGTTCGTTTTCGACTCTCGATCTGTCCGCCGGGCAGCGCAAGCGTCTGGCCCTCGCCTGCGCCTTGCTGGAGGACAGGGAGGTCTATCTCCTGGACGAAGTGGCTGCGGACTTTGATCCGGGATTCAGGAAATTCTTTTACGAGGAACTCCTGCCGGACTTGAAACGCGCGGGATGCACCATTCTGGCCATCTCCCATGATGATCGCTATTTCCACGTGGCTGACCGGGTCCTGAGCATGCGCGACGGGATGTTTGTCGAGGGCGGACATGATGGAGCCCCGGTATGAGATTGCTTGCGTTGTGCGTTGCCGTATTTATTGGGTTCGTTTTGTTTCGGGCTCTTGAATTCGAACGGGTCGAACCCAGGTCAAACATTGATGTGGCCAGGGAACTGTATGCCAGGGTGAACAAAACCTTGCCGTCAGTTGTCAATGCGCGGGAAAACGAAAAAATCATACGTGACCGTCTGGAGTGTTATGCGGAAGACAACGATTATGCACGACGCATCAGGATATGTAACAATCTTTACGCCAAAGCATTGGTGAAGCAGGCTCGGGAAACGCTGACATCACGTCCTGATATGGGATTGTTTGTAAGCAACATAATAATGTGCCCAGTAATGCATAATATGTGCGTTGGCCAGACCGGAAATGACATGGAGCGATGTGTCACTTTTGAAAGACAATGTGTTGACTATATGCTTGATTCGTACTGGCGCGGTGCGGCACAGTACACACATCAACAGTATCGATCCGAATAATGAAAAAAATATACCACAAATTCTGCGATCTTGTTTTGCGTTATCGAACAAATCTCATGATTGCTGGATTTACAGCTGTCGTCATTCTCGTCTTCCTATGGCCCAGGATATTTGTGTCGGTGTATGCCGGTGAGCTTGGAGTGCTCTACTCAAGGTTTTTTGGCGGCACGATTCTGGATCGTGTGTACCAGGAAGGTCTGCACTTCATCACGCCGTGGGATACCCTGTTCATTTATGACGTGCGCATCCAGGAGGAAACCCGGAATGTGGATGTGCTCACGCTGGACGGGTTGACGGTCACCGTCCAGGTGTCCCTGCGCTACCAGATCATACGCGACAGGCTGCCGTTCCTGCACCAGCAGATCGGGCCGGAATACAAGCAAAAAATCATCCAGCCGATCATGACTTCCGCCGTGCGCCAAACCATCGGCAGCTATCGTCCCGACGCCCTCTATTCCACTGCACGCGAGGAGCTTCAGGACAAGATGCTGGTTGACGCCACGGAGGAAATGGGGCGGATTCCAATTCTCATCCACGGTTTTGTCGTCAAGGAAATCATGCTGCCCGAGTTGCTGCGCAACTCCATCGTGGACAAGCTGGTGGCCGAGCAGAAGTTTCTACGATATCATTATCTGCTTCTGGAGGCGCGGGAAGAAGCCAAGCGCAAGGCCATCGAGGGCCAGGGGATCCGGTATTACCAGGCTCTCGTAAACGAGAACATGACGGAAAGTTTTCTCCGCTACGAAGGCATTCAGGCGACAGCGAAGCTCGCCGCCTCAAACAATGCCAAAGTCGTTGTCGTGGGCAGCGGCAAGGATGGTCTGCCGATCATCCTGAACACGCAGGATACACCCCGACTGCCGAATGCCCAGAATGTCCAGAATGCCAGCGACACCGCGCACGCTCCGGCCGAAGGCAATGCTTCCGCCATCGCGCATGGCGGTTTCACACCGCCGGCGCCGCCTGTCGCTCGTAAATTTCCCGAACCCGGCATGAATTGGAGTTTGCAGGATTCAGGATTCATGGACTTTCTGGAGCACCTGGACAAGACGCTGCTCAAGCCGGGTGCGGATGTTCCGCGGGAAATCCGGAATCATCCCGGAAAATGAAACGCGAGGCGGATGATACTATGAACATGCAACGCCAAATTTTGGAATCGGAGAAAGACTGATGCAACTTGTGTTAGCCTTTTTATTGGGGAGCCTGCTTGTCGGATTTTTGGGCCGCAACAGCAGGCTGGGCTTTTGGGGCAATTTCTTTGCAAGCATGCTGCTGTCGCCGGTGATCGGGCTGCTCCTGGTCATATCCTCGATTCCCAGGTCCGCGCCGAAGGGAGCCACGGACGCGCACGGCCAGGATGTCGGGCCAAAAACGTCCTGACCTGGGCAGATCTCCGCCGGCGGAAGCGTACCTGCCGCGCCAGCCCGTGTGCCGGGCGCGCCGACCGTGTTTTCCCACCCTTGTCCTGATTGAGAACGCCGCATGCAACGTTCCGTCTTCCTAATTTTCTGCGCCAGCCGCCCATGCCTTCCCCGGATTCTGTGTCTGCTGACCTGGATACTGATCCTGTCCACTCCTGTCCTCGGGCATGCCCGGGAGATTGCCGTCAAGCGCATCGGCTATCTTGAAGCCGGACACTTCTGGCTTTTTGACCGGACATTCGAAGCCTTTCAGCAGGCTCTTGCCGCCAGATCCGCAGTGCAGGCTGTCTATCCCGTGGACGTCCATCACAGTCCGGGATGGGAACCCGAAAACATGGCGCGTCTTCCCGAACTGGCGGAGGAATTGATGCGACGCGAAGATCTCGACCTGATCGTGGGCATGGGCACGGCCGCAGTCAAGGCGCTGCTGGCCGCGAACAACGGGCGCACGCCGATTCTCGGCATGGGCATGGCCGACCCCGTTGCCGCCGGAGTGGTCCGGAACTCCACGGACTCCGGCGTGGACAATTTCACCTGTCACGTCATTGCGGACAGATGGACGACCATGTTTCGGGTCTTTCACGACGTTGTCCGCTTCAAAAAACTCGGCATTCTGTATCAGGACACGCCGGAAGGCCGTGTGTACTCGGCATTGGACGATGTACACGGTGTTGCCGCAGAACTGGGGTTTGACGTCGCGGGCTATGGCCGGTTGTCTTCGGCGGAAACCGACGACGAATGCCGTCAGGGCCTTGCCCGGTTGCGCGAGGAGGGCATGGACGCATTCTTCATCGGCCCCCTGAATTGTTTTGACTGGGAGAGCAATGACGTCGCCGCCCTGTTGCACATGCTCAATGACTGGAAAATTCCCACGTTTGCCCGTGACGGTTCGGATTTTGTCAAATCCGGAGCGTTAATGGGCTTTTCCACCTGGAATTTCGGCCCCACGGGAGAATTTCTGGCCAATCAGGCCGTGGCTGTGCTGACCGGGACCATGCCCCGGTCAGTACCCATGCTGGACAGGATGGAGCCGACCATTGCCATCAACCTTGAAACGGCTGTCACGATCGGCTTTCATTTTCCGCTGGATGTTCTCGTCGTCGCCGACGAGATCTTCGAGCACACGGTCCGGCCCGATGCCCGGAAGGAGCGCTAGATCATGCCGGGGAGCGCCCTCTTCAGATTTCGCTTGGGGATAGGCGTTCTGGCCGTCGTCGTGCTTGTCCTGACGTTGGGCTTCAATGTGCTTTTGTCCGTATCCACGTTGGACCGTCTGGTCACGGAGTCCCTGCTGTCCGGATACCGGGCGGCGGGTGAGCATCTGGCTTTGAGCGTCGAGCGCGGTCTGCGTTTCGGCAAGCCTCTCGACCAGTACGCCGGCATGGCGGAAATGCTCCGTGACTTGCAGGATGGAGCGCCGGGCATCCAGACCG
>RRZU011527724.1_pt1 | contig 10834 bp, 8 predicted proteins | sample 2165561 | NCBI WGS metagenome assembly RRZU01 (sample SAMN10456909, study PRJNA506462) | wastewater metagenome | isolation source: wastewater sludge | place: USA: Moscow, Idaho | reverse complement strand
CCGTTGGCCACCACCGTTTCACCGCAGCTGGCCTCGATGGCCTGCACCACGGACTCGGTGGACGGCGGGCGGGAGCCAAACCGACCCTCATGGGGTGCGACATAGGCACCGCGACTCACGCGCAGCAGCTTCCCTGCCTGAGCCAGCCGGGACAAGGTTTTGTCGATGGCCGCCCGCGAGCCCAGATGCAATAACTCCTTGGGCGACAGCAGACCACCCTCGGGCATGGCCCGGGCGGCAGACAAGATGTTCTCGGCAAGATGGCTCATGGTCACGACTCCTTTGTCAGAAGTATAAGCTAGTATCTGACAAACCGCAATTTGCTGCACACGAGGCCAACCAATGGCCGCAGAGAAGCCTCCATGGCCTCGGCAGCCCGGATCACGCACATGAAAGGGTAAGTCGCCGAAAGCCAACACGGTTTCGGCCAAATCGTCGAATCCACGCCCTCAAGGCCAAGGCGTTACTATCTGGCCCGGCAAACGGACGCGGGTTCGGTTCCGTGTTCCACCACCATATTTAAATCCAAGCCCGTCTTTTGTAGTCCAAGAGGCGGGCTTTTTCATTGGGGAAACGGGGCTTTATCGTCTTATGTTGTCGCATGTGGTAGATTGCAATCCAAGCCAAAGACGGGGAACAAAACGGGGAACAAAACGGGCAGACGGGGTAATTTTTCAGTTTGTTCACCGTCTTCATTGGGGAAACAGGCGCAGCAAACGGGGTAAACCTTCGTCTGTTCCCCGCCGCCAAACGGGGAAAAAGCCATGAAACCAGGCAAAAACGCCACATGCCCGCCAGACAAAAAGCGTTACCGTTTCAGGTGCTTACTGATTAGATGCAATGTGAGCCCTTGCGGCTTGGAGCATGCAACAAGCTAATTTCGTTGCATGTTATGGGTTGCTGGGGGTTATGGGTTTTCTAATCTGAAAATTGTGTCAGCATGAGGATGAAGCCTTGGCTTGGGCTCATGAAGTATGGGTCTTTTGTTTGGATAAAGTTATAGACGAGAGCAGAAGCGCAAGAGCGTAGATGCCAGCCACCCCCTTGCGCTTATTTTTAAAGTCAAAGGCTGTCGCCAAAATCTGCCCTAAACTGCGCCACCAGTTTTTGCTGCCAGTCGCAGGTGGGGGCAAGGCGGCCGTAGAAGAAGCGCAGAATAGCAGGTTCTTCTACAAAGCGCAGGCCGCCGATGAGTTTGCGGTGGCTGTATAACCAGACAATGCGGTCGATGGCGTATTGCACTTGTGACAAGGTAAATACGCGCCGTGGCATGGCCAGCCGCAGCAGCTCCATATTGGCCATGAGCTCGCCGCCGTCAGGCTCGCGCTGCTCGCTCATGGTGCCGCGCTCCATGCCGCGCACACCGCTAGCGATGTACAGTGCTGCTGCCAGCGCACCGGCTGGGTATTGTGCTTGCGGGATGTGGTCCAGAAACTCCATTACGTTGATGTGGCAGCCCAAGCCGCCAGGGGGAGTGATGACTGGGATGCCGGCTTTTTCCAGTTCAGCAGCCATGTAGGCGATGAATTGTGGCCCTTGGCTGATGACTTCTTCGTCCATGGTTTCATCCAGACCTACTGTTAGCGCTTCCATTTCGCGCACCGACATGCCGCCGTAGGTGAGAAAGCCTTCGTAAAGCGGCACCAAGCCACGCATTTTTTCAAACAGTTCTTTGTTGCGGATGCAAATGCCGCCGCCGCGCGCGCAGCCGAGTTTGCGCCCAGAAAAATAGATGATGTCGCACAGGTCTGCCAGCTTGCGGGTAATTTCGCGGATGGACAGGTTCTTGCAGGATGCTTCGCGTTGCTTGATCAGGTACAGGTTGTCGGCCAGAAGGCTGGCATCAAGTACCAGCAGCAAGCCGTGCTGGTCGCACACTTTGCGGATGTCTGCCAGATTTTGTACCGAGAACGGCTGCCCGCCAATCAGGTTGGTGCCTGCTTCCATGCGAACGAAGGCAATTTTTTCAGCGCCGTGCTGTTGCACCAATTCTTGCAGGCGGGCTACGTCCATGTCGCCTTTGAATGGCTCGGTGCTGCACACTTCAAGCCCTTTGCTCGCAATGATTTCTTCCACCGCGCCGCCGTTGCGCATGATGTGCGCTTTGGTGGTGGTGAAGTGGTAGTTCATGGGCACAATCGTGCCGGGTTTGACGAGGGTTTGCGACAGGATGTTTTCGCAGGCACGACCCTGGTGCGCGGGCAAGAAATAGTCCAGCCCGAAAATCTCGTGCAGCTTGCTTTCCAAGCGTGTATAGGTGGCGCTGCCAGCGTAGCTGTCATCGGCAATCATCATGGCGGCTTGTTGCTGGTCGCTCATGGCGTTTACGCCGCTGTCGGTCAGCATGTCCATAAACACATCCTTGTTTTGCAAGAGGAAGGTGTTGTTGCCCGCTTCGGTGATGGCCTGCAAGCGTTGCTCTACGGGAGGTAGATTGAGTTTCTGGACAATGCGAACCTTGTGCATTTCCAGCGGAATCTGCTTTCCATTAAAAAAAGAAACATGAGCCATTGTTATTCCCCTGATAAAAAAACAAGAAACCGCTAAATAAGCGGGCATACAGGCATGGCTAGTACGCCGCAAACTATCGCGCCATTATGCTCCTTGCGCCGTATGCTTTTGAGCATAAAACTTGTATCATGGACGCAGCCGTGCAGGCTAGCGATGAGGTATTTTTGCTGGTGATTTTTCAATTCGCTTGAAAGGAAAAGATTATGGCAAAGCAGCGTACTTTGGTTTTGGCGCGCACATCTGCATTGCGCGCGCCTGCGCTGGCGGTTTCGGTTGCTGTGTTGCTGGCGGCGTGCGGTCAGCAGCAAGTGGTGAAGCAAAAACAGGCACCTTTGCCGCCCGTTTCACCCGCGCCAGAGCATGTGGCAGTGCTGCATAGGGCGCCTGGCACCAATCCGATTGCCGTTAGAGCAGCGGGCAATAACATGGCAGTAAGCAGAGCTACGCCGCGCGTTGAAGTGCGCCCGCTGCAAGCCAACCGCGAAAAATACGGAGAAATCAGCACCAACCCTGTGCGCGAAACGGCCAAAGAGCCAGTTTCCACCTTCAGCATTGATGTGGATACAGGCAGCTATTCCAATGTGCGGCGCTTTTTAACGCAAGGCCAACTACCACCCGTAGATGCCGTGCGGGTTGAAGAGCTGGTCAATTACTTTCCCTACCAGTACGCACAAAAAGACCCCGCTGGCCGCCCGTTTGTCGTGCAAACCGAAGTAGTGCAGTCCCCCTGGAAGGGCGATGCACAACTGCTACGTATAGGCATAGGTGCGGTAAATCAGTCGCTGGGCAGCTTGCTGCCTGCCAATCTGGTTTTTTTGATTGACGTATCAGGCTCAATGTCTGGATACAACAAGCTGGATTTGGTGAAGAAAACTTTAAGCCTGCTGGTGCAGCAGTTGCGTCCGCAAGACAAGGTAACCATCATCACGTACGCCAGCGGCGAGCAACTGGTGCTGCCGCCCACATCAGGGGCAGACAAAGAAGCCATCATGCAAGCCATTCATCCGCTGCGCGCCAGCGGTGCAACGGCAGGCGCAGATGCCATTCAGATGGCTTACCGAGAAGCAGCCAAATCGTTTATCCCCAATGGCATTAACCGCATTTTTCTGGCAACCGATGGCGACTTCAACGTAGGCATTACCGACTTCAAAACCTTGAAAGGCATGGTGGCTGAAAAACGCAAGGCGGGCATTTCGCTCACCACCTTGGGTTTTGGCATTGACAACTACAACGAGCGCTTGATGGAGCAACTGGCCGATGCGGGTGATGGCAACTACAGTTATATCGACAACGAGCGCGAAGCCCGCAAAGTGCTCAAAGACCAGCTCACCTCCACGCTGGCAACAGTGGCGCAAGATGTGAAAATCCAGGTCGAATTCAATCCCGCCACCGTCAGCCAATACCGCCTGATTGGTTACGAAAACCGCATGTTGAACAAAGAAGATTTCAACAACGACAACGTAGACGCTGGCGACATTGGCGCGGGGCATACCGTTACTGCACTGTATGAAATCATTCCCGCAGGCAAATCAGGCTGGATGCCTGCCAGCCGCTACCAGCCAGCAGCAAAAACACCAGCGGAACTGAATCAGGAATATGCCTATATCAATATCCGCTACAAACCCGTAGGCGCAAGCAAAAGCGAGCTGATCAGCACCCCCGTGCCAATCAGCACCAAGCCACTGCAACAGGCTAGCAGCGATACGCGCTTTGCCGTAGCCGTGGCTGCTTATGGGCAGTTGCTGCGCGGTGGCCAATACACAGGCAAATGGGGTTGGAGCGATACGCGCACTTTGGCACAAGGCGCATTGGGTAAAGACGAGTTTGGCTTGCGTGCCGAGTTTGTCGAGTTGCTGCAAGCCGCAGAAAGCCTCAGCACCAAGAAGCCTGTGGCCAAGGCTGAATCTGGGCAAAACTGACAGCAATCAAAGCAAGGCAGGCGCGGGTAAATGCCTGCATTACAGCAGGGAAGTAGCGGTCAAATCGCTGTCTTAGGATAAAAACGCCCAATTCGCCGATAAACTTGCCCCTGTCATTGGGGAGTAGCCGCTCTTTGTTACGCGCCACGCGCAATAAAGAGGTTTACGTCAACACACTTGGCCAGCAGGCCATGGCGCAAACAGTTTGCATACCTGGCAAGACCTTTGACCATAACAGCTTCGGCATGGCCGGCGGGGCTGTTGTGGTCAATTGCCAAAAAACCGGCCGAGGTAAATTTATGCAATCGCTACTCGTTTCTACTGGTGTTGTTGCCTTGGCCGAAATTGGTGACAAAACCCAGTTACTGGCCTTTATTCTCGCCACCCGATTTAAAAAGCCCATCCCCATTATTTTGGGCATTTTGCTAGCCACCATCATTAACCACGGCTTAGCTGGCGCATTGGGCGCATGGATAACCACTGCTGTAAGCCCCACTGTACTGCGCTGGGTACTGGGCTTGTCTTTTATGGGCATGGCAGCATGGACGCTCATACCAGACAAAATCAGCGATGAAGAAGCACAAACCACCCAACGTCTGGGTGTATTTGGCGCAACCTTTATTACCTTTTTCCTGGCAGAAATGGGAGACAAAACCCAAATCGCCACTATCGCCATGGCAGCGCACTACTCATCTTCATGGATGGTGGTAATTGGCACCACACTAGGCATGCTCATTGCCAATGTGCCCGCAGTTTTGGCTGGTGAAAAACTCGCGCACAAAATCCCCATGCGCCTGATACACAGCATAGCCGCAGCCATATTTGTATTGTTAGGCATAGCAACACTGCTGGGCGCAGGCGAAAAACTGGGGTTTTAATCACAAAATGCTGCAAAAAAACAGCAAAAACGCACCAGCGCAGCAAGCATTTAGTTACACTGATGCATATATCAAACAGCTTGCAGCAATGTTGCAGGCTGTGCCAAAACTTTGAAACAGATTTGAACCATGATGCAAAGCCCACAGCTTGCCTTGTCACTGCAATTTGGCAAAGGCATCACCGACTTGCAGCAGCATCGCGCAGCCTTGCCGCGCCACCGCGTGCAACGCTGGTTGCGCCATGCGTTACAAGCCGATGTGCAGGCAGCGGAAATAACGGTGCGCATTGTAGGTATGCAAGAAGCACAGACGCTCAACTGCACCTATCGCCAGCGCGACTATGCTACCAACGTACTAACTTTTGATTACAGCCCAGCGCCCGTGGTTTGCGCCGATTTGGTGCTATGCGCAGAAGTGGTAGCCCGCGAAGCCGCAGAGCAAGGCAAAACTTTAAATGCGCACTATGCCCATTTGCTGGTGCATGGGGCATTGCACGCGCAAGGCTTTGACCATGAAAACGACGAAGCGCAAGCGCAAGCAATGGAAGCTGAAGAAACACGCATTTTGCAGCGTCTGGGCTTTGATAACCCCTATGCTGAAACTTGAAGAATGTGGTTGGCCTGCAACCAGATGCAGTAATTAGGAGTGCGTTACAACAGAAAAAAACAGAAAAGTGTGAAGGATTTTTGAAAGCGCGAGCCATGATTGGTTTGGGGCTATTGCGGATTAGGAAATGCGTTATTCTGGCAACAGTTACAACGCTTATTTGGAGTATAAAAGCATGTATGCAGTGTGCGCAGCTATGATTGACGCATACGCAGCGCTAACGCAAAAGAAAAGTAATTAACTATTGCTATTTCTAGCTTATTGATAAACCCGTGCATATCACATGCAAAGCATGGTAGATATGTGCCGTAGGAGGCAATATTGGTCTCATTGAATAACCTTTTTAGAAAAAAAGCGCAACCTGTTCTCGGGCTGGATATTGGCAGCAGCAGCATACGCTTGGTAGAGCTGGATAAAACCAGCACTGGCCAGTGGGTGCTCGAACGCTGCTTGATTGAGCAGCTTCCGCCTAACGTTGTTGCTTCTGACGGAACCATTGAGCAGCTTGATACGCTCATAGCAGCAGTGCGCCGCATTGTGAAAAAGTCAGAATCACGCACCAAGCAAGTGGTTGCCGCTTTGCCAGCTTCAGCTGTCATCGCCAAGAAAGTAATTCTCCCCGAAGGCTTGGGTGAGGACGAAATGGATGCGCAAATCGAAAGTGAAGCCAGCCAGTACATACCCTTCGCGCTAGAAGAAGTTAGTATTGACTACTATGTAATGGGCGCCTCAGCAACATCCGTAGGTGACGCTGATGTGATGATTGTGGCAGCTCGTAAAGACAGGGTTGGTGACATGCAAGCCTTGATGAGCGAAGCAGGCATGCATTTGAAAGTGCTTGATGTGGCTTCGTATGCGGCGCAGTCTGCTGCCGAGCGTATTATCGAGAATCTGCCCAACGCAGGTAAAGATGCAATTATTGCTTTGGTGCACGTGGGTGCATCCAGCATCTATGTCTACGTCATGCGTAACGGTGAAGTGCTTTTCGAGCGCGAGCAAGCGTTTGGTGGTGTGCAGCTTACGCAACATATTGCCCGTTTGTACGGCATGACGCAAGAAGAAGCAGAGTCTAAAAAAATAGCAGGCCAGTTGCCTGATGACTATGCGCACGTGGTATTGCAGCCGTTTATCGAGCGTGTAGCGCAAGAGATACAAAATATTTTGCAGTTTTTTTACAACAGCACGCCGCACGGCAAAACCGATTATGTTTTGCTTTCGGGCGGCTCTGCATCCCTGCCTAAATTGAGTGACGCAGTTATTCAGGCCACGGGCGCAGCATGCTTGTTGGCAAATCCTTTTGATGGTATGGAGATTGGTTCTCAAGTGCAAGATCGTAAATTGCGCCGCGATGCGCCAGCCTTCTTGACGGCTTGCGGCTTGGCTATGCGGAGGTTTACATCATGATTTTGGTCAATCTTTTACCGCACCGCGAGGAATCACGTAAACGGCGCAAGCAGGCATTTAATGTTTTGCTCGGCATGTCTGCAATCGCGGGCGTTGCCTTGGGTGGGTTGGGTTGGTTTTATTACAACCTTCGCATTGGCGTGCAAGAAGATGTTAATTCCTTTATCGCTGCTGAGAATGCACAGCTTGCCATAAAGATTAAAGATGTCGAAGGCGTTGAGGCGGAAATTGCTGCGCTGCGTGAACGCCAAAAGGCTGTGGAAAGCTTACAGCAAGAGCGCAATGACCCTGTAAAACTGTTTAACGAGCTCTCGGCCAAAATGCCTGATGGGCTTTTCTTGACTAGCATCAAGCAAACAGATGAACAGGTTGTGGTGCAGGGTATCGCGCAGACTAACGAGCGTGTCTCTGAATTTTTGCGCAATTTGCGCGATTCGGAAATACTGGCCAAAAGCCCACAGCTTGATGAAACTATTGTGCAAGATGTTACTTTGTCCAATAAAAACAACAAAAGCAGAGCCTATAGCTTCAAAATGGTATTAACTTTGAAAAAGCCTGAAAAAACAGAGCCTAAAAAGGTTTCTACGGCAGGGGCTGCATAAAGGGTAAAGATTATGGCGACATCAAGTAAATCAAGTAAATCCAAAACCAAAGCCAGGACCAGGCCAAGGGGTAAAAAGAAAGCGTCAATCTCGTTTGCGGAAATTGGTCAAAATGTGGTGGGTCAATTCAAAGGAGTTGATTGGCGCACCCCGGAAACTTTGCCAATGTTGCCCAAAATGTTTTTGTGCGCCTGTATGGCGGCGATGGCATTTGCAATCGTTTGGCTGGTGGTAATTCGTGGGCAAGTCGATGAACTCACAGAAAAGCAGCAACAAGAAGCCACGCTCAAGCAGGAGTTTCGTGATAAGGCGGCTAAAGTCGCAAATCTGGAGCCATTGACTAGGCAGCGCCAGCAGGCCGAAGAATACGTTGCGCAGCTTGAGAAGCAGTTGCCAGGCAAGTCGGAAATGGATGCATTACTCTCTGATATCAACCAGGCTGGCGTTGGGCAGAACCTGCAATTTGAACTGTTTAAACCTGGAACTGAAGAGGTTAAAGAGTATTATGCGCAGCTCCCAGTGGCAATACGGGTTTCTGGAAAATTTCCCGATATAGCAACATTTGCTGCAGATGTGGCGCACCTTTCTCGAATTGTGACCCTCAGCAATCTGAATATTTCTGCGGGGAAAGATGCGAAAGATGCTTCGACATTGAGTATGGAAGCAACAGCGAACACTTTCCGCTATCTGGATAAAAATGAAAAAATAGCCAACCAAAAAGCCAAAGAAAAAAAGGAAGCTAAGCAATGAAAAGACTTGCAACCTTGGCGCTAGCGGTAACCGCAACATGCATGTCAGCAGGCTGCTCTGATAGCAGTATCAGCAGTGTGCAGGCGTGGATGGGTGAAGAGCGCAATAAAATCCACCCGGCAATAAAGCCGTTACCAGAGCCAGTACCGTATCGAGCGATTGATTATGTGGCTCCTGCAGGAGTTGAGCCATTTAGTATGGGTAGGCTAGTGCAGGCATTAAACGCTGCCAATGCCAATAGTAATAACTCGGTGCTTTATAAAACGATTGTTGAGGGGCATAGAAAGCAGCCGCTTGAGGCATATCCTCTGGATGCAATTACCTATGTTGGTATGCTCAATAAAAACAATCGACCAGTTGCGCTGGTTAAAGTTGATAGCTTACTTTATCAAGTGCGCGTTGGTGAATTTATGGGACAAAATTTTGGTCGTGTTTTGTCCATTGATGAAAGCCAGATAGCAGTGCGCGAAGTGGCGCAAGATGCGGCTGGAGAATGGGTAGAGCGTAACGCCTCGTTGAATCTGCAAGAAGGAAGCAAATAATGAATACAACAACGCACTATTATCTGAAAAGATGGGGCGGTCGCTGCGTGCTGGCAGTATCTGCTGCTGTGTTAAGTGTGGCCGCATATGCAGGTAATGCCATTGAGAGCGTTACGGCCTCTATGCAAGGTGGCTCTGAGGTGATTCGCGTCACAATGAGCGAGCCTTTGTCTGCCCCACCTGCGGGTTTTGTTGTGCAAAACCCTGCGCGTATCGCGCTTGATTTTCCTGGTGTAAGCAGCAAAATGGCACGCGCTGCTATTGAGCTGAATCAGGGCAATTTGCGTGCGGCGCAGGTTGTGCAGGGCGAAAGCCGTACCCGTGTGGTGCTGAATTTAAAGCAATCTACTACTTACAAAACCTCTATTGATGGCAAGGCGCTGCTGATTGTGCTCGACCCAGTTGCAGCCGCTGCACAGGATGCACCACGCATTTTTGCTGAAGGCCGTAATGCGGGTATTTTGCCTTTGCGTAATATTGATTTCCGCCGTGGCACAAACAACAGCGGTCGTATTGTTATTGATTTGCCCAACAACCAAGTGGGTGTTGATATTAAACCGCAAGGACAAAGCCTGGTAGTTGAGTTCCTTAAATCGTCGCTGCCTGCGGCCTTGCACAAGAAGCTCGACGTGGCTGATTTTGGTACACCCGTAAATACGGTTACCACAACGCAGGCGGGCGATAAGGTCAAGATGATTATTGCCGCCCGTGGTGAGTGGGAGCACTCGGCATACCAGAGCGATAACCAGTTGGTTGTTGAGCTGCACCCCAGCCGCGTTGATCCTAACAAACTCACGCAAGGTGCGGGCTACCGTGGCGAGAAGCTCTCGTTGAACTTCCAAAACGTTGAGATTCGTGCTTTGCTGCAAGTGATTGCTGACTTTACCAGCTTTAATATCATCACCTCTGATAGCGTTACAGGCAATTTGACTCTGCGTTTGAAAGACGTGCCTTGGGATCAGGCGCTGGATGTTATTTTGCAGGCAAAAGATTTGGGTATGCGTAAAACTGGCAATGTGATTCGTATTGCACCCAAAGACGAAATGGACAACACAGAAAAACGCGAAATGGAAGCGCGTGCTGACATTACCAAACTGGAGCCGCTGCGTACACAGTCTTTCCAGTTGAGCTACGCTAAAGCGGAAGTTGTTGCAAAAATGCTTGAAGGTGACTCAAATACCACCACAAACGGCAAGGCTTCTACGCGCATGCTGAGTGAGCGTGGCGCGGTTAGCCAAGAGCAGCGTACCAACCAGTTGTTTGTCAAAGACGTGCCTTCTGTACTTGAGCAGGTTGCAGCCATGATTGCCAAGCTCGATGTGCCTGTGCGTCAGGTTATGGTCGAAGCGCGCATGGTTGAAGCTAAAGATAGCTGGGGGCAATCTCTGGGCGTTAAGCTGGGGATTGGCACAGGCGGCGCACAGCACGGTGCAAATATTGGTTCTTCCAATGGTCGCGATGTACTCGTGGGCTTTGGCGATGTTGGCAACAAGGATGTAAATAGTTTCTACAGCCTCCCTGCCGCTGGTGGCTTGGCTAATAGCGGCTTTTACCCAGCAGCTTTGGCAGTGTCGATTGTCAGCAAGGGTGCCAGCCGCTTCTTGAATCTGGAAATTTCTGCT
>RRZU013618662.1_pt1 | contig 10836 bp, 10 predicted proteins | sample 2165561 | NCBI WGS metagenome assembly RRZU01 (sample SAMN10456909, study PRJNA506462) | wastewater metagenome | isolation source: wastewater sludge | place: USA: Moscow, Idaho | reverse complement strand
TAGGACAGGCACGAGTATCGGTAGAAGAGTGGTATCTGACGCCGCTTCTTCCCCGAGGTACTCGTGCCTGCACTACCATCTTTCATCATGAACCCGTTATGGGACCAGTTCGCCGCGCTGATCCCCGAACACATCGACACTCACCCGCTGGGCTGTCACAACCCACGCATCCCCGACCGGGTCGTCCTCGACAAGCTGGTCCAGATCCTCGTACTGGGCGTGGCCTACGACAAGATCAGTGACAGCACGTGTTCAGCCACCACGATCCGCAACCGACGCGATGAGTGGATCAACATCGGGCTCTTCACACAGTTGGAACAGATCTGTCTGGAAGCCCACGACCAGATTGTCGGGCTGGACCTGGAAAACATCGCGGTCGATGGGTGCATCGTCAAAGCCCCGTGCGGTGGCCAAGCGGCTGGGAAGTCTCCCGTAGACCGCGGCAAACAGGGCACCAAACGCTCGCTGCTCACTGATGGGGCCGGGATCCCTCTGGGTTGCGTGGTTGCGCCAGCCAATGCTCACGACTCTCCGCTGCTGCGCCCTACCCTAGAACAGCTCAGTCGTTTCGATCTCGGCTTGGGAGTGGGGCTACCCCAGAACATCACCGTGCATCTGGATGCCGGCTACGACTCAGCCAAGACCCGCGACCTGCTCGAGGAACTGGGCTGCAAGGGTGTGATCAGTCAGAAGGGATTCCCGCTCCAAGCCGGAAGGCGGTGGGTCATCGAACGTACCAACTCCTGGCACAACCGAGGCTTTAAGAAGCTTGCCAACTGCACCGAACGCCGTACCCGTGTCATCAAGGCATTCATCGCTCTGGCCAACGCTATCATCGTGATCCGACGCCTCATCCGCACCGCTTGGACCACCCACCGCTGGGACACCCGACCAACCCAACGACCATAACCTACCCGCGGAACCTCTAAGTACTCACCACATACCTCCAACGATCCCGAAGCGGCATATCCAAACACGAGTTGTTGACCATCGGGTCCATCAGCAAGGAGCGCCGATAACGGTAATGCTTCGGGCATTTTCGGGTTGATCTGCGTCCAAATATCCCATCCGTCAAGCATGACTCCGTCATAACGTAGGCACTCATCTTCAGGACCAATTTGGGAAGGCTCGCCACCATCGAGAGGAATGTTCCATAGCTTGCGACAATCGATGATGTTTTCTCCCCAAGGGAAGGTCAATACGCCCATGCCGTCGGGACTGAACTTGGTGAAGGAGATTTGCTGCTGATCCAAACATTCAACCACCTCCACATCCAAGTCATTGATCCGGACCAAACAATCACGGGATTCCGGGGTTGACCGAGCAACCGCATATGTCCCTGAGGGCCCAGTGGTTAGACGAGCGCTCCACGGGTTCCAATGCATTCCCGTTGGTGCTTGAACTTCATCGACATTCTGAGTGTCCAGTGCCAGCCGCATCACACGACTTCCTGGCCCCTCCAGCGTCATCTGCTCAATCGTGGGGCTTTCCACAACATACGCGATAGTTGGGGAAGCGAACTCAACCTTCATTACATGAAGACCATCATGCTGCGTCGTATAACTCCAAGAGACGGGATCGCCGCCAAGCCCTAGATCGCTCTTGAGCTCAACCACGTCAGGGTCGTTCGCGACCCACACAGCAGATACGCCCTCGCCGAACACATTGGACGCATAGTCTGGCAGTGCAGTTTCGAGCATCAAAGTCCGCTCAACATCTACGTCTACGGAGTCCATCTCCTGCCTACCAAATGTCGGCCACGACTCCTCTGACAGCGCCTGTGGTGACTCACCACTCTCTGATGGCGAGACATCATTACTGACGGGAGAAGAAGGCGAACACCCGCTAATCAGACAGGCAACGACAACCACCAACGATGCCGCTCTACGGCGCAACATTTTCACTGGTCCTCACCCACTACAGACTCGAAGGTTTGGTCAGACATCGGAGAACTCTGACTAGCCATCATAATCAGCCAGATACTCAGCTGCTCCCGGAAGCCCTTCTACAAGCTCAGGAGATAGGGTTCGACCATTCATCATTGAATGGTCGGCAAGAACTTTCCCTACGGAAGAGACTGCATTCTCAAGATCTACGCGAACAAGCTCAACCTGCTCCTCGAGGGGCAAGGACTCAATCTGTTGACGGGTCCGTCGGCCATTCATTCCGCCAACCTCATTGAAGGCTTTGTCATCGTACGGCGCAACAGATGGCTCTTCGTATGCCCATCCAGTCAGCGAGCAGTAGAAGATATCTGCGACAGGGATGCACTCCATCGCAGATTCCAAGTCAAAAGCCGCATTGTCGTCAGAAGTAGTGGCATCGCCTTCTGGTGGCAGAGTAGCAAGAGCATCAACTAGGCCGGCGACCACCTCATCAGCGGAAGACTGGGCCTCAGGAGCAGCGTCAGTCGTCATGCAACCCGATAATCCCACCAAGATGACACCAGAAACAGCACCTATCAAGAGTTTGCGTTGAACAAACATCACTTCTCCCTCGAAGTAAATAACGCGACATTGCGTTCTTAATAACCTTCCATGTGAATCTAGATGCCAATGGCTTTGCTTTGACAAGACCCGGAGCAGCACACTCCGCCACTCCAATAGCCGACTGCACTTCTGGCGCAACAACGAGCCATTACAGAGGTGTCATCTCTGCCTTTTGCATAAAGTCATGAAAAGTAAATGAATCAATAGAGAAGAAACTTGTTTCACTGTTTCTCATCAGCTCTAAACTAGCCCACATACTTGGCGTTAGGCTATCGATCTTTGTTGATTTTTCAGACAATCCTTCTCCAGTTCCTCACAAGGCTTCATGACAACGAAATTTAGCCATCATCCTGGTGACCATGTGCCACAACGGTACTTCCAAGAACTCCGCAAGTATGCGGTTTACGGTAATCCTTGCCATTGAGCTGTCCCCACAACGAGGTAGCTCTAGCCCTATCCAAAAAGACCACGAGAGAATCTTCTGCCTACCAATCCAGGACAAGACTATTCAGTTCCCATCGCTGTCACACGCACTGTGGGTTGGTTGCGGGACCCCAATATGCTTCGCAAGAAGCATCGGCATCAACATTGATCGATTGCCAAGGCGTTAGTCCATATATAACACTCATACCACGTGAGTAACCCTCACCAATTTCAACCATTGACAGCACGATCATCGAAGAAAGTACTAGACACTTCAAATGAGTTCTTACGTCAATAGCCGCAGACAACAAGAGATTTGTGTTCCTACCAATCCGTAACCATGGCCTTATGCAAAGGCTATTTGTACCCGCTCACGATCAGAAAGGGATCAGGATGAAACCATCAACGACGATGCAGAGACGCCGTCTCACTACCGGCACAGCAACAGTGATCACAGTATTACTGATGACATTGACCAGCTTGCTTGTGTCCAACGCTCAAGCAAGTCTCAACCAAAGCATTAGCCCGCAAGCTTACGCAAATATTTCGGGAAGCGGATCTGCCCAGGGAACGGTCTATTACACGACAGACCGGTACCATTCCAACGCTGCAATCACCTTCAGTTATGAGAACTATTCTGGAGGATGGTACTACGCCAATGGATCGCTCGACCCCAATGCTAGTTGCAGCCCCGTCTTGCGCTTGTCACTCAGGACCGCTCCTTCACTTACCTCGTTTACGAACAACGTGTCCTTCACGAATCCAGCAAACCATGTGGGTCCGTTGGCATTCTCGCCTCAAAATATCAGCCCACGATATTTTCGGGTCACAAGATACGCAAACCGAGGTTCGTGCGGAACGCTGAATGCCTACCATACTGTCGAATTTAATGGGAGGTTGAAGTACTGATGTCACGTCACCGTAGGAAAGAGTCAGTTGTTACCCTTGCCACCACCGCCACTATCCTTATCGTCGGTATTGGTATGGCCGGGTTGTCCTCAGCTCAAGCATCCGGTCAAGGTTCCTCATTCACCACACAGAAGGTGCCTACACCAGTTCAACAGCAGGCAGAACGTGAGCTGTCAGAGTTCACAGGGAAGTTCCCCGAAGGAGCATCCGTACCTTCGTCTGGAATAGACCTGATTCCTGAGATAGCTGGAACAACAGTCATGAAGAATCCCCCACTCTTCGATGCCAATCAGACTCAGGTACTTACAAAGAAGGAAAGAGTTGCACCTTCGCAAATGCGCGGTCAGAGCCAAGAACAAGATACCTATGTCGTGGTCGTTGATGGTGCCTTCTTCAATGCGCAAGCCCTTTCTTGGCACTGCTCGTGGCTCGGTGAATATTTCACGGCATTTGACAGTGGGAACAAATCATACGCCGACAAGGCGTATGCAAATCTTAAGGGTTTTGCCGATCTCCCTAAAGTCAGGGACTACCTGCCAGACGTTGATCTTTTCCAGGAGGACATAATCTCACCAATTTCTCGGGGTGAGACTGACCCTGCCCGGCAGTACCTCAAAGTCTGTTCCGGAAACGAGTAACAAGATTGATACAGCCGACACTAGTTGTGTGTGAGCGATAGGGTATCGCTCACACACAACTAGTCCTCACCAATTTCCACTGGTTGACAGCACGCTCCTCAAGGGAGATCCAACAAACAGAAACGATAAAAACTCACGAGACGTACCAGTTTCGTGGTTCAACAGTTGCTGAGTGACCGCAAGGTTTACTCGGCACTCCGCAATCATAAGGAACTACAAACAGGCAGCGTTGAATACCGGCGTAGGTACCTGTCAATGAGGAGAATCATAATGCATGGTCGAGTATCGCCATTGGCTGTCCTGTTCGTAGCAGTACTACTAATCACCGGGTGTAGCAGCGTGGGAGACAGCAGAAGTATCTCTGAGCCATCAGCTCAACAGTCAGACACTACGATCAAGCTGAAGGAGGTTCCAGGTGTTCCAAGCGAAGTTCTTGACCTTGCTACAGAGGAAGTCACCCTCTTCGATCAGCCATTCCCAGCGGGTGCCAGAATTCCCGAGACGGTCCTAGATCTTGAACCGAATCTCTCCAACACAGAAGTTATCGAAGCAAGTAATGAACTTGGAGAATCCCTGAGGCTACGCAAAACACCGAAAGGTGTCTCAGAGATGGAAGCTCAAGGCGCAGATCTCGAGGACAGTAAAAATGTGGAGATCTCGGTTTCTGAAGGCATGTTCTTCTTCGACATAGCACTGTGGTGGCAGTGCTCATGGCTTCACGAGTACTTACAGTCAAACGAGTCGGGTGATAAGAAGGCACGACAGGCGGCTCTTGACCACCTGAACTCATTCCCAGATCTTCCTCACGTGCGAGACTACGTCAGCTCAGTCGACACTATCCAAGAAACAATCATTCACCCCCTCGCCGATGGTGACCTGAAGCCAGCTCGAAGTTATCACAAGCAAACCTGTTCCGATCTCAGCTAACCAAGAAGCATGCGTTTAACAAGCCGTAGGTACAGAGCAACCATGGAATTCTAATTTAGCGGATCCTCGAACTAGGAGTCCTTTACCGAATCCGTACATGTGATTGACATCTTAATTACAAGTATCGGTTCTCGATGGCACGGCCTCTTTTCGTCTAGCCATCTCTTAAGAGTCCCAATTTTAATCTCTATTGGAATGGAAATAGCAATATGGATGCCAATGTTCTGGAAACACAAGTCTGGCTAAATAAGACATATCGTAATGTTGCTGGCTGGGATCTTCTCCTGGAAGACGGAGTCACCGGATGGGAAACCATCTATGGGTTACGCAGGGGTCTTCAGCATGAGCTGGGAATCTCACCCGTAACATCTGGGTTCGGGGATCTGACCAAGTCGCGATTTATTTCCCAAGTTGGTCGTATTGACGTGAAGACCACGAATCAACGGCTTTTGAAGCTCGTTTCAGGAAGCCTCTGGTGCAAAGGCTACTGGGGTGTCAGTTTGAACACCACGACCATCAAGTTCGCTGAAATGCAAAGCGAGATCATCAAGGTTCGCAAGGATCTGGGGCTAAGTACCTCCACAGCGTTGATCGATGTCAAGCTTATGGCATCCCTCATGTCCATGGATGCCTATGTAACGCTAACCTCCAGTGGAGGAACGGCAAGAATTAGGACAGTTCAACGCTGGCTAAACGGTAAGTACTCTCTCCGCCGAGATTTCGACTTGTGCCCTGCTGATGGTGTCTTCTCGCGGCAGGTACTCACTGCGATGCTGTACGCTTTACAATACGAGTTCGGCATAGCTGACGGTACAGCTAATGGTTTCTTTGGACCCGGAACCCGCAATGGACTTAAGACATATGCCCCGGTCTCTGAAGGCATGGTTGATAGTGACCATAACTATGTGCGGCTCTATCAAGGTATTCTGCGCATGAATGGTTACACGAACTCGTTTAGCGGTACGTTTGATACATCAACGAAGAACGCAACCTCAACATTTCAAGGCCTGATGGAGCTGACAAAGAGCGGGAAAGGCAATTACACCACTTGGTGCAATCTTCTCGTCTCGTGTGGTGATATCAGTCTGAAGACAACAGGTTTTGACACTTCCACCCAACTCAAGGCAGCTGCTGCAACCGCGTTGGTTGCTAGTGGATACCGGTCGGCGGGAAGATACCTGGTTGGTGGAGGAAAGTTCATTAACAGAACTGACATCGCGGCTATGAAGCAGGGAAAGCTCACACTGTTCCCCATCTTCCAACGCTACAACGATAATGTCTCACACATGACGAAAGCCAACGGCAAAGCCCATGGTATTGAGGCATTGGAGCGGGCCAAAACACTTGATCTGCCCGACAACACTGTGGTGTTTTTCAGTGTCGATTTCGATGCTTTAGCAACAGATCTTGGCAAGGTAGAGGACTACTTCCGTGGAGTCACAGAGGTCGTTACAAAGTCGCTCCACACCAAGATTAGGGTTGGCGTATATGCCACACGATCCGTCTGTCGATACCTCGCTGAAAAGAAGCTCACCATGGCTTCTTTCGTCGCCGGAGCATCGTGGGCCTACTCAGGGAACATGGGGCAACTTATGCCAGCTGACTGGCATTACAACCAGATAGAAGTCGACAGAGTACACGCCGGTAGTGGCATCACGATTGACAGAACGCGCGTATCCAAGAAAGCAACGCCAGTCAACATTGCACAAGTTACCGCCCCTCCCGGCCTCGAACCCTCAACACTGACCCAACCCCCACAACGTGATGTCTTCGGAACGGGGTTCCACCCACTTTACGAATGGTTCTGCCGAGCAGAGACACAGATCCAGCAGATAGCGACAAAACCAGTAACGGAGCGTGATATCTCCGACTTTGTCGCTCATTATCTGAGGCACATAGCTTATTGGGGGACAGTCAACTCTGGTGCATGGTTGGTCTACACGCCATGGCCTTCCAACGCCACTCAACCCGGAGTGGCTGGTGGCGCCGTTGCAGCTACTGAGAAATTGGAGAAATGGGATGGATCATACTCACTTCCTCCAGCCAAGGTCTTCAAAATGATCAACAACAGCGGCGAGATCAATTATGATGCACCTCATTTTGCTGCTACCTACTTGGGTTACCGCTTTTGGGGAGTCACAAATCTCCCAACAGCCTCCTACACATTCGGAGATCTCGGAGGATGGGCAATGGATCTACTTTCTCTCTGGGGAAAATATGTTGATGATGGAAAACCAACCAATCTCCGTACTTGGACTCGTGATCACATCGGGATCTCCACGGGGAGCTTTTCCAAGGTAGATGTTATTGGAGATGCAGATGCGTTCCTCCTCGCAAAAGCTGTTACATCAGGTAATCAGTCCGTGAGTGGAATAATGCGATCATTTCTTGCAAAGAACCAGAACGACAGGATCAAATCTTTCTACGACGTAAGATTTCAGGCATCAGCACAGAAGATCGTCGATGCTTATACTGGAATACTCTTTGATGGAAATGAGATCCCCCTTGCAGGCAGCTGGTTCAAAGTAAAAGTCCTGAAATCTTTGGCAAAGACAAGTTCTATTCCTTCGCAGGTTGAAGCAAAGAATATGGCGCTAGGATACGCAGACTACATGGCTGGATTAAGGTAGTAGAATGGCCATGTCAAAAGCTTGGTCTCCTAGCGAAAGTTGCCCTTGCCCGCGGGAGTTCCCTTGATCCAAGACGAAGAGATACTTGAACATCCAACGGAATCCGGATGCCTTCAGTTGCTTGGGTATCTCAGTAGAATTTTATTTGGTCTGTTTGTCATGTGGGGGTCGGTCGTTGCAGCGAGCGATCTCATTCCTTTTGCGTATGCTTGGCCTTGGAACTACCCATGGGAGTTTTATGCTGAACTCCCATCCATTCCCCTTCTTCTGGGTCCTTTGCCGGCCTCGGAAGTGAGCCTAGCCGTACTGGGAACACTTCTTATCGTTCGCATTAAGCCTGCCACCATGCTGATGACTGATTCCAGCCTCCTCACGTGCGGCATCCTGCTATTAATCAGTCGACCATATTCACTCTGGGTGGCACACGGGATCTTACTCGACCCCAGCCGATGGCGTTCTCCCGAAAATAGCGCTATGAAGTTCTGCTCCCCGGCAGGATGCCCACCACTCAACCTCGCTCTCCTTCTCCAATATCTTCCTTCATTAGTACTGGCCATTACGATGATAATTGTCGCGGTCTTTTATTCAAGAAACCGCCCTTGGTGGAAACGCGTCACCGCAGTACTCATTCCTTACCTTGGATCAATCCTTCTACTGTGGCCCATCTGGGCAACACAGATATGGCCCCTCATAGGCCCCAATAATCCATACGCTCCCTAACCTTTACTAAACACCACACTCACGGCCCTGCAGCAGCCTTCTACCCCTCGCGGGTCTGGAGAGCTATATGACAGCTCCACAAGGCAATCAGTGACAGCCGACCAATGGCGAAGGAGGACTATGAGCCCCGTTCAGACCGTCGAAATGGCCTTGGGGTACTCTGACTATCTCAAGTCTCCGAAATAGTAGGGTGGCTCGATAACTTCACGGACAGCAGAGCCACCAAAGGTCTGGGTCTTCGGTAATAAACCAAGGTTCTTTGCAGGGATATTGATCCTGTTGGAATCGGTGCTGAGGTCTACCGAGATGTTTCCGCGTGCATATACCCCATAGCTGGGATTATCCGTAGGAAGCCAACGAAAGCATGACATCCGTGATTCTTATGGTGGGACCTCTTCCTATCACCGAATTCATCGGATCAATCCTTGGCCCGCTATTCGTTACGCGATTCAGAACATTTTCCAACGGATACGATCGTGGCCTGCTTATCGGTGGCATTACATTGTTGAAACTTCGTCCATTGACGATTTGGTACGCCTACACTGTCATGGTCGAAGGCGGCACCTTCCATCCTCGTGAAGAAGGGGAGCCGATGCTCTGCGAAGTAGCCTCGTGTATGCCACTCTATTTCGGGATGTTCGTACAGTATCTATCATCTTTGATCCTTGCCATATCAATGATTCTCACGGCACGGCAATCTCCAGGAGATACACCGTGGTGGAAGCGAACTTTCTTCGTTCTCGCACCCTATATAGGATCTATTCTTCTCCTCTGGCCGATTTGGGAAACATAAATATTGCCCGCCATCGCGCCAAACTAACCCGCATCCTGATCGTTGAGCTATCGATCTTTGTTGATTTTTGGCGATTTGGTCGCACATACTGACTGGACCCATCTACAGTGGATATTGGAAAAATATGTACATATTTGGTCATAGGGGACAACAATGAGAACTGGAATCGGAATGGGAAGTGCTCTATTGATGGCACTATCCCTTGCCGGTGGAGCAATAGGGCCAGTAAACAGCGAGAACGTTCGTTTGTTCTCCTCCTATAAAACCTCCATAGATGCTGATGAACAGCTAATTCCAACGAATGCAGTCAATAGCTGGTATTGCATAATTTTTCCGAACCGCCCAGAATGTCGCCCGTGAGCTGAGATGATTCAATGTGGAGTGAAGAGATCGCCGAGCAACCGCGGTCACTGACAACTAATTTCATGCGTAGAGTTGGTTTCTTAGCCTTTTCGCTAGTATTACTAACGCTCGATTTATGGTCAGCTGCCATACATCACCAGAGCTTTAGTTTAGCCATCGTATGGGTCCTGCCAAGCGCGATCTTCTTGGCACTGACGGGATGGCACCCCGCAATTGGGGGAACAATAGTCATTAGTATTGCTACTCTAACGGCCCTCTCTCCAGACAACACTATTAATTCGAGCCTCATGTTCCTCGGTATTTTTGCAGTTGCTGCTGACTGGATCTCGCGGGACTGGTGGATATCGGCGGTTCTGGCTCTTCTCGTACCACAGACCACACAGTTGGCAGCTTCTAACCAACTCGTTGCGGACAGCTTCGGAATGGTCCTAGGAAGCAGTATTGCTATTGTAGGCGGATTCCTATTAAGACATTTTGAATACCGTGTGCATCTTCAAGAGCAAAGACGAGCTGCCGCCGAAGAAAAACGAGCTGCCGCCGAAGAAAAACGGGCTACTGCCGAGAAAGAACGAGCTGCCGCCGAACATGAACGAGCTACTGCCGAAGAGGCCCTCAAACTGGCAGTACAAGCACAAAAGGAAATCCGGCAAGATCTCGCAGCTACCCTGCATGACACGTTGGCTGCCGATCTCGTACGGATAGCCCTGAGTAGCCACTCATTGGCTGCGATGATCAATAACTCGGAGGTTGCAGAAACTGCCCAGGAACTGGAAGAAGCATCTCGTGCGACTCTGCGTGATCTGCGTACCCTGATCACTACCACTAGGTCACCCCAACAGGATAAAGCAGTAACAACAGCATCGGTTATCCAAACCTGTCAGACCATGCTTTCCGGACGCAATATCAAGCTTTCACCAGATTTCCCGGAGACTCTCGATGCTAGT
>RRZU013068457.1_pt1 | contig 10836 bp, 5 predicted proteins | sample 2165561 | NCBI WGS metagenome assembly RRZU01 (sample SAMN10456909, study PRJNA506462) | wastewater metagenome | isolation source: wastewater sludge | place: USA: Moscow, Idaho | reverse complement strand
TAGTAAGGCTGTGAATCCTAGATTTACATTTGACATTAAATCAGCATATTACAATGTTGATTGTTTATCAATATGGATATCAACCGAATTTGATGGGAACCCCAATAATCTTGATCCTTCAAAATGGAAAAACATAACTAAAAACTTCTCAATACCTAAAGATGCTAAATGGCCTAGCGATTTTGCATCGGCAGGAAGTGCCGATTTGAAAGATTATAAAGGGAAAAAAGTATATGTAGCATTTCGTTATCAAGGAGATGGTCGAGAGAATGTTCCAGCTAAAACGACGAGCTACCAAATTGATAACATAGCAGTACACGAAAACATTCCAGGCATTGCTGTTAAAGAAAAAGAACTTGTTCATGACCTATACATAGCCAAAGGTGGCAATTGGGAAAAAGTGAACAACACAAATATCATTGTATTGCAACCAAAAGACTACGAAGCAATGGGTGTAAAAAATCTAACTGTAGCTAATGCCCCTGAATATTTGAACAACTATCTATTGCTCAACTATCCGTATTTGACAGAAGGACAAACTAGAACAATCGTTTATAGGACTTCGGCAGATGGAGTAAAATGCTATGCTGATGAGCTATCGCTTGGCAAAGTTGACAATATCAAAACATGGGTTACAAATGCATTCATAGAAACAAAAGTAGATCAGTTTATTTTTGCGGCATCTAAGAAATGGATATTTGACCCTACATTTGTAGTTAAGTTCGCAAAACCCGATTACCAAGTTATTGTTGACTATGTTAAAACACATCAAGCAATAGAGAATCCTATTTTGATTGACAGAGATAATACTGAACTATTCTATGGATTCAGTGCATATTATAGCAATGTTAACTATAGAGATATTGGATATAGAAATAAAGATGTGATATTTGCAGCTCTAGGAGATGATACAAAAGCAAAAAGAGACTTGATGAATCGTCGTACAGAAGAAGCTATTGGTATTTATCTAACACTACAATATCCTAATGCTACTGAGATGACCAATGGTGTGCAACAGGAAGCTAAAATTACAGTATACATCTATAGAGATCCAGAATATCCTCTAGACATGGATTGGACATACCATCTCAAATGTGTTGGCGACAAGAAATGGGAGTTTATAGAAAGAGTACCTGAAACTGGAATTGTAGAAAAAGCAGGAGAGTATTAATTTTATACAGACTACTTGATATAAATAAAAAGCGGGTGAAGCAATACTTCACCCGCTTTTTATTTTCTGATCTATACGAAGATCTAATACTCTCCTGCCAAAGATATCCATTTGCCAGCTACTGTTACCCATACTTCTTTGTAACAAGCAGCGTTAGTTTGAGGCCAATATGGAACATCATCATTTCCTAAACTTCTAATACCAACAGGCATTTCACCAGTAATTTCACCAGAAGAGAAACTATCCATTTGTGGATAATTATAACCTTCACCATAAATCATAGACTGACCGAAAGGATTTTTACCAACTATCCAGTACATTTGCTCTAAACCAATAGTAAGTAACTCATCATCTTTCAAATATTTACCACATAGTGCTGCCGACTTACCCATAGACAGTAAAATCGCATTATTGCCATTAAAGATACTGAACCATACAGGAAAGCGTTTCAGGTAATGTTTACTGTCTAATTTAACTCCTTTCTTGACTTGACTAGTAAACAGCTCTACAGCATTGCTAGGTGCAAATAAATGTAGTCGGTCGAAACTCACAGTATCTTTATACTCATCAATATGATAAACCCCTTCGGGCAACATACCATAAGGCACTGTATATTTCATTAACCTTTTCAAATAATCTCCATACAAATGAATTGATTCTTCCCACTCAGAATAATCTTGATGAGAGGGTTGAGTTTCGCACAACAAGGTCATTGCCTGCATATACACCTGGCTTCTAGACTGGTGAATATAATGCACTATAGATTGATGAGATTTGTCTCTATAGAAAAAACCCTTGATTCCATCGGCAGCACCAATCGATTCTTTGCGCTGACAATCGAGTGTATATCGAATATACTCTGCAGCAATTTCGGCATACTCGTTATCCTGTGTTAACTTATACAACATGCTTGCAGCCCAAGAAATAGTAGCCATATATTGACTTTCAGATGTATTATAACTGTGCTCATAGAAATGTATAAACTCCCCATAACCTCGTTCTTTGTGTCGTTGCATTGCAAACTTGAAATCTTGCTCTGCAATTGTTTTCAAATGTTCTTGCAAACTAGGATCCCTATCAATGGTGAGGGCTGCATAAGCCTCATAGGCCGAATATAAAAAGTTATCGAATGCAAGATTTTGCACTCTCACTGTATTGATGTCGTCCAAGGTGTTGAATATCCCATCAAGCCAAATAACAAGACCGACACTACTTGCTCTATACCCATCTCCAAAACGAGTTTTGAGAATAAACTCTAATCCCCATTCGGCCTCTTCGAGCATACGAGCAGCTAATAACTCATTTTTACCTTTCAGTTTATTATATGCTTCCAGCAAAGAATATGTGACATCGCCAGTCTGCAAAGTCTGCTGAGAAAGATCTCCAGCATCATGCCAGCCTCCAGCATAAGAGATTTTTTTATCATCATGTACTGCACACAAATCGGTATGACACTGTGAATGAACGTTTGGAACAGCATAGCCACAACGTTGGCAGAATACAAAATTCAACACCCTCCACAACGAGTTTTCCCAGACATTGCTATCAATGAAGAAATAAGCTGTCTCAATATCTCCCACCTTCAATTTATACTCTCCTGAATCTTTGAACTTTGAGAAATCTAATACACGAAATTTTCCGATTGTAGTATTTTCATCTCGTATAGCACCTTGAAAAACTTCATCTCCCTGTTTATTCAATAGTGAAAAATGTGAGAGTTTTATTTGAGATTGAGAATCGAGAACTGCTGTTTTGCTATCATTAGACATATATCCACTTGTCGAATATATTATCCGATCTACTAGTGGAGACCATCCGCTCTCGATTTCTGGATTCTCGATTTGTTGAAACTCAATATTCTTGAAATAATATATAAGAGAATCACCTGTTGTTCTATCTTTTCCTTTATTACTTACACTAAACTCTAGTGAGGTAATATTATCTCGTTGATATTCGCTCAAATCTAGAAAACATTTGTTCCACTCCTTATTCTTTAGATTCACTAGATGTTGCCCCGACTGACGGTTATATTCTTTTTTCACTTTAGCTGATTGATTGACAATTGTCAAATCCATATTCACCACTCTCGAACCTTCACAATCTGGATATATGTAAAATATAATCCGATTGTATGCTTCGAGGTTCACTCCTTTTGTGGCATAATGTATTGCTGCATTTCCATATGTAGCATAATCGGGGTCGGATGCTGAGCCAATTGCCCTCTGCCCTGTATGAGAAGGATAGGCTAGCTTTAGACTTCCATTACCTGCTATAGATTGATCTTCTATAAAAGTAAAGTATCCCAAGCCACGATGCTCCCAATTCTCCAAATTTAGCCTTAGATCTAAGACTTCACTTTTGAGCACTTTCTTATCACCAGTTAAAGTTTCGAAAGATTTACTATCATCCAAAGGCAATGGGCTATGCAATATCCCTGTTTTGATGAGCTCTTTCTCTAACTTTTCATCTTTAGTTAATTGCACTTGAGCAAATGTAGAGAAAGAGAGTATTGCAGAACAAAGAATTAAAATCAATGCTTTTGTATTCATATCACTATTTACTTAAATTGATATATTCATTGCTTCAATCTCTTTGGCTTGCCCAAAAGATAGCATTTCGAAACATGGTTGTAAACTCAATTGTGTCATATAACTTAGGACTATGCCCTATTAAAAAATAAACATTTCTAGACTTCTTTGATTCGTTAGTCCATATCACAGGATGGTCTCCCATCTTGATCTCTGAAGGTGGGTCATAAGAATCTTCGTCCACAGAAGCTATCACATGCACATTGGAACGAGGGCTAACATTGAAAGTATACCACTCGTCATCAGGAATAACAAATGTTTGCGGCAAATCTTTCATTACAGGATGTGTAGTATCTTCAACATGAACAGTTCCACTAGCTAAGGGTGCAATATAATTTTGGAAACGTATGTTACCCATAAATTCAGAAAACCATTGCCACATAGAATAACCGTCAAATTCTCCGAGCAAAGTAGCATGATGAAATCCAACCCATCCCCCCAAACCTGAGTCAATATATCGCATAAATGCTTGTTCTGCTTCCTCTGTCCAAGAGTATGGTGGGAAGTCTAATTGAATAATAAGATCATATCGAGAGAGAAACTCATCGGAAATAGAATCTGTATTATTAACTTCGGTGATAGCATAATGATGAAGCTTACTTTCTTCGTCTAACCACTTCAAACCTGCATCTGTAAATGGTCCGTGCTGACCTCCTCGCTCTGTTAGCACCAATATATTGAGATTATTTTGGTCGCTAACATTAGGTTTCGATGTGCAGCTATATAGAATGACTACAACGAAAGCGCACAGTAAAAAATTAAAGATTTTCATAATTCATTATTTTTAAAATTGAACAGTGACAAGTAGAACATCAAATGTAATGGACAAAGACAGAAGCGAACCTCTGCCTTCATCCATTAATATTATTTCCATCCCGGATTTTGGGTTAAGTTTTCTTTAGATCTGTCCATTTCTGACTGATCGATTGGGAAATATCTGAACTTTTCTGTCCAGCCTTTACTCCCTAATATTTCTGTACCTTTATCGAACCTTAAGATATCAAACCATCGCTGCATTTCGTCTATAAACTCATAGCCTCTTTCTTCAAATATTATATCAAGGGCTTCTTGTTTACCTTTATTCAACAAATCGATTCTATTATCTGTATTCTGAAATGCACGATCTCGTATCTGATCGAACCACTTCTGACCTCCCGATGATGACACTACACCTTTTGATCTCACTTCTAGCTCTGTTGCTAGTAATAACACATCAGCATAGCGATAGAAACGATATGAAAATGCATAGTTGTAAAGAGGATTTACATCAGATGCAGTCTCTTTTCGCGGGTGATACTTGTAATGTCCAAGCCCTTCGTATGCTTCTTGTTCTTTACTTACCTGAAATTCACTACCCTTAGGCAAAGACCCTTTCTCTACTAAATCCAAAACTTTTTTCTTTTCATCATCATATACAATTACTGTTCCCTCACGACGAGTATCGCCTTCTGCAAACATTTTGTAAACTGTACTAGGCATTGTATTTTGTCCCCAGCCTTCCATAAGTCCACCATCGTCAGCTTTGCGTGGATCATTGATATTTCGTCCTCCCAAAGACCGACCAAGTCCATTACCTTTGCCACTATTATCTCCTGCATAAGAAATCTCGTAGATTGATTCTGTTCCCCATTCACCTTTCTTGAGCCATAAGTCTAGAAAATTTGGATTCAGCGAATATCTTCCACTTTCTATAATGTCTTTCATATCATCTAATGCCATTTGATACCTAGTTTCGTCACGATGAAACAATATAATTTTAGCTCTTAAAAGTTTTGCGGCATCTCTACAAATACGTCCTTGATTAGTAGCACTTCTAACTGGCAGGTGTTTAGTTATTTCATCATCAAGATCTGCTAACATAAATTCATATATTTCTTGACGAGTACCTTTAGCCACTGTGTACATCTCAGATGCTGGCAAGGGTTTTGTAATCAACGGAAATTGTTCATACCCCATGAACAAGTAGTTGTAGCACAAAGCCCTATAGAAACGAGATTCTGCATCGATAGCACTTACGAAGTTAGCATCTAAACTAGAATCTTTTAGTTTATCAATCAGAATATTGGCAGCTATCACTCCATGATAGACTCCATAGTCCCACTCGTTCCACCAAGAGCCATAGCCCCATCCTCCAAAACAAGATGTTACGTCGTACTGAAAGTTATCCCATTTGTATTTATAGATACCTTCACCTAGTCCTCCTCCAGTTTCTGACTCATCTGACAACAGTGAGGAGTATGACCAAATTTCCATAACACGTACCTGAACTTCATTCATTATAGCATAAAGCCCCATTTTCATATCTTCCTCTGTCTTATAAAACTCGGTTTCGGATATCTGAGTCCTAGGATTGATATCTAGAAAATCGGAACACGAAGTAATTAACCCTACAACACAGACTAAAATTGCTAAATATATTTTTTTCATAATATTCAATGTTTTAATTAATTAGAATACAATATTGGCTCCAATGGTAAATGTACGAGCTTGTGGATAAGTTCCTCCGTCGAAGCCATTACGAGTTCCCACTTCAGGATCGTAACCCGAATAATTGGTAATGGTAAATAGATTTTCACCTTGCACATATACTCTAAGGTTGTTGAGGAATATTTTTCTCAATAGTTTTTTGGGAACAGTATAACCCAATTGAGCGACCTTAAATCGAAGATACGATCCATCCTCTACATAGAATGTGGATACCAAGTTTTGTGTATTGCTAGGATCGCCTTCTACCACACGCGGCATCCAGTTAGAAGTACCTTCGCCATGCCAACGATTCAACCATTCTGTACCCCAATTCGCAAAAGCTGCTGTTGGACGTCTGTACATTTTATAGATATCATTACCTTGCGATCCTTGGAAGAATGCACTAAAATCAAAATTATTCCATTCGGCAGTCAATGTAAATCCATAAGTCCAATCTGGATTCGGCTTACCTATCATCACTCGATCATCTTCTGTAATTCCATTCTTTCCATCCAAATCTTTGAAACGGATATCCCCAGGAGCTGCCTTAGGCTGTTTGAGTTTACCATCTTCGGTCACATAATTATTTACTTCATCCCAGTTTTGGAAGATGCCATCATGCACATAGCCGTAGAAGAATCCATATGGATATCCATTCTCGCTCCATGTCACATTTCCTCCCATTCCTCCTCCCAAACCATCGAGCCCAATTCTATCTGGTCCTTGATTGGTTACTTTGTTTTTAATATATGATGCATTGCCACTAAAACCTAGTCTGACTTTATCAATATCATGCTTGTAGGATAGTTCGAACTCTCCCCCTTTGTTTTCGACCGTACCTTGATTGATTCGCATTGTTCCATACCCTGTATACATTGGGATAGGCATATTCAACAACATATCTTTTGTTTTCTTCACAAAATAATCGGTCGAAAAAGTTAATGCTCCATTCAAAAAGCGCAAATCTAGTCCTAAGTCTATCTGCTCAGAAGTTTCCCACTTCAGATCTGGGTTTACATAACCTGATGGCTTCATCCCTGCATATATTTTACCAGCTTCCACTGCATTAATACCATCTTTGGTCATCATACTAGTATATGCAAATGCGCCAATGCGCTCATTTCCATTTTCTCCCCAGCTTATACGAAGCTTTGCAAAATCGAGCCAGTTGGGTTTGTTGTTCATAAACTCTTCGCGAGTAATTACCCATCCAGCAGATACTGAAGGAAATACCGCAAACTGATGTTTTCGACCAAAGTTTGATGAGCCATCACGTCTTAAAACTCCCTCAAACAAATATTTTTCATTATAGTTATAGTTCACACGTCCAAAAACTGAAGCCAATCGGTGATCGTATGCTCCACCTGATACTTGCGACATTTCTTCAGCTGCTGTTGCAGTATTGATATAGCCCTTATCGATGTCTACAACTAACAAATCGAAGTCTGAAGCATTAAGATCTGAATAGTTATATGACGACATAGAAGTACCAATCAACGCACTGAAGTTGTGCATTCCTATAGACTTAGTATATGAGAGTACGTTTTCCCATTGCCAATACATAGATTCTGTTTTACTGTCATCTACTCTTGAGTTTGTATTTTTAGATGTTGCATTTAAATCATATACTGGCACCACATTCTTATTAGAGTTGAATCCCCAATCTAAACCATAGGTAGTCTTAAATTTCAACCCAGGGAACAAATCAACATCTAAATTGAAGTTAGCTCCAAAATTTTGAGGTATTCTTCTTTGATTGTGTTCTACTTGTAGCCTAGCTAGAGGATTATTGATTTCCCTCATTTCTATAATATTGTAAGGCATACCATTAGGCGCAATCACATGGTTTGGATATACGCGTTGATACTCTTCTATTTTAGCTTTGTCGTCTTGATAGATTTTCTCTGTTGGAGGAAGCATGTTCATAGAAGACATAATACCACCTACTTCACTATTGCCAATATCATTGCCTTCTCTTATAGTTCGAGTATAACTTGCAATGGTTCCGAGAGTAATTTTATTTAACCAAACTCGATCTTTTGTATCCAGCAAGACTGTATTGTAATTAAGACGCCCATTAAATCGCTCATAATTAGCATGTCCTTTAGCAAAAATTCCTTCTTGCTTCACATAACCAAATGACATATAATATGTAGAATTGTCATTTCCCCCACTAAGATTTACTTTGTGATTGATGATGGGTGCATTCTTATTTCTCAATGCTTCTTGCCAATCTGTATTAACATCAGAATGAGTTGGGAAATAGGCTTCTTTTCCCATATTAGATGCCATTTCATTCATTATCATTTGATACTCTTTCCCATTCATCAGATCAATTTTCTTGGCTGGATTCTGTATTCCATAAGAAAATTCATAGCTAAGTCGAGCAGTTCCTTTTGTCCCTTTTTTGGTAGTAACCAAAACAACTCCATTCGACCCTCGTGCTCCATAAATAGCAGCAGAGGCAGCATCTTTCAAAATTTCGATAGATTCAATATCGGAGGGATTCAAAAAATTAATGCCATTTTCGGAGGGCATTCCATCAATGATATAAAGAGGATTAGAGTCGTTAACAGTTCCTGTACCTCGAATACGTATTTTGGAGTCGGCACCAGGCTGGCCCGAATTCGAGATGATCTGTACGCCTGATACTTTTCCCTTTAGTGCATTTTGGACGTTAGTGGGATTTCCAAGATCCAAATCTTCACTCGTAATGCGACTAACAGAAGAAGATAGAACACTTTTTTTCTGTACTCCATACCCTACCACAATTATCTCATCTAGTTCTACCGAAGATTCTTTAAATTGGATACGCAGATTTGTTTCCGCTTTGGTTACCAAATGCTCTACATTCCCATATCCTACATACGAAAAGATTAGTGTTTCGCCCTCAAATACTTTTACACTAAATCGTCCATCAAGGTCTGTTCCACCTCCTACATCGGGTCGTTCTTTTACTTGTATAAGTGCCCCAATCAATGTGCCACCCAAGTCATCGTACACCACTCCTTCTACTTTCAATTCTTGGTTCTGCCCAAACAAAGAAATAGAGCATGCTACAAATACAATTGTTAACAATAAGTTTTTCACAATAAATGTTTTCATACTATTAAATTAATTATCAATCGATTGCCCATAAAACAATCATTAAAAAAGAGCAATAAAAGTCTCCATTGATAAAAATATCAACTCATAAATTCTATTAAATAAATGTTATTCTAGACCAAGCTAAGTGAGCCTATCTGTCTTCTTCTTTTTTCTTCTCATGGTGTTTTATTTCAGGTTATTATTTAATTAAAAAGATCAAAATGAGTGAGATGGCTCCCTAAAAATTTTCCTCAATGTGATTATACCCTTTCTCGGAAAATCTTTAGCTACCTCCTGTGTCACTTTTCCTGTTGCTGCCCACTCTGCTCCACGAAGTAGTGTTACCTGAAAACCTGTACATTCCATTGCATAACGCAATTCAGGATCGTTGCCAGCATGTCCAAGCAAGGTCACAAAAATATTTCCTTTTCCATATTTCACAGTCCACAAAATAGGTTCATCACGTTTAGCCTCTTTGTTAGGCCCTTCGTTAGTAGTTGCTAAAATCTCCATATTTTTGGCAGGTCCTCTGAGACGAGCATATATTTCGTCTTTGAAGTGATCCCACTCAGCAGGCAAGCCTTTTAAGATAGGATGCTCTGTATTTCGGTGAACAATTGTCGATGGATGCTGCAAGCCATGATAGCCAGCCCAACCTGGAGCATAGTCATAAACCACCTGCCCATCTTTCCAGTATACATAAGGTCCATCTTTTTCATTTCTACCATTCCAAGCTCCTAGACCAATCATCTCATTATATTCTTTCCAATCATCCATTGGCACCACTGAAGAGTGTATTACCACTACTCCACCTCCATCGGACACAAATTTTTGAAAATTCTCTCTTGTTTTCTGTGCCCATGTATTACCTCCATAGTTGATAATCACTAAATCATATTTCTGAAAATCGGGGTTGTACGACTCCATGCTTTCTTCCCAATCGGGTGTTACATGAATATCCACTGTAAACAAATCACTATTCTCTAAAATCATCTTTATAGCATCACTACCTCCTTGCCACCAATGACTTCCGTCTTGCCCTGTAACAATCATCGCCTTGATCTTCTCTACTGCACTAGTTGGTAGAGACATAAATATAGCTAGACATACAAGAGCAAATATTTTCTTGATCGTATTCATCTTTCCCATTACTTACTCTTTTTGAAATTCTTGTCATTCTTGTACTCTATATAATCATATACCCAAGTAGTATTCAAATTGTTTCCAAACTCATCTACAGAAAATTTTCCATCTTTAAAATATTCTCTATACAACTCATACTTGCCATCATTATTTCGATCTTCTAATATCAAGTCACGTCGCGTAGAAATAGTTATATCGGACTTATATTTTACTTCTTTCGTATAGTTGTCAATGATTACATAGTAATTTTTAAACAAATCGAAATATGGATAATGTCCATTATCAGAACTAAAGAGTATTACCTCTTCCAAAGCAGGGCTATCGTCCATCTGTACAAACTTTGACGTATGCACTCCAAAACCCTTTTCTTGCACCTCTGGC
>RRZU010333758.1_pt1 | contig 10836 bp, 9 predicted proteins | sample 2165561 | NCBI WGS metagenome assembly RRZU01 (sample SAMN10456909, study PRJNA506462) | wastewater metagenome | isolation source: wastewater sludge | place: USA: Moscow, Idaho | reverse complement strand
GCCATCCCCGACGGCGCTTTCCCACGTAGCAGAATCCTCGTCTGCGGACCACTGTGCCCATGCTTGGGCGTAGTCATTCTCGAGGTCAGGATGGCGCAACATGTGGACCGCGCGCTGCAATCCTGCCGATCGCGACGGCAATCCAGTTCGCTCGATGTACGCGTCCAATGTTGCGACGTCCTCATCGGACAAGCTCACGCTCAGCTTCACGCCGTTATGCTACCAAGGTGGTAGTCAAGTAGCAACGATCGGCATTCGGCCAGCGTCTACCGGGGACTGGTCCTCATTTCTGGGCGCGTTGTGGCCAACTGCGGATCGTATCCGCCGAGCGCCGCCTATCTCGCCAGGGACTGATTGATCCAGTACGGATAAATGAAAATGATTGTGGTGCAGCATAATAGGCCCGAAACTGCGGGCCCTCGAGTTACCCCAGGATCGCCCGCGCAGCGCGTTCTGCGATCAGCATGACGGGCGCGTTGGTGTTGCCGGAAGTGATGGTGGGCATCGCCGAAGCGTCGACCACTCGAAGACCGGCGACGCGGTACACCCGGCAGTCGGTGTCGAGCACCGTGGCGGCCGACTGCGGCCGACCGTGGGTGTCGAAGGCGCCCATCGCGCAGGTGCCCACCGGGTGGAAGATCGTTGTTCCCAATTCGCTTGCCGCCCTTTGTAATTCGCCATCGCGTACCAGTTGCGGGCCGGGCAGCAACTCTTCCGGACGGTAGGGGACCAGGGCCGGTGCAGCCATGATCTGCCGAGTCATTCGCAGGCCGCGCACGGCGATCTCACGATCGGATTCGGTCGACAGGTAATTGCAGGAGATCTTCGGGTTGGTCAGCGGATCTGCATGGGCCAGCCGCACATTGCCGCGCGAGCTGGGGCGGAGATTGCAGACCGAGGGAGTGATCGCGGCGAACGGGTGCAGCGGTTCGCCGAACTTGGGCAACGACAAGGGCTGGACATGCCATTCCAGATCGGGACTGGCCAGCGCGGGGTCGCTCTTGGCAAACGCCCCCAATGTCGAGGGCGGCATGGTCATGGGTCCTGATCGCATCAACAGGTACTGAAGGCCCATGCCCCCACGGGTGATCCAATTGCGGTACAGCGTGTTGACGGTCCGGGCACCCCGCACCCGGTAGATCGTTCGAATCTGCAAGTGGTCCTGGAGGTTCTCGCCCACGCCGGGCAGATCGACATCCACCGGCACCTGATGCTGGGTGAGTAGCCCGGCCGGGCCCAAACCCGAGACCTGCATGAGGTGGGGCGAGCCAATGGCTCCGGCGCTCAGGATCACCTCCCGGCGGGCTAGGGCATCCACGATCTGGCCGTCCTTCAGTAGCCGCACGCCGGTAGCGCGGCGCTGGGCCGTGATCCAGGCACCGCGACGCTGATGGTCGTCGACCTGGTCGTCCATCAGCAGCCGCAACGCCTGGGTTTGCGTGTACACGGTCAGATTGGGTCGGTGAGCGACGGGATGTAGGAACGCGTCCGCCATGGACCAGCGACGGCCACGCCGTTGGTTGACATGGAAGTACGCACTGCCGGCGTTGTCGCCCCGGTTGAACTCGTCGATCGGGGCAATGCCCACCTCCGACGCGGCGGCCTGCCAGGCGTCCAGGATCTTCCAGCGCACCCGCGGCCGCTCGACCCGGATCTCACCACCGGCGCCGTGCCAGTCGTCGGCTCCGCCGAAATAGTCCTCCAACTCCTGGTAGATCGAGAGCGTCTCACCGGGGGAGTCCGGGCCACCCCAGCGCCAACGGTCGTCACCGGTGGCCTGCGCCCAGAGTTCGTAATCGGAGGCCTGTCCGCGCATGTGGATCATGGCGTTGATCGATGAGCAGCCGCCGATCACGCGGCCCCGCGCGTAGTGAATGCTGCGGCCGGCCAGACCCGGATCGGGCTCGGTGGTGAAGCACCAGTCGGTACGGGGGTTGGCAATCGTGTACAGATAGCCCACCGGCACCTTGATCCAGAACCAGTCGTCGGTGCCGCCGGCCTCGATCAGGAGAACCCGGTGGTCGGGATTGGCACTGAGCCGATTGGCGAGCAGGCAGCCCGCACTGCCCGCGCCCACGATGACGAAGTCGAATTCGGCGACGGGACGGATGTCCGGAATCGTTCCTCCCCTCGCGTCGGATGCGTGTCCCAGTGTGCGCGACGATCGGCTACGTAGTGGGTATTACGTCGCTACCGGAGCCCTTGACCGAAGCCTTGGCGCGCTTCTGTGGCGGCACTGCCTTCTTGCCGCGGATGAACCCGGTGGCGGAGACCGTCGCCGACAGTAGTGTGCTCTCCCCATTGACGAACGGGTGGAAGCCGACGCCCGCACCGCCGCGACCCTTGACCGGGATATCGGCGACTTCGGTTACCTTCCAACCTTTTTCGGAGACCGACAGGATGGCTTCGCCGTTCTCACACGTGAGAGGTAGGGCGGCGATCACCGCATCGTCGCCGTCCGCGAGCTTCACCCCGGCCACGCCATTGCCGGCAGCGCCCTGCGGATTCACCGCGGCGGGGTCGATGCGCAGCACCTTTCCGCGCCGCGTCACCAATGCCAGATGCGATCCGGCAGTCAGCACGCCGGAGATCAGCAGCCCGGTGATGTCGGGCGCCACCGGGATGTCGCGGATCTTGTAGGGCAGGCCGTTCCCGGTGGTGAACTTGATCCGTCCGTCGGCCCACACCGCCCAGCCCAGTCCGGAGGTCAGCAGTTCCCCGTGGCTGTCGGAGAACACGCCGCGGTCGTCGAGTCGCCACGCGGCGTTCGTCCGACGCTCCCGTGGACCGTCCTCGTCGGAGCTGGCCGCCGTCGGTGTGGCGTCGAAGTCCAGCACGGTGCGACGGTCGAACTCCGCGCCCTTGAACAGCTTCGCCGTCTCCACCAGTTCCTGGTCGATCACTTTGCGGCGCGCATCGGGACTCGACACCAACTCGGTGAGCTCGGCGAACTCGGCGTCCAGCTTCTCGGCCTCGGCCCGTAGCTCGATGACGTCGAGCTTGGTGAGGCGCCGAAGCTGGAGTCCCAGAACGTAATCCGCCTGCTCGGCATCGATCGCGAAGCGATCCTGCAAGCCCTGGCGGGCCTCGTCGACGGTGTCGGATCCTCGGATGACCGCGACGGCAGCATCGATATCCAAATGGATGGTCATCAGGCCGGCTACCAGATGGCGCCGCGCGGTCACCTTCTCCAGTCGGTACTCGCTGCGATGCAGCACCACCGAGTCGCGCAGATGCAGGAACGCCGAGATCAGCTCACGTACCGACCACCAGCGCGGTACCCGGTCCTCGTCGAGGGCGACCACGCTGGCGGCGAACGTCGACTCCAGCGGTGTCAGGGCGAGCAGATGCTCGCGGATCTGCTCGGGGTCGTGGCCGCGTTTGGCGGTGACGACGATGCGCAGCCCGTTGCGCCGGTCGGTCAGATCGGACATGTCCGCGACACCGGAGAGCTCGCCGGACTCGACCAGGGCCCGGATGCGTTCCTGAACCGTGTTACTCGCGACGCCGGGCGGCAGTTCGGTAATGACGCAGTTCTTTCCGTCGACGGAGACGGTGCCGCGGACCGTGAATGCGCCCCGGCCGTTGGTGATGTACTCCCGGAGGCCCGCGGTGCCGACCACGGTGGCGCCGCTGCCCCAATCGGGGCCGGGGATGAGCTTGATCAACCTGTCGTCGGTCATGTTCGGGGTTTTCAGCAGTGCCCGGCAGGCGGCCATGATCTCGCGAGGGTTGTGTGCGGGCACCTTGGTGGCCCAGCCTTCGGCGATGCCCACAGCGCCGTTGCACAGCAGCACCGGCCATTGGGCCGGCAATACGGTCGGCTCGATCCACTCACCGTCGAACGTCGACACCATGGGCACCGCGTGATCGGCGAGCTCAGCGGTCAGCGCCGCGCCGGGTGCGGACAACCGCATTTCGGTGTAGCGGTCGGCGGCGGGGATGTCACCCTGGATGCGGGGGAAAGCGCCTTGTCCGTCAATGACTTTCACCCGCTGGAACTCAGCGGCCATCAGCGCCGCTGCGCCGTACATCGACGCGCCGCCGTGCGGGTGCAGGTTGCCGGTGACCGCCGAGCAGACCTTCGAGGACTTCTGCGGCTTGTTCCCGGGCAGCAGCCTGGAGTCATACATTTGATAGAGCAGCCGTCGTTGTCCGGGCTTGAGCCCGTCGAACGCGGATGGGATGGCGCGGTCGCTGACGCTGTAGAGCGCGAAGGTCAGCTGATAGTGGTTCCAGTAGTCATCAGCGCTCTGGTCGAGGACCAGGTCGGGGTTCTGCTCGGCAGCGTCCAGGGTGGCGGTCACAGGTGATTCTTCCCAGTCTTTCTAGTCCAGATCGAGGGCAGAGATGTCGACGCGGGACGCGACGTCGGCCATCCAGGTGCGCCGGCCCTCGGGCGGCCCACCGAATAGGGTGTGGTGCAGCTTCGGGTCGCCATCATCGAGATGAACTCGAATCACTGTGCGCCGCTGCGGATCCAGTACGGTGTTCCAGAAGTCTTCGGCATCCATCTCGCCGAGACCCTTGTTCCGCTGGACCTCCACCTTGCGTTTGGAGGTGGCCTTCATCTGCGTCACCGCGGCATCGCGTTCGGATTCGTCCTGGCAGTAGACCCGCTGCTGACCGTCCTTGACCACGAACAGTGGCGGCAGTGTCACGTACACCATCCCGGCCTTGACCAGCGGCCGGTAGAAATCGAGGAACATCGAGATGAGGCTGGAGTTGATATTGCCGCCGTCGGGGTCGGCGTCGGACGCGAACAAGATCCGGTCGTACCGGCAGGACTCCGGGTCGCAGTTGTCTCGCACTCCGCAGCCCAGGATTCGTTCGATCGAATCGAACTCATCCTTGGAGCGGGCCTTGCTCACGGTGAACCCGTAGACGTTGGGCGGCTTGCCCTTCAGCGGGAAGGCAGCCTGGAAGGTGGCGTCGCGGGCCGCCTTGATAGTGCCCAGAGCGGAATCGCCCTCGCACAGGAACAACTCGGCGCCCGACCCTCGACCGCTTTCCCGGCTGGGCAGCAGCTTGGGCGGCAGCGACAGATTCGTGCCCAGCCCTTTGGCTTTCGACGCCGCCCGGGAGCGGGCTTTGGCACCCTCGGCACTGCGCCGCGCCCTGGCCGCCTCCAATGCCAGCGTGGTCCACAGCGACACCGCTTCGGCATTGCCGGGGTTGGCGGCCCAGATGGTGACACTGCGCGCGACCTCGGGAGCCATCGCCACGTTCAAGGACCGCGAGGAAACGGCGGTCTTGGCCTGGGAGTCCCAGGAAACATCGGGCGCACGCGTGTCGACGGCCAGCGCGGTGACCGCCGCGAAGTCTTGCGCCTCCGGGCCGTCCTCGCCCTTGGCCAGGCCCAGGTCGCGGATTCGGGAAGCCCGATCGGCCAGTGCTTCGGAGAGCCCCTTCACAGCGGCGGTCAAATGCGATCCGCCGCCGGGGGTGCGCACGGTATTGCAGAACGCGGCCACTGTGGCTGGCTCGGCGGGGCCGGCCGTCAACGACCACCGGAATGGGGTCGGGCCGCGGCCGGTGGTGTACTCGCCGCGGCCCTCCACGACGGCGCGGACGCCGGGAGCAGGGGTGCCTGCGGCGCTGCACATCAGGTCGAGCAGGGTGTCGGTGCCCCACGGGCCGTGGAACGCTTCGAGCAGCTCCGGCCGGATCTCCTCGCCCGGCCAGCCGTCATCGATCACCACCAGGTGCACGCCGGGGGACATGCGGGCCGCCGCATGCGCGCGCAGCAGCACCTCGTTGATGTCTACGCTGGAGTCCGGCACGACGGCCGTGTCGAACAGGATCCGCACCGTGGTGCCGTGGGCGTCGGGCTTCCGGTTGCTCGCGCCGCGCAATTTCTGCGCGTCGTCACGGGTGAAGGGGGCGGCTGGGTCGAAATCCTTGCCGTCGAACTCGCCCGGGTAGCCGCCGCCGAAACTCTGCAGGTAGGTCTTGCCCGCCCGGCGCACCGTGACATCGGTCCGTGCGGAGATGAAAACTGCTGCGGCAGCGCCGATTCCGTTCAGGCCGGCGCCGGTGCTGGCGGCATCGGTGTGTGCCGAGAACTTGCCGCCGGCCCGCGCGGTACCCAACGTCTTCACGATCCCGTTCTTACCGGTCACCGGGTCGGAGTCGACCGGCAGGCCACGGCCGTCGTCGGCGACGCTGACCGATCCGTCGGCGTGCAACGTGATCGTCACGGTGGACCCGCCGTGGCCGGGTTCGGCGACTTCCTCGATCGCGTTGTCGACGATCTCGCGCAGCGCGGTGTTGAGTACGTCCAGTCCGAGGTTCACCGCCGGCCGCAGGCGGGTGTGCTGGACATCGTCGAGTTCGGTGATGTCGGCCGCGGTGTAACTCACAGCTCATCCTTTCCATCGAGACAGGGGAGGGGCGGACCCAGCACACGGCCTCGTTGGCGGCGGTCTGTTCGGCCAGGTGTGGGTGCGCCGCCGAAATAGTAGTCGGCACGTCAGACATCTTTGCGGACCCTCGGCCGAGTCTTGCGGCGCTAGCGGCTGAACGCACAGCAGACGCTCAACGCGAGGCGCTGACATCGCTGCGCAGCCAGTTCGACCGCTACCGCGACGAGGCACGGATGCGCTTCGGGCTGACCACGCCCAAAGGTCGGTCAGTCGAGGTGCCGATCGACATCCATCAGTTTGTGCAGGATGCGGACCACATCGACGAGCAGGTGGTCGCCGGCGCCGCCAAGTCGGTAGTAGAGCGTGTGTGATCCAACGGCGTGGCGGCGATATTCGGTGCGAACCTCTTCGCAAGACCGTCCGATCCGCGGGTTGTCGGCCACACGCTCGATGGCCCGCTGGATCTCGCGCACGTACGCCTCGGCCTGGTCGGCGCTCCACCGCTGGCAGGTGTAGTCCCAGATCTGGTCCAGGTCGGCCTGGGCGGCAGGGGACAGGACATACCGGCTCATCCTCCGTGCGGCCCTGTCGCGCGCTTCCGCGACACGAACTCATCGAAATCGAACGGTGTCGATGCGCCGGAATTTTCGCCGGCGATCAGTGCCTGCCGCAGGGCGTCCAAGCGCGTCTCGCGGTCTTCGAGCAAACGCAGCGCGGCGCGTACGACGTCGCTCGCGGAGCGATACCGGCCCGAGGCGACCTCGTCTTCGATGAATGCGCTGAAATGCTCGTCCAGGCTGAACGAGGTGTTCTTGCCCACAGAATCCATGATACCAACTATTGGTATACGTGCGGAGGTTCTGTTCGAATGGTTCAGCAGTCTTGCTGTCCGGCCTCAAATCTGACTGGGCGGCCATCAGCGATGAATCCTCAACCCGCACCGCCATCGCCGAAGTCGCGGCGCACTGAACACCACGCTCACCCTGCGTTCCACGCCCGAGTTGGTCGGCTGACAGCGGAGCAAGTCGTGGAGGTCGAGCGAGCGATGATGGCATTTCTTGGCCTCGCGCGATAGGTGAGAACCGTTGGACCCCAGCCAAATACGGGGAAGAAAACGATACTTGACATAATGTAGCTTATCGGCACAAAACCATGCCGAGTTGCATTAGATGAAAGAATTTGCATCACTGGATGATTGACTCGATCCGCCTGGTGGCGGCCGGTGGCGGGTACTTACACCCTCACCGCGATGGCCTATGGGTCTTGCGATGCGGGCCAGCTCGGCGTGAGTTTCAATCACTTAATGATTGATTCGGACGTTAGGTGAAACGTTGCGAGCTTCAATGAGTGCCCGGCGGTATGCGGTCGGTGTGGATTACTTCGCGGCCCCATCTTCGCCTCCGCCCATACCGGGATCTATACGTCACTGTGACGAATTATTGTTGGGGGCAAGATCATTCGAACGGCAACCTGGGTCGGCGGCAGGCCGGTTGTCGAGATTCCGCGGCCATCGCCATGGCTGAGGAACTGCCAGGGTTCGTTCCCATATCCTGCGTGCCGATGATGTTTCGCTCCTGCGTGCCGATGAGGCAGTGTTCAATGCAATGCTCGACGGATGACGGGCGCAGATGTTGGCCCGAGGCTTGGCCATTGACACGATCAAGGCGCGTAACCGACTGATTTCTCGGTTCGTTGAGTTCACCGACGAGTATCCGTGGCGGTGGCACCCGATCGACGTCGACCAGTTCCTGGCTGAGTTCCGATCGCAAGAGATGCCGATTGCGTTATCCACGTTGCGGACCTACAGCAATACCATTTCGATGTTCTGCTCGTACGTCGGTGACAGCCGATACGGCTGGGCACGCAAGAACATTGGCTTGCTTGTGGAACCAACACCGCTGTTCTTTGGTGGCGGGGAACACCTCGCGCACAGCCTTCCAGAACCCCAGTGCACCGTCCCCGACGGCCAGCACCGGAGTGGCCATCCCACGCAGCCGACACGACCGCAGCAGATCGGCCCACGACTCGGCCGACTCCCGGTATCCGTCGGCCAGGGCGACGAGCTCCTTGCGGCCATCAGCACGCACCCCGATCATCACCAGCAGACACAGCTTCTCTTGCTCGAGGCGGACCTTGAGGTGGATGCCGTCGACCCACAGGTAGACGTAGTCGGTGCCCGACAGGTCACGGGCGGCGAAGGCCTTGGCCTCGTCCTGCCACTGACCGGTCAGCCGGGTGATCGTGCTCGCCGACAACCCCGCACCCGAGCCCAGGAACTGCTCCAACGCCGGCCCGAAGTCGCTGGTCGACAAGCCATGCAGGTACAGCAGCGGCAGCACCTCGGCCATCTGCGGCGACTTACGCGCCCACGCAGGCAGGATCGCCGAGGAAAACCGTTGCCGTTCAACGGAATCGGCATCGACCCGCAGTGCCGCGGCCAGCATCTGCCGGGCCCCGTCGCGGACGATCTCATCGAGCAATGACCGACCCACACCAGCGTCCTCGTTGCACGATTCAGTGTCGTGAACTCACGATGCGAGCCGCGGGGCGACCCTCAGCTCCAGCGAGCGATTATCAGGGCGGGCAAACCAGCGCATCGGGTCAAGATAGCGCGGCCACCGACATGCTTCGGGCGACATCAGAGCCGAACCAGCAGCGCAGATTCAGTGTTGGCCGTCACTGAAGATGACGACGTCGGCGGCATCGGTGTTGATGACGGTGTACTGATGAGAACGCCCCGCTCGACTATGGCGAGCGGGGCGTTTGTGACCTCGGTGACGGGTTCCTCGTCGCGGTGACGGGGTCGTCGTCGTGGTGAAGCGGATCGGGTTTAGTCTGTCGTCTTGTCGGACACGTGTGCGAGTCTGTTGTTGTTCACCCAACGGTGGTCGGATCGTCAGACGCCGGAGGGACGGTGACATGGCAACATGGTTCGCGGTGAGGGGGCGAGTTTGATGGGCAACACTCGAAGCGGACGGCTGGGACCGCGGAGGCCACACGACTACTTCTACAGCGTTCCCGCCCACACCGACACGCTTCCCGACTACAGCAGGCGGGCCCGCGAAACCGGCGAGCGCATCGCTGTCACCCGGCCGCTGGCGCACAACGGCCGGGTGTTCTGGAAGGTCACCGACGCCGACAGCGGAGAACTCGCCTGGCTCGCATTCACCCGGCCAGATGCGCGGTCGGCGCTAGCCCGGCGCAAGGTGTGGACGCTGATCCCGTCCATGCAGGAATTCTTGGCTAACTGGTTCGTGAGCATCGACCATGAGGGCAGCGATCAGCGCCTGTGGATACATACAAACATCGACGTTGATGAGGCACGCGAACTGGCACTCTTGGTGCCGCAACCGCAAGCCAAGGACATCAAGCGGATCACCCGACCCGAAGCGGTCCTGACCATCGACGACATCGATCGGCTCAAAGTGACAACGGTACTTGGCAGGGGGACGGCTCAAGCGTTGAAGGCTCGGCGATGACTCGGCTGGACAAACAGAAATTCCAAGCCTGGGCGTACGACGACCTGCTCACCAACACCACCCGCGGCGTACTGGCCGAGTACATCGTGGCGACAGCACTCGGCATTGACGAGGTGAAGCGCATCGAATGGCACGGTCACGACCTCGACGTCGACCTCAACGGTGTCCAGGTCGGCGTGGAAGTGAAATCGGCCGCCTACGTGCAATCCTGGAAGCAGACCAAGCCGTCCGTAATCGAATTCGGCATCGGCCCCGCCAAGGGCTGGAACGCCCACACCAACACCTACGCACCCAGCGCGAAGCGAAGCGCCGACGTGTACATCTTCTGCCTCCTGAACGGCACGATTGGCGAACAGGTCGATCCACTCGACGTCAAGCAATGGACGTTCTATGTGATGCCCACGACCGAACTCGACCGAAAAATTCCGAAACAGAAGAAGATTCGGCTCGGACCGCTGAAAGCTCTCGGTCCGAAGGAGTGCGCCTACGGGCAACTCAAGGCCGCAATCCAAGCCGCAGCAGAATTCACCGGGCACCTCGATCGGAGCGTAGGTGGTTCGGGATGACCTCGAAAATTCCTCGTTCCCAGGGAAATTCGTCGTAATTGACGGGGCGCTTGACGACCTCAATCGCCGACGCGAGTCCAGAATTCCGACTCGATTCCTGCCTCTCTGAGAGCATGTTCGATCTCGATGGTGCCCGTGAATCTCGACCGCAACGCCGGCAGGAGCGGCTCATCAGGGACAAGGCCAAGGACTTGCCGAAATCTCGTGACACCGGCCGGTGTAACCGCGCGGGAGAACTCGTACTCGCGGCCGCCGAAGGCGTTCATTGGGGCATCTCCAAGGTCTTGTCCCTCGATCGTCAGAGACCCGTCGTCATGAAGCGTGACCCACCGGTTGAACCAGGTGTCGCCGGAATGCTCGTTCTCCCAACTTTGCGTTTCAGGCATATTTCCCCGCCTCCCATCGACTGCTCCTTCGCAGTTCGCT
>RRZU013459762.1_pt1 | contig 10837 bp, 11 predicted proteins | sample 2165561 | NCBI WGS metagenome assembly RRZU01 (sample SAMN10456909, study PRJNA506462) | wastewater metagenome | isolation source: wastewater sludge | place: USA: Moscow, Idaho | reverse complement strand
TTTTATGCAAACTAAAAGTTCAATCATTCCTGTAAGTCCAAAAAAGTATCATTGTCCAAATAATAGTTCAGCGCACGAATCAATTCCTCAAAGCTTGCGTGTGGCTTTTGCTCTATGGCCAAATCAATCACATCTTGAATATTTTCGTCTGAACAATGAAAGCTGAATTGATGTGTTTGGACATCTGCTGGATAGACTTCTGTATCGTCATCCAACACTTCTACAGTATTGCTGACCAAAATTTGCTGTCCCATCACGAAGTCATCCGTTTGGCTATAAATTGCATAATGCCAATCTTTATCATAGCGATCGCAACGCTCAGCGCGTTGTTTAACACACTCAATAAAGTTTTCAATGAGATAAAGTTGATGTTTGAAATCAGGTGCTGACATGATGGGTCCGATTTATTTTTACAGACAAAAATTCAATTTCTTATGTCATGGTCAGTATAACGGGATTTGAATCTATAACTTTAATGGGCAGGCTGAGATTTTTTCCAATGATTTAATGGTATACAGAAGAGTGAAATGCAACAGGAATTGAACCTGTATCTCCGCCTTAGCAGGGTGGTATTTTTCCAATTAAACTATGCATTTCATAGACGATGGATGTCATTTTGCAAATCGTGGTGGATTGTCAGTCGGATTTGAACCAACGACTTCGGCGTGATCGGCCGATATTTTTCCAATTAAACTATGACAATCCATAAATAGAGCAAGTTTTACCAGGGATGAATTTTATAGTCTTTGAGTAAAACCCCGACAAAAATACTGCCCTTGTAAAGCTGTTAACATCGGATGCACAATATGACATGCACTATCAGGATTTTAACCTATATCTCCGCCTAAGCAAGGCAGTATGTTTTCCAGTTAAACTATGCAATTCATAGATGGTAGATGTAACTCTGCAAATCGTGGTGGATCGCCAGTCGGATTTGAACCGACACTACAAGCTTGGGTCAAGTATTCTTCCAGTTAAAATATGGCGATCCATAAAGAGAACAGATTTTTACCAAGGATGAATTTTATAGTCTTTGAGTAGAACCCCAACAAAATGTTGTCCTTGGAAACCAGTTAAAATCGGATGCATGATCCGACTCGCACCATCCACAGAATCTAAAGGAGGAATCATGCCTTTGTCAAATTGTTTCTGTCTGAGCGGTTCAATAGCACCTGTCGAAATCCAGCCAACATCCACGGCACACATATAAATCTGATCTTTGGCAAAATCTTGTGCTGTGGTGCGGGTGAGCATATTCAACGCTGCTTTGGTCATGTTGGTATGCGGATGATCTGCCGTTTTATTGTGATAGCTGAAGATCCCTTCCGATGACGTAATGTTAATAATAAATTTTTCGCTAAATGTTGATTGGAGCATGCAAGATTTTAAGCCCTGAATGAGCCGATATGGCGCAATATGATTGATCAAATTGACTTCTAAAAGTTCTTTTAATTCAATATCTTCTAGTTTTGAATTCCAACTGTTTTTTTCTCTGTAATCAATCGGTTGCCCAAAACGGCTGAGGGGTAGATCATTGATTTCCGATTGTAAAAAAGTCTGTTGAGGGAGTTGCGGATTGGAAGAGGTGACAGGTGTTTCATTATTTTGCCAATGGGCTTGATGGCTGAGTCGTTTTGCCTGTTGCTGTTCAAGTTGAGTCAGTGGGGCATAGTAGTCTTCAGGATAATGAATAGTTTGTGCAGCATTATTAATTAAAATATCGAGGGTTTTATATTTTTCTTGATAAAACTCAATAAATTGATCGATATTTTGTAAGCTTCTTAAATCCAGGCCGTAGACAAAAAGTCGATCTTGCCAATCTGCATAATCAATTTGTTGCTGAAACTGGCTGAGTGCAAGTGCAGGAAAACGTGTGGTTAAACAGACATTTGCTCCTTGTTGCAACAATTTCAGTGCTGTTGCAAAGCCAACTTTCACCCGTCCACCCGTTAAAACTACATTGCGACCGCTCAAATCTGTATGTGCAAAACGCATGGCATAATTCAGTTCTGCACACGAAGGGCAAAGACGATGATAGAAAGCATGCGCTTGTTGATAGTGTTGATGGCAGATATAGCAATGTTGAGCTTGTGCAAAACAGATAGGTTGAATGGGGGTAATCGGTTGAAATTGTGTAGATAAATTTGAACGATATAAGGTTTGATTATGGAGTGCCATCTGAGCAATTATGGCTTGTTTTTTTAAATTGCTGTCATGCAGTTTGCGTGCATGATCCTGATGATCACGATTTTGTTTTTTATGGGTTTTATAAATTTTACTGATTAATCCTGAAAAACGTAAGTTATCAGGATTATGTTCTGGTTGATCCTTGAGCGAAGTCAGGACTTTAAGGCAAATTTCCCATTCTTCAGAGCTAAAAGCATATTGATCATGTTCATCCATTATTGCTCATTACCTATTATTTTAATTCTTCATTGATGTTTAGTTTATAAATCAACATTGAGTATCTCAGCTAAGGCGTAATTCCTTCAGGATTACGGTACCAACTTTCGATAAACAAAGCTGCTGCAATACTGTCAGCAGACAGTTTTTTAGCACGCCCCTGAGCTTGATAATGATCCAATTCATCACGCGCTTCACGGGCGGTCAGGCGCGCATCTACCATCCAGGTCATAATGTTGGTTTGATGACGTAAACGGCGGGCAAATTTACGTGCCCGAGCAGATAATTCGGATTCGGAATCATCCATATTTAAAGGCAAGCCGACCAAAAATAATGTTGGCTGATGTTGTTTCACAATTTTCAGCAATTCATCCCAATTGGGAATACCATCTTTCATGGGAAATAAAGCCAATGGTGTGGCACTTTCAATCAGAGATGAACCAACCGCCATGCCTGTTTTTTGGGTGCCAAAGTCAAAGGCCATAATCAGTTGTGGAGAGGTATGTTGCAATTGTGAATCAGGCATGTCCAATCTCAGAAGATAACCAGGTACGGTCCACGCCTATTTTACGATATGCAGCATCCCAACGCTCGTCATAAGGTAAATTAAATATCAAATCCATATCTGAGTCGCAAATCAACCAATCACCACGGGCAATTTCTCTTTCCAATTGATTCTTACTCCAGCTTGCATAACCTAAAGCCACTTGGTAGCGCCCAACCCCCTCATTGTGGGCAATCGCATCCAAAATATCTTTACTTGTGGTAATGCAGACATTTTCCCCTACAGCAATCGAGGAATGCCAAGTCGGTTGCCCTGTGTGCAAGACAAAACCAGCTTCTGGACGCAGTGGTCCACCTTGCAACACCTCCTGAGGATGTACATGGTCAGCTTCGATCTCCAAATCATTCAATAATTCTTTAATTTTTAAACCTGAAGGTCGGTTAATAATGATACCTTGCGCGCCTTCATCATCATGCCTTGCCAAATAAATGACAGTATGGGCAAAAAAATCATCGCTCATCTCTGGTGGGGCAATCAGACAGCGATGCATTAGCGTAGGTTTGCTCATCTGTATGCGGCTCCCGAAGTGTAATGAAAAAAGTATAAAAATAAGGATTTTAAATACATTTAAATATTAGACTTCTTGCGTAAGTAGGGGTCTAGTCCTTTTTGATTTACGCAATACCTTATAAATCAAAGGTTATGCTTGCTTAAATTTTGACTAACGCAAGAGGTCTATTGTCAGGTTATTCAGTTTTTACAATGCTGATCTGTGTCAGTACATATCAAAGTATTTGTTGGTTATCATCAACATACTGCACTCGGCTGTTTTTAGCCAATGATTTTTGAAATACAGTGGCTTTTTTAACGAATTTGAAACACGGGTATGGTCAGTTTTCACTGACCGCACTGGTTTTTCCCAAGCTACGCAGTTGTCTGGCATGCTGTAGTGTGGTTTCATTAATTTCAACGCCACCAGTCATACGTGCCAATTCCTGTACACGTTGATCTTCATTGAGTTCAATAATGGTACTGCTCGCAGGATCGGTCTGACGTTTTTTCACCAATAAATGTTGATCGGATTGTGCTGCAACCTGTGCTTGGTGAGTAATACATAAAATTTGCACATGTTGTCCCAAACCTGCCAGCAGGCGACCCACAATCTCAGCAGTACCGCCACTGATCCCCACATCAATTTCATCAAAAACCAGCACTTCGGCATCAGTCTTTTCAGCATTCATTACTTGCATCACCAAGGCAATACGTGACAGTTCACCACCCGAAGCGACACGAGCCAAAGGCTGTGCAGGAATCCCCTTATTGGCAGTAAACAGTAACTGAATAAAGCTGAAGCCTTCAGCAGATGGATGCTCCAAAGGCTCAAACTTAAATTCGAAATGGGCTTCCGGCAGGGCCAGTTGTTTGACTTGTTCAGTTAATTGTTGTGCCAATGGCGTAGCGGCTGCCATACGAATCTCATCCAAATATTGTGCTTTGGTGAGATAGTCCTGGTGCGATAATTCAACCTGTTCTGCCAATGTTTCAGGATCAGTCTGTTCATGTAACTGCTGCAATTCATCTTGCCATTGCTGATGTTGCTGTTTCAGTTCATCCGGTTGAGTGCGGTACTTTCTTGCCAGGCGGTGGAAGACTTCAAGTTGAGTATTGAGTTGCTCCATCCGCTCAGGATCGAAACTTTGACGGTCTATAAACTGACGTAAATTGGCTGTTGCATCATCAAGTTCACTTTGTGCATTGATCAGTGAGTTATAAATTTCAGATAAATGTTCACTGCGACCTGCATGGGATTCCAATCTGCGGATAATGGACGATATTTCCTGAGAAATATTTTGTTCAGATTCATCCAGTGCATTTAAACTATAACTACAGTCCTGCATGATATGTTCATGATGGCTGAGTCGATCAAATTCCTGTTCGATTTCCTTATAATCTATATCGACCAGATCTTCCAATTCTTCCAATTGCAGTTGCAGGGTTTCAATACGTTGCAGTCGGTTCGCTTGTGCATCAATGGCAGCCTGATGCAGGCGGATGCTTTTTTGCCATTGTTGATAACAATCACGTACCTGTTGAGCAGGTTCAGCAAAATTATTGTAGCGATCTAACCAATGCTTTGGATAAGGCGGTTCCAACAGTTGTTGCTGACTGTGCTGACTGTAAAGCTGTACCAGTAAACGGCCAATTTCTTTGAGTTCTGACAAACTGCTTGGGCGGCCATTGATCCAGGCTTTAGAGCGGCCTGTTGCAAAAATCACCCGGCGCAGATGAATTTCCCCTGACTCATCATCCAGTTCATGACTTTTCAGCCATTGCGCTTCTGGACTCAATTCCTGATAGCTGAAACTTGCAGTAACATCAGCTTTCTCTGCACCAAAACGGACATAATTGGTGTCGGTTCGTTCCCCAAGACAAGCGGAGAGTGCATCAAGCAATAACGATTTTCCTGCACCGGTTTCTCCAGTGAGGACATTGAATCCCTGTTCAATATCCATGGCAAGATGATCTGCCAAAGCAAAATTGATCAGATTGAGGTGAGTCAGCATATACGCATCCAGGCTGCGAACAATATGTTTCTAAGATAGTGAAGTTTTGTTTTTGTCACAAGTCAGGAAATCTTTTAATATAGCGTTAAATGTATAATTTTAACCGAATATAAATGATGAAAATGAAATTACCCTTACCTGTGGCACCTGCCAATAAGAAAATTGGGCGCAAACAACCACAAAAAAAGAATATTGCCAAACTCAACCAGACTTTAGAGTCTGCTTCCAAAGCATTTAGTATCGCTATTGCCAAAGAAAATTTTCAGGAAGCGTATCAGCATATTCTATCTGCCTATAAATTGGTACCTGAGCATCCAGAACTGTTGATGGATTTGGGGTATACCGAATTGAAAATGAAAAAATATGATCAGGCATATCGACATTATCAAAAAGCCATTCAATGCAGTGGTGCTGTGGTCAATACCAATATTTATGATGGCTTGGCCGAGGTCTGTCATTTTATGGAGAAAACCGAAGATTTGATTAAATATGGTGCATTGGCATTGTCCAGTAAGAAAAAACAGGTAGAGCAAGAACCTGTTTTTGCAACGATTCCCGGTAAACCAACAGCATTTAATCCTGACAATAAACAGGAAAATATCATTGCATTTTCGCTGTTTGGCAATTTGGCACGTTATTGTGAAACCTCTCTGATCAATATCGAATTGGCCAATGAAATCTATCCCTCATGGACTTGTCGTTTTTATGTAGATAACAGTGTGCCATTGGAAATTCAACAACGTTTAGCGCAAAAGGGTGCCCAGGTGGTGCAGGTTACACCTTCCCAGCAAGAGTTATCTGGCTTGTTCTGGCGCTTTTTGGTGATGGATGATCCAACCGTCAAACGCTTTTTGATCCGTGATGCGGATTCCCTGGTGTCGTGGCGCGAGCGGGCAGCGGTAGATCAATGGTTGGCGAGTGATTGCTGGTTTCATACCATGCGGGATTTTTACAGTCATACTGAACTGATTTTGGCGGGGATGTGGGGCGGTTGCAGAGGTGTATTCAATCATGTTGAACAACATATCCGTGACTATGTAGCGACAGGACGCTATTTAACATTGCGCGTCATGGATCAACATTATTTGCGTTATTGTATTTGGCCTACGGTTCAGCAAAGCGTCATGATGCATGACAGTCAGCAATTTGATCCACAAGGTGTACCATTTCCACCCGCAACACAACAAATGGATTATGAAGATCTGCAACATTTCCATGTGGGGATGAATGAGGGTTCGGCTCAATTTGAGCTGGAAGTACAGCTGTCAGATGATCAAGTGATGTGGAACTTACTTGATGCACAGGAACAACTGGTTTGTCGATATGTGGTACAGGTCCCAGCTTCACGTCAGATCAAGGTTGATATTCCAAGGCACTATGCAAAGAAAATTCAGACCAAAGAATGGAAAATTCGTATTAGTCCTGTAGCAAAGGTGGATTGATTAGTTGCACTGACACAATTAAACTACAATCACAAAATTTATATAAATGCGCATTATCTGGAGAATACGCATGACATCGCAATTTGATCATGTATCAGTGATAAAAAAATCAAATGTCTACTTTGGCGGATCTTGTATCAGCCATACGGTTCAGTTTGAAGATGGAACAAAAAAAACCCTTGGGGTAATTTTACCAACCGAACAAGCGCTGACGTTTGAAACGCATGTGCCTGAGCGTATGGAAATTATTTCTGGTGAATGTCGTGTAAAAATTGCTGACAGTGAAGAAAATGAACTGTTCCGTGCGGGTCAGTCATTTTATGTACCAGGCAACAGCAAGTTCAAAATTGAGACAGATGATGTGCTTGATTATGTGTGTCATCTTGAAGGCTAAGCATTGTAAATCGTAGAAGGTCAGGATTTTCAGGCCATAATCGGTTAAACTATGTGACACATAAGATCCTGCAAAGTTGGCTTTGCAGGATTTTTCTTTTATTTATTTGCATCAGGTTCTGAGGTGATTCATGGCTAAACCCGAATATTATTATGGCGTTCATTCTGTGGAGTCATTGCTGGAACTTGAACCTGAACGTGTACTGACATTATTTACCCTGAAAGGGCGGGATGATCAGCGTTTACAGCGTATTCTTGAGTTGGCGGAACCATTTGGCATCAGCATTCAAAAAGCCAGTCGTGACAGTTTGGAAAAGTTGGCAGGATTGCCTTTTCACCAGGGGGTGGTTGCAGCTGTACGGGCTCATCCAGTATTGAATGAAAAAGATCTTGAGCAATTACTTGAAAGTTCGGCTCAGCCATTATTGTTGGCATTGGACCAAGTAACAGATCCACATAATTTGGGTGCTTGTATTCGTACAGCCGCAGCCATGGGGGTTGAAGCTGTCATTGTACCGCGTGACCGTTCAGCAAGCTTAACGCCAACCGCACGGAAAGTTGCTGCTGGTGGTGCTGAAAAAGTCAAATTCATTCAGGTGACCAATCTTGCCCGCACTTTGGGGCAGATCAAAGATCAGTTTAATGTCCGTGTGGTTGGTACGATGCTGGATGAAAAAGCCTTGCCACTACAACAATTTGACTTCACGGGTACTGCTGTTTGTGTAGTGATGGGTGCTGAAGATACAGGTTTGCGTCCGATTACCCAGTCTCAATGTGATCAAACCGTTTATATTCCGATGGCAGGTAACCTGCAAAGTCTCAATGTCAGTGTTGCGACCGGGATGGCTTTATATGAAGCCTGTAGACAGCGCAATATCGACTAAGTATATATTGAAGCGCATGATGTGCTGAAGATGATCCGCCAATATTGAGGAAAGAAGAGTATGACCGCCAGGCAGCAAGGCTATTTTTATGTGGCCATTACCATGTGTATCTGGGGCGGTTTTACCATTACTTCAAGGTTGAATGCGCTTTGGCACATCAGTGCCTGGGATATTACTGCACTGCGTTTCAGTCTTGCTTTTTGTATTCTCATGCCCATTTTGATCTATAAAAAAGATACTGCGTTTTTATTGAAAAAAGAGCCTTTTCTTTTGGCCATGATCGGTGGCGTAGCGTATTGTTTAACAGCATATTCGGCTTTTCATTTTGCCCCTGCGGCACATGCTGCTATTTTTCTCAATGGCTGTATTCCATTGGCTACTGCAGTGGCTGGTTTTATCCTGTTTAAACAACCTTTTGATCGGCATATTTGGTTAAGTCTTGCGATAATGTTGGCGGCAATATTTGCCATGAGCTACTTGATGTATGTCGAAACAGGGGTCATGTTTGGTTTTGGTGATTTACTGTTTTTTGTCAGTGCCTGTTGGTGGGGTGTTTTCACAGTCTTGTTGAAACAATGGAAATTGTCCGCATGGCATGCTATGGCGGGTGTGGCAATTTGGTCTGCTGTGGTGTATGTGCCTGTGTATTTGTTGTTTCTACCAAAACACTTGGATCAGGCAAGCGTCTCACATTTGGCTATGCAGACAGTCTTTCACGGTGTTTTTGTTGTGATTATTGCGACATTGGCCTATGTGGAAGCAATCAAACGTTTGGGCGCATTTCAGACAGGCAGTATTGTAACTTTGGCACCATTCATTGCTGCGATTATCGCCGTGCCACTCTTGGGAGAGCCATTAAGTTTGGCGATTATTTGTGGTCTGATTGGCATGGGAATTGGTGCATTACAACCTTGGCGATGGTTGCAACACAAAGACAGTTTAGAACAAGAGCTCAAACAGCATAAGCAGGATTAATTGATCTGCAATCAGTGCTCACTGCGTGCTAAATATTGCAGATGTAAGGCTTTGAGTTGATCATAAAGATGATCTAAATGCCCATCATTGAGCACAATGTCATCAGCCATGGCTTGTTTTTGTTGGCGTGGCATTTGCGCTGCAATAATTTTCTTGATTTGTTCAGCATCTTGTCCATCTCGGGAGGATGCTCTTGCAATTTGCAACTCTTCCGAAGCATCGATCAGCAGGGTGTGCTGACACAGTTGATATTGATTGGTTTCAAATAACAATGGAGAAACCAAGATCACATAGGGGCTTGAGGCCTTTTGGAGTTGCTCAATCATCGATGTGCGGATGGCAGGGTGAGTAATCTGTTCCAATTGCTGACGTGCGGTTGGTGTTTTGAAAATATGTTCACGCAGTGCCCGACGGTTTAATTCCCCATTATGCTGGATCACCCAATCGCCAAAAGTTTGCTGGATTTGGTTCAATGTGGGTTGGCCTTTTTGTACTACTTCCCGGGCAACAACATCTGCATCAACCACTTGGATTCCTTGGTTTTCAAACCATTGGCTTGCAGCAGACTTGCCAGAACCAATACCACCTGTCAATCCAAGAATAAAATGCATAATGTTGCCCTTAATGTTGTTTGAATTAACCACCCAAATACGCTTTCATAATGACATCACCCCATAAAAATGCAATCCACCCTGCGATGGCAATATAAGGGCCAAAAGCAAAAGGCTGATTTTCTTTTTTCACTTTCAATAAGATAATCCCAATGATGGCACCTACCAATGAGGATAACAGGACAATCAATGGCAATTGCAAAGGCCCCATCCAAGCACCCAGGGCAGCAAGCAGTTTAAAGTCACCATAGCCCATACCTTCTTTGCCGGTAATCAGTTTAAAGACGTAGTAGACAATCCACAAACATAAAAAGCCAATGATATAACCCCAAATCGCAGTTATTGGTGTAGTGAATAAATTGAAACTGTTTACACCCAAGCCAAGGGCAGCAAGGGTCAGTGTAAAACGATCAGGTAATAACTGTGTATCAAAATCAATAAAGGTCAGCGCAATCAGAGTCCAGGTCAGCACCAATCCAGCCAGCATTTGCAGTGTAGGGCCAAAAACAGCAACAACTGTTAATGAACAGATCGCAGTTAACAGTTCTACAAAAGGGTAGCGGAAACTGATTGGATTTTGACAAGTGCCACATTTGCCGCGTAAAACCAACCAGCTGACGATGGGGATGTTTTGATACCAATGAATGCGAGATTGGCACTTTGGACAGGTCGATGCAGGTTTGCTTAAAGTCAGTTTTTCTTCATCAATTATTACCTGTTCAGGATGAAGTAACATTTGACATTCATTGTGCCATTCTTGCTCCATCATTTTCGGTGTGCGATAAATGACAACATTAAGAAAGCTGCCAATACATAAACTGATGATCCCTACTGCCAAATATAGGGCAGCAGGTGTTGCGATCAAGTATTGAATTAAATCGTGCATTAAACCACAGAACCCATCTGGAAAATTGGAAGGTACATGGCGATCACCAAACCACCGACTAAGACACCAAGAATTGCCATAATTAAAGGTTCCATCATGGATGTCAAACCATCTACAGCATTGTCGACTTCATTTTCAAAGTGCGTTGCTACTTTATCCAGCATAGCATCCAAT
>RRZU010549318.1_pt1 | contig 10837 bp, 3 predicted proteins | sample 2165561 | NCBI WGS metagenome assembly RRZU01 (sample SAMN10456909, study PRJNA506462) | wastewater metagenome | isolation source: wastewater sludge | place: USA: Moscow, Idaho | reverse complement strand
TTTAATTGTCTTTTATGTTTATCGAATCTAACATAAAAACCACTTAAAGAGTTACTCTTACCAATTCTTGATGCAGAGCCAATATACCGTTCATTTGTAATAATATTTACTATTTCATAAACACCTGTTTTATGTAATGTAGGTTTACAACTCATTATTGTTCAGATTTATTTTGTTGATTTTGTGATTTAAAATATAAGGCAGCAGGAGCTATACTTAAAGTCATTTTATTAAATAATTTAATAAAAGCATCTTTATCTTTTATATAAGGCTCAAACCTACTAAATACTGTATTGCCGTTTTTAATAGCTTTTTCAAGTTTTTCAGGTGTTAATATTTCATTATAGTTTTTTATAACTCCTGTATTTTTCAAATCTTGTCTTAAATTAGTAGATAAAAATGCCCAAGTTTCTGTAGGCTTTGAAACATAAGTTAATTCGTCTTTAGCAATATCTTCAACTGACATATTTTCTTTTTTAGATTTAACTAATCCTTTCTCATAAGTATCAAATTTTTGAGATTTATAAGCTGCTTCTATTTTAGTTTTATCAATTTCATCTATATTTTTTACAAAAATATCTGATAAATCTTTTTGTAATTTGGTGCTTTGACCTATAATATTTTTATTAATGTCATGTGAAAGTTCATGCCATACTATTGTATTATAATCTTCTATACTAGCTTTTTTATTAACATAATTTATAGAATGGTTTTCTAAACTTTTGTCAGCAAATTTATCTTTTGATAAAAATCCTTTCATCATACCTTCCTTGTCAAAAGTCGAAAGTCCTAAAGCTGATTCTATATCGTCTTTAAAAACTTCTTCTCCAGCTACTTGAAATCTATCATTTTTACCTATATTATTTCCATAATCCCATCTTCTTTCAGCCTTTTTATAAGCATCTAATAAATCAATATTATATTCATCTCCAAAGTCTTTTAATCTCTTTAAAGATTCAGGATTATCTAATTCTTTAAAATAAGCATTTCCCTTTTTAACAATTTCCATATTTTTTCTTTCAGTAGAAGAAATATTTTTTAAAACATCTTCTATATTAAAGTCTAAAGGTACTTGTTCTAATTTAGGTAGATTTTTAATTACATCATTTGTTTTATTTAAAACTTTACTTCCAGCTTTAGCAGCATCTATTACTTTATCAGCTTTAGATAGTTTTCCAACTAACCCCGCACCTACTAAATTCAATGGGTCTGTAACAATATCTTCTACAATTCCAGCATTATTCTTTTTACCTTTTAAAGAGTCTGCAAAAGAATAATCGTCTTTGTATGTAGATTGTACCATTTTAGAAGGCACAGCTAAAGGATTTAATATTTTAGCAGCATCTCCTAATTTACTCATTACAGGATGGTCAACATAATCTTTTAACATTTCTCTCTTTTCTCTATTAGAATAGTCAGAAGAATTTAAAATATTTTGAAATGTTAGTACTGGATTTTGTTCTATTAAAGATATTAATCCTCTTTTAGTATCCACCCATAAAGAAGATTGGTATTTAGGATTTCTTTTAATTAGTTCTTCTTCTTTATCAGACATTTGATTTAACCACTCTACTCTACTTAGTTTACCTTGTGGTTTATTTTTAACTAATTGTTCAGAAACATAATCTAAAGACTTTTGTTCATATTCATCATCTAATCTTTTTGGATAATTTGTTTCAGTATTACCTAAACTTTTTGCTAAAGGAGTTAAATATTGATTAATATAGTTAGATTTAGGATTATTTTTTTCATACTCTCTTTTGTATTTTAACCATTGTGGAGCTTCCGCTGTAACTGTAACCTCTTCTAAAGGTGTAGCAGTATAAGTATCAGAAGTTTTATCATAACTCGTTAACTTACCACTATTGTATAAATCTTTATATTCAGGAGAACTTATATCATATTCTTTAATTTGATTATCTTGATTAACCTTTACTTTAGTTCCGTCAGGATAAACAGTACCATCTTGTGCATATTGACTTGCAACAGGTAATGTTTCTACTAAACTATCTATACAATTATGACAACCTTCTGATAGTTTTTGTTTAACCCAATTTCGTTTGTTTTTTGGTATAATAGCTAAATCTCCATGAGAATTTCTAATAGCAATCTCCCCACCTTCAACTTCTATATTTTTATTCATAGTTTATTTTCTTTTATATTTTTAATAAAATAAACACCTGACAAAGCAGAATTAATTGTCTTTTGAGATGACCAATCCATATTTAGCTTTAATACTTCCATTTTTATTTGTAAAACTTATTTGATTATTTTTAATGTTTATATCTATACCTCCTTGTTTATGACTTTTACCTTCAAAAATTTCATAAATCTCCCATTTACCGCCTTTAGTAAAAGATGTGGCTAACCCTTTTTCAGCTTTTAATTTACCTTTACAATCTATTTCAAGTAATCCATCTTTTTCTAATTGGGTAATTATTTCTTCTATATTTGTCTGATTACCTTGAAGTATAGGATTAGTATTAGGTTTGTTTAATGATTGTTGAAATTGTTGGAAAGAGTTGTTTTCTTGAGATTTTTGAGATATAAAGTTTGATAAAGAACGCTGTTCTTGATTAAATTTATTACTTGTAAAGAAGTTGGTTATATTTTCAGAAGAGAATAATTTGCCATCAATCTGCATTAAAGTATTAATTGCAGATTGTAATTCTTCCATTGCTTCTAAAAACTGTTCTTTAGATTTTTTTACATTATCAGGAAGTTTTAAAGTTTTAGTTACAGTTTCTTCTACTTCACCAAATACATCTTCTATTACTTTTTTCTCTACTAATTTAGAATCAACTATTAAATTTGTGAATTTTTTAGATAAAGGTATTATTTTATTAAGTGCTTTAACTAAATAATTATATAACTTTTCTAAAAATGAAAGTTTAATTTTTTCTTCTTCTGTAATAGTTTTTTCAATGATACCTATTTTTTGTTGTGTTTTTACAATTTCTTCATAGGTTTTATCTTGAAGAGTTTGTATTTTTTCTATAAACTCATAAATATCATTACTTCTTAAATCAGTATTTTTAATCCATTGTTTAGGATAAAGCATTAACTGTGTAGTAAATGCTGTAAATTCTTTATATAAAGTATCATAAGAAACTTGTTGTCCTTTATTATACCCTGAACCAAATACTTGATTCATCATTTCTTTACCGAAATTAGTATTATAAAGATTGTCAAAAGCTTTTCTAAGAGCTGTTTCTTCTTTAGTACCATAAGATAAAGCGTGTAAAGCATGGAAAGGCTCATGTAATACAGCAGCTAATCTATTAAATATTTCTTTTTCTTGTAAGAAATTTTCACCAGCTTTAGGTTTTTGGTAAATTTTCATTTCAAACGGGTTTATTATACCACCCATTTTAGTTTCTACACCAACATTAGCCTCTGTTTCCATATCAGACAAATAATATTGACCTGATATATTATTAAAATTGATATTTAACCAGTTGAAAGAGCTCGAATTAAAAAAGTATTCTAGATGTGAAATCCCATTAGATAATTTTTTATCTTTAAACTTAGTAATTATTCTTTCCTTAACTGTGTTTTGAAAATTTTCATAAGGTTTAGAAAATAATTCAGCAGATTGCCAATCATAGTTTCTGATAGATTCTCTCCATTTAGAAAGTTCTATAGTATCTGAATTACCTGTTTGATTGTAAACAATGTTGTCTAAAGCTTTATCTATATCTCCAAATACTAATTCTTTTAGTTTATCATAATCAATTCCTCTATGTTCCGCATATTTTCTAACATTTTCTTCTTCTGAAGTTTGTTTAAATATATTCTTAGTAGAAAGATAGTATCTTATAGAAGCCTTTAATTCTTTAGTAGTCATACTATTATCAATAGTAATAGTACTTCCCCACTCTCCATCTAATTTAGAAAACTTAAATACTTTAGCTAACGAACCAGTTCTATCGTAATTTTTAAAAGAAACTCCTTGTAAAGGAATACCTGTAATTTTTTCTATTTCTTGTAAAAAACCAAGTTTAGGTAATTTAAATTTTATTTCATTTTGTAATGATATAGAAGCATTAATATTAGTAGAATCTTCTGGAGAATATGTAGTATTAATGTAATCCCACATTTCTTCTGGAAAACTACTAAGTAACTCTTCTATTTTATCTAAATTAATTTTTAAACTTGTTTCGTCTGGGTTTAAAAACTTAATAGCGTCATATAAATATTTTTTAGCCTGTGCAATATATTTAGCTTTTGAAGGTTTTTGTCTGTATAATGTAAAAGCAATACTTCTATTAGCACTAAATACTTTTGTAGGAGTGTGTTCTAACCCATATTTTTTAGCTATTTCAGATTTACTATCTTTTGATACAGATAAAACTCTAACTTTGGAAGCAATAACTTCTCCTGTTTCTTTATTTACAATATTATATAAGTTAGACTTTTTATTTTTATTAGATTTAATATAATAAAAATCTACATATTCGTTATAACCATTGAATTTAAGTGGATTTTTAGAATCTCTTTCATATTTGGTTATTTTCTTAGTAACTTTAAATTCTTTAGGAAATTCCTTATTTCTCTCAACTAAATATGTAAATCTTTGTGCGTCTTTTTCAGATAAAAACACATAAGACTGTCCTGTTTTCTTGTCTAAATCTTCATCCTTCTCATTTAATAATTGATATTCTACTGTATTTTGTAAATTATCTATTTTAGACTTTGATATTGTGGTTAAACTACCACTTTCTTGTAATAATTTATTATTTTTATTAAACTCCTCTACCCAACTTTTAAACTCCCCTACACTACCATTAGGATTTTGTTCAAGATATTGAGAGTATTGTTCTGATGTACCAATAGCAGCAAATTCAGAATTAGACTCAAACAGTTCTTCTACTCCTGGTTTAATGTGTTGCTTAATAGAATACCTAATAGGATCCTCATCAGAATCCCATTTTCTTTCTTGTTCCATGAGACTATTATCACCATTGAAGAAATTTATATCTCTACTTAAATCTACATTTACATTATTCTTCTGCTCTTCAGGTAAACTATCAAATTTCTGCTGTATATAATCAGGATTTACATAAACTTCTAATAATATGGGACTTTGATCATCTTCTCTAGTTTTTACAACACGTAGTATATCTGGTTTATAACTATTTATACGTGATACTAATTCATCTGCTATTTTATAAGGAGATTTAGGATTAGTGCTTCTTTCACCTGTAATCTTTACTGTATAATTATCATCAATAATTTCATACTTATATCTACCTGTTGTTTTACTTACTATAGCATCATATATGACTTGTTGTAAGACAGTATTTACAGTAGCTTTTTTTATATCTAATTTACAAAATTTCATCTATATTATACATTTTATCGTTTGAACACTCAGAATCTTTCTTTTTATTTAGTTCCTCATTAATGTCTAAGTTAAAATCTGTTTTTATATTATTATTTCTAACACTATTTATAATTCTTTCTTTTTGAACTTTAGAAGAATTATCATTACCATTATAAACTAAATTACCTGTTGATCCTGAATATATATTATTGTTATCGGTAACTATATATTCATTATTATTATATTGTACAATAGGATACGAGCCTATAACTTTTAATTTATCTATATTTGGTGTAGCAGAAGATTTTGTGCCATCTGTTTTTATTAGTTGTGCTTTACCAGAACTATTTTCGTTCCAGAATAAATACATTGATCCATTATAATCTACTATAGAACCTTTCTTTAAAGATTTATCATTTGGATTAAATAGTTTCTTATTATTTACATTACCTTGTAGTTGTATATTTTGATTGTTAGTTACATTATTTACTTCTGCAGGTTGGTTATTTATGTTTTGTTTAACTACTTCAGATTCTATAGCCGCAGCTCCATCTTTAAATCTTTTAATGGCTTCTATACCTTCTTGTGTCCATCCTTCTTTATTCCAAGTTCCTAAAAACCCCGGAGTTCCTTTATGGTAAATTGCAGTTACTTTTGTTAAAATATTTTTAGTAGTTCCGTCAGCAGATTTACCGAATTGCTTAACAATATCCCCAACTTTGATATTATACTTTTCCATTTCTCCCACGCTTCTTGTAGTTCTAGTTCTTATTCCAGCTTCTACCATATCAATAGAATGAGGAGAACTACCTAAGCGTTTTTTAGCATCTTCATTAGCTTCTTGCTTAGTTCCAAATGCTTCCACACCAGATACTAAGTTTTGAGGAATGTTAGCTCTTGGAGTTAAATCTATTTTATTATTATCTACTTCTGTATTAACATTTTGGTTATTATCTGCACGTAAAGTTTCATTAATATTACTTTCAGGAGTATTACTAGGAGTAATAGAATTAACAACTGGTTTAGTAATATTAGTATCTTTTACAGATTCATGTAATCTAAACCCTCCTTCATATATAGTATATACTCTAGGATCTGTTTTATTTATTACAGCAACATATTTACCATTGGATTCATGTTTATAAAGTACTCTTAAATTAGGAACCCTTCTTTCAGATTCATTTGATGAATAATAAGTATTTCTAATATATGGTAAAAATGGTTCATTTTCATCACTAGTTTTATATTTATTTATAATATTATCATCTTGTTTTATTTGTATTACAGGATCTATAGGCATTCCATGGTATAATATCTGAGTTTCAGGAGCAGTAAAGTCTTCTTTTCCTACATGTCTTGCTAATTCTGGATGTTTAACCAATATTTTAGTACTAAAATTAGGTATATTAGCTATTGTAGTGGATATTTTATCTTTATCCATCTTAAATACTTCTCTAATTCTATTTCCTATATTATTTGGATCTGGATTTTGTAACATATCTATTGGAGCTATTTCCGCAAAACCCTCAAAGTTAAAACTAAATTTTGATTTTACAAAGCCATAAAATAAAAGATTTTCAGCAAATTCAATACCATTATAATTAGGATTATCTTCCAAGCCTAATTTAGTATTATCATTAATCATTGCTGACATTTCATCTTTTATTTTAACCATGATTTCGCTATCAAAAGGTCTTCCGGATTTACTAACAAAAGATACTCCGTTTATAAACTTAGTATTTAAATAAGCAAAGGTGAAAGGATATTTCTTAGCAAATTCACTACTTTTAACTTTAGCGAATATTTGACCAAAATTAGGTAATATACTCAGCTTATCAGATAGTTCTGTTTGTCCTATAAAAGCGTAAATAGCGTTATTAATTATTTCAATCTGTTTATTAGATAATCTTTTACTTGCTAGTTGTTCCTGTATATCAGATCTAATAGCTTTAAAAGCTGGTCCAAAGTGAGGAATATTATCCTTATAATGATTTATTTCTTCTACAGCAACTCTAGCATATTCATTAAGAGAGTTTACTCCACCTGGTATATCTTTTCTTCTAAATTCAAAAATACCTTCTCCATCATTATATGATACATTAGGTAATATATTTAATACATCTTGATCGTCAAAAACTGGATTACCAAAATACGAATTCCCGGATAAATATTTCTCAGAAGTATTTCTTCTATCTGCAATCTTTAATAATTTGTTAAATGTTAAATTTAAATCTGGTTTAAAAGCATCTTCAGTATCAAATTTAGATATACTTTGTATAATAAATAATTCATCACCAATATCAGATAAAGTTATTATATTATCCAATATAGATAATAATATCATATCGGAATCCTTATTATTTAGTGTTTCAGATATTAATTTTTTGTATTCATCAAAACTAACTGACGGAGGAGCTTCTTTTAATTCATATTTATCTAATAAATTAGCATATAATGCACGAATATCATTTATAGGATCTTTAGATGAATTAAATATATTCTCAACTACAGGATGTCTTAATAAAGTAATAACCTGGTTTAAAGGTATTCCTAATCTAATAGCAGCAATAACAGTATCTCTATTAGTATCCTTTAATCCCATTGCTGATAGTAAAGGATTTTTTATATTTTCTGTTGAAGCAAATAATAAACTAGATAATACTTTTGCTACATACCATCCACTTACATTTATTTTTTCCCATAAAGATTCTCCTATACCATAATATGTGGTATTAAATATACTTATAGGTCTCAATAGTTTTAGTTCAGTATCACTAGTGTAATTATGATGTTTTACAGCATTTGCAAATGCACCAATACTTCTACCACCTTCTGTAGCCTTTTCTGCGTTTTCTTCCTGATGAGTAGGTGTTGCTATTTCATATACTCTATTACTGGTATTAGGATATATTTTATCAACTTCCGCTATAGTTTCTTTTAATAATTCTGCAGAACCTCCTTGTAAAAATTCTTTAGCCCAAGATTCTGTTTGCATTATTTCATCATATATAGCTAACTTTTTATTATTTCTAGCTTCTTTAGTATCTAATCCTGGTTTTACAAGTTCATATGATTTTGCTAATTTCTTTAAATCATCAAAATTAGATTTTGTATATTCGTATAAAAATTTTATTTGAGCATCTAAATTTTTATTTTCTTGTGATTCTGGTTCATTATTATTTACAACAGATGTATATATATTATAAATGATATTATCATCTGAAATCTCATTTGTTCCAAATAACTTTAAAGTTTTATTGTATATATTTTTTAACTCTTTTAAATCAACATTTGAGTATGAAATACCAATTGTTTTATATAGAGCATACAGTTTATCAACGTCAAAGTCTAGACCTGTAATACTAGTAGCTTCCGCAGGTAACATTATTTGTGCACCACTACCATCTGGTAAGAAATATTTAACTTTTAATTTATATATAGAGTATGCGCCTTCCGTAGGAATTCTATATGCAATGAAATTTAAAAGTCCATCTGCAACTTCTTTTCCGTATGCTTCAATAACCATTTCTGGAGTAACAACACCATATTCATTGACTAATGCTATTATTAATGGATGATGTGGTGCCATTGCACATTCTACATGCTTTATAGTACCATTTTCACCTTTTACAATTTTTAACTTATCAGACATACCTATTGCTGAAGTATTAATTAAAGAACCTCCTTTAATTTCTTCATGTATATTTCCTTTAGCTAATGCATTTAATGCTGCTTCATTAATCTTTCTCATTGAAGGATATGCTAATGGAGCCACTAAATTACCATCAGGATGTAAAGAATACCCATCTATAGTATGTGAATCTTTATTTTGTTTTACAGCATTTGTTCTTAATTTCTTACCTATATCAGCTATAGTAGCAGTTTCTTCTTTCCATTTATTTATTTTATCATCTACAGCATATTTTATAATTTCATTTAATGCTTCCTTCTGCTCTGCATTACCTCTACCCATGAATATAGCGGCAGTCTGAGAACCTTCATGTGTATTTTTAGCTTTATGTTTTTCTACAGGTATTTCCTGCTGATCACCATATCCTTCTAAAGGTAATTCTAATGTATTATTTAAAATATCATCTACAGAGCTATTCATGAAATCATCAATGGACATTGTTTTAGCTGTAGGATTATATATTTTTAATGTTGTATCAAAAGCTATAGAATCTATTTCTCCTTGTTGCATTACCCATAACATCTTAGCTAATGTAGGATTCAGATATTTATTAAAATATTCTTTATTAGGATTTCCTTCTGGAACAGATATTGTTGTAGGATTACCATCTTTATCTTTTAATCTATATGCTTCATCAATTAGTATTCCTTTTTCAGAACTTTTTTCTGTAAATGGTACATTAGATGTGTTACCATTTTCATCTAAAATCATTTCTACATGTCCTGCATAAAATGGTTTTATAATATCCATTATAGATTTTATACCATTCTTTTTATCATCTTTCTTTTTAAAAGTACCTTTCTTCCATGTTTTAGATAAACTTCCATCTTCTTTTTGATTTATGTTTATAAACCTCTTTTGTAATTCAGCTCTTTCTTCAGGAGTTATCTTAGCATTTGCTTGTAATACCATTAAATGAAATAAAGGATTGTTATATCCCTGTGCATCCGTTAAACTATGTTTATCAGAGTCTTTAATACCATGGTGTTTCATTAACTCTGCATACTCAGGACTACTAGGTAAGTTTATATCTTTTAAATATAAAACTTTCTTAGTTTTCTTTTCTTTTCCAAATTCATCAATATATACACCTCTAGAATTAGGGGAATGCCAAGCTTTCATCCTTTTTAAGTGATCTATATCTATCTGTAAATAATTCTCTAATGTATCTCCTGATTTTCTAGGAGAAGAATTTGGTTTATAATATGCAGGATCTCCACCTATTACACCTATAAATTGAGTATTATAATACACTTGATTATAGAAGTGGTACATCAATGATAATGATGAATCACCTTCTTTACCTACTTGTGATGATAGCACTCCTTTTATTAAGGTACGTTCTGGACTTATAATACCTAGTTCTACTAGAGATGTTAAATATTTATTAAATTCATTTTCCATCATTACTTCTATAGGTAATGATAATGATGAAACCATATCTTGTACTCTAGCTTCTGGAAGATTACCGTCTTCTAATAAAGATCTATATTTATTTAAAAAATATTCTTTACCATTTACTTTCTGTTTTTGTTTATTACCATTTTCTGTAACTTCTATTTCTATTTCACCATTTAAAAATCCTAATAATAAGAAATTGCCACCATTTTTATTCCAATATTCAGAATCAGATTTATTTTTAGAATGGTATTCTATTCTAGATAATTCCGCTAAAGCTGTTAATGCTAATTTTTTAATAATAGAATACGTATCTATTCTGGGAACCTTCATATATGTATGTACCGTAGCATCTGAGTATATAGGATTAGCAACTACAACATCTCTACTTGTTTGATAACCTATTGCGTTAAAGTTATTTA
>RRZU011322257.1_pt1 | contig 10838 bp, 11 predicted proteins | sample 2165561 | NCBI WGS metagenome assembly RRZU01 (sample SAMN10456909, study PRJNA506462) | wastewater metagenome | isolation source: wastewater sludge | place: USA: Moscow, Idaho | reverse complement strand
GGCCGCAGCGTCGTCGTCGATCACGAAGGGATCAACGGTTGGCGAAGGCTTCGAGAAGGCCCGAGTCTCCTGAGACGATGATGATGTCCTCGGGCCCGATCCGGGTCTCGGGTTGGGTGTACTCGAAGGGCTGACCCGGAGACTTCACGCCGATGATCGTCACACCGAAGCGCTCGCGAACCCGCGATTCGGAGATCGCGAAGCCCTGAATGTCGCGCGGCGGATACATCTTGATGATGGAGAAGCCGTCCTCCATCTCGATGTAGTCGAGCATCTTGCCGGAGAGCATGTGGGCGACGCGGGCGCCGGCGTCGAACTCCGGATAAACGACGTGGTGGGCACCGATGCGGCGCAGAATGCGGCCGTGGGAGCGGGAGATCGCCTTGGCCCAGATCTGTTGCATGCCGACGTCCACCAGATTGGCGGTGACCAGCACGGAGGACTCCAATGCCGTGCCCACTCCGACGACGGCCACGGAGAAGTCCCGCGCTCCGGCCTGTTCCAGAGCATCGGCGTTGGTGGCATCGGATTCGATGATGTGGAACCGGTGGGACCAACGCTGGACCAGATCGGGATCCTTTTCCAGGGCGAGAACCTCGCGCCCGAGATCGTCCAGGGTGGAGGCGATGGCCGAGCCGAAACGGCCCAGACCGATGACCAGTACCGCTCCGTCTCCCTGATGTTTGGGCATGACATCTCCTTTGCGATGAAGTCGCTGATCCTGAGTGGATTCAACCGATGACCGGCCGTTCCTCGGGGAGCCGAATGACCCGGCGGCGCATGCGCAGGGCGAGAGCCGCCGCAAGAGTCATTGTGCCCGTTCGTCCCGCAAACATCAGCAACACGAGAACCCATTTCGCCGCGACCGGCAGATCGGGGGTGATGCCGGTGGACAGCCCGCAGGTGGCAAATGCGGAGACGACCTCGAAGAGGGCGTGCGAGAGCGGCAGATCGGTGATTTGGAGGAGTGCGAGGGTTCCCAGACCCACCATTGACGAACCCAGGAAGGTGGCCGCGATGGCCAGGCGCAGCACATCCGGAGGCAGGCGCCGCCCAAATGCCTCGGTGTCGCGGTCTCCGCGCGCCTCGGCGATGATCGCGAGTACCAACACTGCGAGCGTGGTGACCTTGATACCTCCCGCGGCGGAGGCGGAACCGCCACCCACGAACATGAGTGCGTCCAGCACGAACCACGTGGTCTCGTTCATCTGCGAGACGTCGAGCGTTGCCAAGCCGGACGAGCGTGCAGTCGCAGAATGCAGCAGCGAGGCATTGAGGCGGTCGATCACGGAGAGATCCCCGAGTGTGGCCGTATTCCCCCATTCCAGGAAGGCGAATGCGCCGAACCCCAGAACGAAGAGCGCCCCGTAGGTGATGAGCGACACCTTCGTGGTCAGGTTCCAACGGTGTGCCTTCCTCTTGTTTCTCCACATGTCCAGAATGACGGGAAAACCAATGGCGCCCACGAAGGTTCCGAAAATGATGGGGAGGGTGAGAGTCCAGTCTCCGATGTGTGGGCCAAGTCCCTCCGGCATGATGACGAAACCTCCATTGTTGAAGATGGAGGCGGCCATGAAGAACGCATGCCACAGCGAGGTGAGGAGCGGCTCTCCCTCCTTGAGGAAGAAGGGGGTGAGGATGAGGAAGAGCAGGGACTGGGCGGTGAGTGATACGACGACGACGGCGCGGATCAGCGATCCGACTTCGCCCAGTCGCGCATGGGTCTCGGATGCCGCGAGGAACTTGCGGGTCAAGCCGATGTGGCGGGACACCGCCATTCCCAGAATCGACGCGAGGGTCATCACACCCAAGCCGCCCACCATCATGCCTATGGCAATGACGAATTGTCCGAAGGGTGACCAGAACACGGCGGTGTCCACGGTGACGAGCCCGGTCACGCACACGGCCGACGTGGCGGTGAAGATGGCATCGATGAAGGGCGCCCGCTGGCCACTGGAGGTGGCGACGGGAAGCTGGAGCAGGGCCGTGACGCCCAGAATGATGATGGCGAAGACGGCGAGGGCAAGGCGGGCGGGCGAGTCCCGTGCCACGTGGTCCACTCGGTCGCGCAGGCGTTGCCAGAGGGATGGAGTGAGGGAGCCAGCCACAGCGATCTCCGGAGTCGCATCTCCTCGATTGTCTCTGGTGGCCATCGGTCACCTCCGTTCCGCGCGAGTCCTTGCCGAAATCCGAACCTTCTCAATCTAACCCACACACCACCCCGAGCTGGTGAGTGGAGCCATTGATGGAACCCAGACTAGCGCCTCGTCCTCGCCACGCCCTCGAAAGTCATAGGTGAGGGAAGAGAAAGTCATGTATCGTTGGCATGTCCCAACCTAACAAGGTGGGAATGGTTGATGGGTTGATCAGGACGGATTAATGGCACAGCTACCGCGCTCCGCACCGCAGTTCTACACTGTGGCAGAAGTGGCCGAGCTGACTCGGGTATCGAGAATGACCGTGTACCGCATGGTGCATTCGGGCGACTTACCGGCAGTCAGAGTGGGCAGCTCTTATCGTGTCCCGAAGTCCGCTGTTGATGAACTACTGGGCTCATTCGAAGCCCCGGGGGAGCAGCAGGTGGCTGGCGAGTAAGCTTCGCCTCACAATGTGGCAAGTACCGTGGGAGCTTGTCGAACCTGTACCATATTTACTGTTCGTTTGAGGGCGTCTGCCCCCAGTTTTCGACTGCCGGAGGTAACCTGTGGGTTCCGTTATCAAGAAGCGCCGCAAGCGTATGTCCAAGAAGAAGCACCGCAAGTTGCTTCGCAAGACTCGTCACCAGCGTCGCAACAAGAAGTGACGAAGTGAGGGCCCGGGCAAACTCCGGGCCCTTGGTGTATCCGAAACCTTGTGGTCGTCTGTTGTTAAGCTTGGTGAGGACGAGGCTTCGAGGGAAGTGGGAGTGATGGAAGACGGGGTCCGGTGGCTCAGCCCGGAGGAACAGCAGGCGTGGCGAACCTACCTGCGTGGAGTGGCAGTCATTTCAGAAGCGCTCAATCATGACCTGATCGTCGATTCGGGAGTGTCACTCAACGAGTACGAGGTCCTGTCCCGCCTTTCCGAAACCGCCGAACACACCCTGCGGATGTCCACGCTTGCCGATGGACTCGTCCATTCACGTTCTCGCCTCACACATACGGTCAGCCGCCTCGAGAGTGAAGGTCTGGTGGCCCGCACCACCTGTGAGGCTGATCGCCGAGGAGTCAACTGCACCCTCACGGACAAGGGATTGGCTCTCTTGACGCGGGCCGCGCCGTTGCATGTCGATTCAGTGCGGCGGCATCTCGTGGACAAACTGGGCCCAGAACGCATGATTCAGCTCGGTGAGTTGTGTGCCATTTTGATAGACGACTGAGGCAGAGAAACACGAATGAGCGCAATCACCACCATTCATCTGGTCCGCCACGGCGAAGTGGACAATCCCAGCGGCGAGCTGTACGGGCGCCAGCCCGGCTTTCATCTCACCGATCTGGGCAACCAGATGGCCCGCAGGGTTGCGGAGCATTTCGAAGGCGCGGATATCCGGGCGGTGGTCGCGTCCCCACTGGAACGGGCCTGTGAGACGGCCACTCCCGTGGCGCTCCGGGCGGGACTACCGATTCTCACGGATGAGCGCATCATCGAAGCGGGAAACAACTTCGAGGGACTCAACGTCAACAAGAACCGCTGGGTTCTGGCGTCGCCTCGCTTCTGGCCGTGGTACGTCAATCCATTCACGCCGTCGTGGGGCGAGCCGTACACGGACATCGTTCAGAGATTCTCCGCCGCCATCCGTCGGGCGCTGTCATTGGCCGAAGGCGGGGAGGCCATCCTGGTGTCCCACCAGCTGCCGATCTGGACGATGCGCAGCTTCGTCGAGGGGTGGTCGCTCGCCCACGATCCCCGCAGGCGTGAATGCGCGCTGTGCTCGGTCACGTCCCTGACGTTCGTGGGGAGTCAACTCATCTCGGTGGATTACGCCGAGCCGGCGGCGGATCTGCTGCTCAAGGCACGCGATGTGACGCCCGGGCGTTCAGTGGCTGAGGAACACACCGGAGACATCTGACCGCTGGCCGCGCCTCATGAGGCCGGGGTCACTTGGCGGCCTTCGGTGATTCGTCATCCTCGCCCTGTTCCTCGTGCAGCTTGCGCTGCTGGCGTTCCCACTCGAGGAATCTGTTGTGTGACTCGAGGCGTGCGAGGAACTCGGGATCGTCGTCCGGCGCAACGGGGCCAGTTGGCTGCGGCTTGGGGCGATTGCGTGGAAAGAGGGAATCGGGGCCGAGGGTGCCCGAGGATGTCGGATGTTTCACCTGCCACGACAGCCAGAGCCACAGGGCCGAACCCAGCACTGGGAGCACGATGACGAGCGCCATCCAAGCTCCCTTGGAGAGCCGTCCGGGCATGAGGGATTTGTCTGTGCGAGCACAGTCGATGATCGCGTAGATCCACAGGGCGACCGCAAGAACAATGGGCACGATTCTGGCCATGACTCCATCCTAGTCGACTTGCCGGAAACACGTTCTTCCGTCAGCTGATCGCGAAGGCGGCGAAGAGTCCGAGGCCGTAGGCGAGCTCGAGAAATCCGGTGTTCCGCAGCACCGGAATCAGGTCGCGACCCTGCGCGGCCGGCAGGCGTCCAAGCCCGTGAATGCGGGAGATGTTGTTCAACGCGAGAGCGAGGGCGGGCAGGAGAAATGCGATGGCCCATCCGAGCGACGGAGTGTAGAGCAGGGCGAAGATGAAGGGAGCGATGATGAGTGCGTCATGGACCAACCGGGCCTGGCCATCCCCGAGGCGGACCGCCTGCGTGTTCTTGCCTGACAGGGAGTCCGTGGGGATGTCGCGTATGTTGTTGACCATGAGCAGCGCACAGGCGAGGAACCCGATCGAGCAGGCGGCCAACCACGCCTGCCATGGCACCTCCAACGCCTGGGTGTAGGTGGTTCCGGCGGTGGCCATGAGACCGAAGAAGACGAAGACGAAGATCTCGCCGAGGCCCATGTAGCCGTAGGGTTTCTTCCCCCCGGTGTAGAACCACGCCGCGGCAACGGCCGCAACGCCCGCCGCAATCAGCCACCACGTCCCGGAGACCGCCACCAGAACCAGCCCGGCAGCGCATCCCAATCCGAAGCAGACGAACGCGGCCATCTTGACGGTTCGGGGCGAGGCCTTGCCTCCACCGGTCAGCCGTGGCGGGCCGGTGCGGGCATCGTCGGTTCCCCGAATTCCGTCCGAGTAGTCGTTGGAGAAGTTCACTCCGATCTGGAAGAGGAGTGCGATGGCAACGGCAAGCCCTGCACGCAGGTAGCTGGCCTTGTCCATCCACACGGCAATTCCGGTTCCTGCGAGCACGGGTGCCACGGCTGCGGGCAGCGTGCGCAGGCGCGCACCTTCGATCCAGTCTTTGATATTGGCCACGAGGCCAGATCCTACAACTTTTCACGAACCAGGCGCTGCACCCGCTGGCGATCCACCTTGCCCGAGGGCAGGCGAGGCATCGACTCCAGCCCGAGATGGGCCGGTGTGAGATACTTCCGCGGCGCGTAACCGGCTTCCAGTTCTCGGCGCAGATGTTCCTTCGCATGTGCCACCGGATGTGTGGTCACCGCGACTGCGATTTCTCCCCATTGCGCATCGGGAACACCGACGACGACGCATTCGCCTCCGCCCAGCTTCTCCAGCTCCCTTTCCACGACTCCCGGAAGGATCGTGAGGCCTCCGGTGGTGATTGCCGTGTCCAGACGGCCAAGAACCTCCAGCTTGCTGTTCACCCAGCGGCCGGAGTCCTGGGTGACGCACACGCCATCAAACGGCGTGGAGCCGAGGTAGCCCGTGGCCACCACTCGTCCCGCAATCGTGATGCGCCCACCTTCGCCAAGGGTGATGGAGGTCTCCCCGATTGGCCGGCCGTCATAGACGCAGCCGCCGCAGGTCTCAGTCATTCCGTACGTGGTGACGATGTTCAGCCCGGCGTTGCGGGCACGGGTGACCAGTTTGGCTGGGGCCGCCGCGCCACCGAGCAGGATGGCCGCAAAGGTGCGGGCGGCCCGCACCTGTGGAGAGTCGAGCAGCCGGAAGAGTTGAGTGGGCACCAGCGAGACATAGGCTCGATCCGCTCCGACGTGCCGCGCCGCCGCAGCGATCTCGGAGGGTGTTCCGCGCCCCGCCTCCACCGGCTCGGTGCCCGCGAGAACCGAGCGAAAGACTGTCTGGAACCCGGCGATGTGGTGGGTGGGAAGGCAGCAGACCCAGCGCCCCGGCCCCCCCAGACGCTCCTGTGTTGCCAGAGCGGATGCGCGCAGCGAGCTCAGGGAGATGAGAACGCTCCTGCCCAATCCGGATGTGGACCCGGACGTCCGCATGACCACCGCGGTTCCCGCGGGAAGTGGAGCTGGGGGATGTGCCCGCAACTCCCGCCGCAGGGCTTGTTCCTCGGGGCCGGACACCGGCATGAGGGGTGGGGATTCTCCGGTCAGCAAATCCGCGATCGCGCGACTGGTGGCCGCTGCGGAGCTGCCGGCGAGGATCGTGACGGCCATGACCCTCCTAGGCGTAGTGGGGGAATCCGGACCAATCGGGGGCGCGACGTTCGAGGAAGGCGTCGCGCCCCTCGCGTGCTTCGTCGGTCATGTAGGCAAGCCGGGTGGCCTCTCCTGCAAATGCCTGCATGCCCGCAATGCCTTCGTCCAGTGCGTTGAAGGTGAACTTCAGCATTCGGATCGCCTGAGGAGACTTGGTGGCGATGATCGCGGCGTACTCCAGCGCGCGGTTCTCCAGTTCGGCATGGGGAACCGCCTCGTTGATGGCGCCCCAGGCTTCTGCCTGGTGAGCGGAGTACTCGCGGGCGAGGAGAAAGATCTCCCGGGCTCTCCGGTCGCCAACTTGGCGTGCCAGAAGCTGAGACCCGTACCCGGCGTCAAACGACCCGACGTTGGCGTCCACCTGTTTGAAACGCGCATGCTCGATGGAAGCAACGGCCAAATCGCATACGACTCCGAGGGAGTGGCCCCCGCCCGTAGCCCATCCCGGAATCGCGGCAATGACGACCTTGGGCATCGATCGGATCAGGCGCTGAACCTCAAGAATGTGCAAACGGCCCGCACGCACCGGGTCCGGTGCGCCGTCCTGGAAGTAGCGGTACCCATCCCTTCCGCGAACCCGTTGATCGCCACCCGAACAAAATGCCCAGCCGCCATCCTTGGGGGAGGGGCCGTTCCCCGTGAGGATGACCGAGCCCACGTCACCTGTCAGGCGCGCATGATCGAGAGCCTGATGCAATTCGTCCACAGTCTCGGGCCTGAATGCGTTGCGCACTTCCGGCCGGTTGATCGCCACGCGCACCACCGGCGCATCCCGAGCACTGGTCACCTTGCCGGATTCGTCCCGTACTCGGGTCACGCCGCGGTGGTAGGTGATGTCCCGGAAGTCAAATTCCTCGATGTCACGCCAGACCTCCGGATCGAAGATGCCGGAGACCCGTGGGGGAAGGGGAGGAAGGTCAGTCATTGTTGGTGTCATCCTCGCTGTTCTGGCTCGGGTACGCCAGCGTGTGATTGGGAGATGCCTGCGAAGGTCCCTCAGTCGGGAAAACCTGCGTGGGCTGTTGTTCCGGGAATATCTGTGTGGCGTTCTCCTCCTGGGGAGCGTGATCGTGAGGTGATGAGGGAACTGCCGGTGGCTGAGCGGGTGGGGATTGCGGGTGGGCCCGCGGTTGCGGTGGTTGAGCGTGGGTCTGCGGTGGCTGGGCCAGTGGGGATTGCGGGTGGACCTGCGGTTGCGGAGCGGGTGGCTGGGCCGGCCCAGCGAAGCTCTGGGCGGGAACTCCGGGGTTGGAGCCAAGGGGAGTATTTGCGGGCGCCGGACCTTGGCCCGCCGGGAACGCCGCTGCGTGGCTGACTCCGGGTGCTGCGGGCTGTGCCGGGTATCCGGCAACGGGTGCTGGCCCGGGATAATTGCTGGGAGTGGTGAGCGCTGGAGTTCGCGGGCGAGTAATGCGCGCAACGATCTCGGTGACCAGGCCCATGGCGAAGAACCATCCGAGGTTCAGCCACGACATTCTCATGGTCAGATCCACTTCCTCGCCGATCGCTGAGCCGAAGAAGACCAACATGTTCGCCGCGATGGCAGCTGCTCCGAACAGAGTGAAGGAGAGCGGAAGGATGATCCAGGAAACAAGTCCGCGCTCGCGCCGCGGATCGCGAGTTCGGGCCCAGTGGATTCCACCGATCACGACCGCCAGAACCACAAGAACCGCCATGATCCAGACGGTCCACGGGGCACCCTGGAAGATCTGCTCCCTGACTCGCTCGTAGTCGGACAGCCCGGTGGGGTCCTGGGTTGTGATCTGGCTGGGAGCGCGCATCGTCATGACGCCAAGGCCACCGAGCGAGCTCAGCGTGGTGACCACGCCAAGGTTGACGAGGTAGGGCAGAACATAGAAGACGATGCGCAGGGGGACGTCCTCCTCCATCTTCACCAGCGCGTAGATCGTCATGTAAACGCCAGTTGAGAGGACGGACAGAACCAGCACGCCGAAGCTCACGCGCAGACCATGCGCAATGGATGGGGTGAGGTTGGGGACGGATGTGGATGCGTAGGCTGCCCTGCGCGCGGGGATGGCGTTCAACCGCCCGAGGAAGCTGGCGAGCAGTCCGATGGCGAGTGCCGCAAGTGCGAGCCACGCAAGGTCAAGTTCGGAGGTCATGTTGACGCCGTGGATCTCCGTGATGCCAGCTTCCGTGGGCGGTGTGAAGATGATCCGAGTCTTGGTGAACTGCGCGAGGATCAGGGCCGCACCCGCGAGCACGCCGGCCGAGATGAGTGCCGGAAGCCACAGCAACAACGGCGACTGGGAGATCCTTCGGCAGCTCCTGCGATGCATGAAGAAGATGACCACCGCCACGGTCACGGTCAGGGTGAGCGGAATCGCGACGAGCGATATCTGAATGGGGATGGGGAACCCGAACTCCGTGATCACCGAGACGGTGGCACGGATTGGGGCGATCAAGCCCATGACCAGCAGGATGAGGGCGCTCAGCGCGGTGCTGGGAGCTCCTTCGATCCAATCGGTCACATCCGGAGTTGTGGGAGCGCCTTCCAGTGCGCCATCGGACAGGCTCATGATTTCCTGTGCGCTCGGTGCAACGAGAAGGGAAATGAGCGCAATGAGGTAGGCCACGAGGAGGCCCACGAGTGGCGCGAGCACCGCCACAAGCCATGTGCGCCCGGACAAGCGCCTGTTGCGGGGTATCTGCATCATTGGTTGCCAGCTCATGGAAATCTCCTTCGTAGAACTCCGTACCATTACTCTATGCCACGGCAGCGACACGTTTCAGGGGCAATGTGAGTAGGTGTGGTGGCGCAGGCGTGGTTGAATACCCCTTATGAGTAGGCGTGCCACACTGAAGAAGAAGCCATCCGACGTAGCGGGAATGTTCGATGAAGTCGCAGCCCGATACGACATCATGAACGATCTCATGACAATTGGTCAGGTGCGGGTGTGGCGCGAGGCCGTCAGTGTGGCGATCGATGCCCGCCCGGGACTCAAGGTACTGGATCTGGCGGCAGGGACCGGAACGTCGTCCGCGGTGTACTCGGCCAAAGGCGCCGACGTCGTCGCATGTGATTTCTCGCAGGGAATGCTGGCGGAAGGAAAACGCCGCTACCCGGAGCTGGACTTCGTTGCCGGTGATGCCATGGCGTTGCCCTTCGCGGACGAATCATTTGACGTGACAACCATCTCCTACGGGCTCCGAAATGTCCATGATCCCGAGCTTGCGATGCGGGAGATGCTGCGAGTGACGAAGCCGGGAGGGCGCCTGCTCGTCGCGGAGTTCTCCCGTCCCACATGGGCACCCTTCCGCTCGCTCTACCACTTCTATCTGGGCACCGCGCTGCCGGCCCTCAGTCAGTTCTTTTCGTCCGACGACGTCGCCTATGACTACCTGACCGAATCGATCGTCGAGTGGCCCGGGCAGGCCGAACTTGCCACCATGATTCAGCGAACTGGGTGGCGTGACGTCGCCTATCGCAATCTCTCAGGGGGAATCGTGGCGCTGCACCGTGCCACCCGCCCTCTGTGAGAGCCCCTCGTGAGGGTTGGGAGGGTGACCCGGATCACACCCGTCTCACAGTGTGAATCAATCTTGCCAGGAGACCGGCATGTGCGAGAGCGCCCTCCAACACGATATCGCCCGGTGGCGCCAATTCGGCTATTTCGCAAGGAAAGACTTGCGAAAAGAAGGCCCATTTGGTTTCGTTTCCCCCACACGCTGGACGTAAGGTTGTTTGGTATGTCAAAGGGCCACGGGATCTGAGCTTGGAATGGAGGCGTGATGGCGCGCAGTGCAGACGTCATCGTCGTCGGCGCAGGGCCGGCGGGTGCTTCCACCGCCCACTATCTCGCTCTCGCGGGCCTGGACGTTCTCGTTCTGGAGAAGGCAACCTTCCCGCGTGACAAGATCTGCGGCGATGGATTGACTCCGCGCGCTGTCGCCGAGCTCATTCGTATGGGCGTGAACACCGATGGCTGGGCTCGGAATCACGGACTGCGCACTTACGGTGGAGGCCATTGCATCGAGGTCCCTTGGCCCGAGCTGGCGAGCATGCCCAATTACGGAGTGGCCGCCCCACGCATGGTGCTGGATGAAGCTCTCATTCGCCATGCTCAGTGTAGCGGTGCGCGCCTTGAGGAAGGCGTCAGCGTCACCGGGGCACTCACACACCCCCGTACTGGGCGGATCGTGGGAGTCACGGCCCGGCAGTCCGGCAGCAAGGAACTCCAGGACTACACGGCCCGCTACGTCGTGGATGCGGGGGGCGTTTCGGCGCGTCTGGCCACCTCGATGGGCCGG
>RRZU012578321.1_pt1 | contig 10839 bp, 14 predicted proteins | sample 2165561 | NCBI WGS metagenome assembly RRZU01 (sample SAMN10456909, study PRJNA506462) | wastewater metagenome | isolation source: wastewater sludge | place: USA: Moscow, Idaho | reverse complement strand
CACTACTTGATGCTATAAATAAAATACCTGTTAATAGGGATATCACAGACATTTCAAATAAATTTAATGCATTTTCAACAGATATCATACCTGCATAAGAAGAACATGCAGCTGCCGTTGTTAAAACCGAAGCCATAGATGGGAAAAAATAAGGTATCATAAGCCCTGAAATTAAAGTTACTATTGATGAAGCAATAACTCCACCTCTTTTTAATATATTTGAAACAATATAAGTAGATATTCCTGCTAATATGGATATTATTAAAATAATTAACTCTTCCATAGATACCTCCTATTTAAAAAAACTAATAATTGCTTTAGTAATTATTGTAGATAATGCGGCTGTAGTTCCACCTTTTCCACCTATACCTTCATAAATCTCTGCTGTTGATAATAATATTAATCCTACAATTAATCCACCTAATGAAGCTGCAGCTATACTTGGTATAACCTCAATAGAACTCATACCAACAAAAGAAGATGTATAAGTTATACCTGCTAAATCATTAGGTAAGAATGTAGCAGCCATAACTCCAACTAGTCCATTTGAGATAACTGCTCCATATCCCATTTCATGATTTACAAACCAAGTTAAAGTAACTCCAATAAACGAACAAATTAATATATAAATGCTTCTCTTATTAATCTTCATTTTTATCATCTCTTTCTATTAGCTTATTAAAATGATCCACTAAACTTATTATGAAAAAACAACCAAATATAATTAAAATCTCTGTTTTATAAATATTTTTTTCGTTTATAGCTGTTGAAATAATTAATCCACCACCAGTAGCAATAAAAGCAAATAATCCAAGTAATCTTCTACTATTTTTAATAAATTCTTTACTATTCATATTTTTGTTACCACTTGGTAACTCCCTCCTTTTATTGTTTTTATAAATAACATACTCTCAAAAATATTCTTATATTTAAGTTTAATGGATATTAGAATAGAAAGCAATATTTTATAAAGCTTCTCCATCAGCTAAGCTTTATTATTTATTGTTTAAATATGTAAGTTACAATACTGTAATTATATTTGTATTTATAATTATCATTTGTGGGTATATAATTGAAGCAATATAAAAAGAGGTGATTTAATGAAAAAAGATAAATTAATTAAAGCTGTTATTGGATTTTTTGGACTTTCATTAATCCTAACTTCATGTGGAAATAAGGAAAATAATAATAGAGAAGAAAAAAAAGAAAATACTACTATAGAAAAACAAATTGATAAAGAAAAAGCAAATATTTCAGATATAAAAATCCAAGACGATCTATATCATTCAATAAATAATGAATGGATAAATAATGCTGTATTATCAGAAACTAAACCTAATGTTAGTAATTTTACAGAAATTGAAGCTAAAGTAGACAAAGTACTAAATGATGATTTCAATAATGCTTTAGATGGTAATAAAAAGATAGAAACTGAAAATATGGATCTTTTTCTAGAATTTTATAAAATGGTTAAAGATGATAAAAAAAGAGATGCTGATGGTGTCACTCCATTAATTTCATATATTGAAAAAATAGAAAATATTAATTCAATGGAAGACTTAGAAAAAACAATCTCCGAATTTATAAAATACGATATACCTACTCCATTTTATATTAAAATTCAACCTGATGAAAATAATGCTCAAGAAAAAACTTTATTAATTAATAATTTTTTACATCTATTGAGTAATAAAGGTGATTATAGTGGAGAAGGTACACTTGAAGCTAAAGATGTTATGAATTCAAATTTTCAAAAATCTTTTAAAGATATGTTAATATTTACAGGTAAAAATGATGAAGATGCTAAAGCTATTGTAGATAGGGCAATGGAATTTGAGGCTCTTTTAGTAAATAGTGAACCTTCCGATGCATCAGAAGAAATTATTAAAGAAGATTTAAATACCTTTGCGTCTCATAGTAAAAATATAAAACTAGATAATTTGATATTATCTTTATTGCCTAAAGAACCAAAGTATATTAGTGTCAAAAATCTACATTTTTTTAAAAATATTGATAATATTATTAATGAAGAAAATCTAGAAAATATAAAAAGTTGGCTAATGGTCAATCTATTAGAAAAATCAACTACTATGCTTTCTGAAGAGTTTGAAATGATTTCTTATCAACCACAAATTAATGTTTCAGGAAAAGAAACTGTGCCTAGTAAAGAAAAAAGAGCATATGATCTTGCTAATGAAAAATTTAATGATGTAATAGGTATCTACTATGGTAAAACATATCTAGGAGAAGACTCTAAGAAAGATGTCCAAGAAATGACTGAACAATTTATAGATATTTATAAAGAACGATTAAAAGCAAATGACTGGCTAAGCGAAGATACAAAAGCTTCTGCTATAAAGAAATTGGATAATATATTTATTCAAATGGCGTATCCAGAAAATGCTCCAGAGTATTATTCTAAAATATCAATTAATAAGGATAAATCACTATTTGAAAATATCTTAAATCTTAATAAAATAAAAATGGAATATCAATTTGAAAATTTCTTCAATCCTATTGACAGAAATGATTGGATAATACCTGCACATAAAGTAAATGCATTCTATAATCCATCATCAAATACCATTATATTTCCTGCTGGTATACTACAAGAACCATTTTATAGTAAGAATGTATCTCCAAGTACAAATTATGGTGGTATAGGTACGGTTATTGCTCATGAAATATCTCATGCCTTTGATGCAAAAGGAATGAATTATGATGAATTTGGAAATGTTTCTAATTGGTGGACAGAAAAAGATTATAATGAATTTGAAAAGAAGTCAAATGCAGTTAAAGAACAATTCTCAAAATTAAAATTAGGAGAACTTCAAGTTGATGGTGAGACAACTTTAAATGAAAATATTGCAGATGCTGGTGGACTAAGTGTTGCATTGGAAGCTACAAAAGGACTTCCTAATCCAAATCTAGAGGAGTTTTTTATATCATGGGCTACGGTGTGGAGAAATAAATCTACTCCCGATTGGGATGAAGCTATGATATTAAGTGATGAACATGCACCAGCTCAATTTCGAACAAATATACAAGCTGGAAACTTAGATGATTTTTATAATATATTTAAGGTTAAAGAAGGAGATGGAATGTATATTCCAAAAGAAGAGAGAACAAAAGTATGGTAATATAAAAGGAATGGCTAAAACCATTTCTTTTATTTACATTTATTGGCTTTTATACAACAAAGGTATGACATTCTTAAAGTTTATGTTACAATAGCCAAAGGGGGCGATAAAATGAAAAAATCAAACAAAAGAGCCATCTTGATTATGTTAACAATAATATTAACAATGATTATGGTATCATGCGGTTCAGCAAAACTTTCTACTGAAGAAATTCTAGCTAAACAAACGGAAGCATCTAAAGAGATTAAAAGTGGAAAAATGAAAATGGATATAGATATGAATATGACTTTTGGTGAAGAATCACAAAAAATGAATGTTTCTTCTGAGTCAGAATATACTGTAGAGCCATTTGCAATGAAAATGACAGAAACAACAAATGTTGGTGAAGAAAGCATGGAAAGTGTATCTTATATGGATAAAGACTTCATATATTATGAAGATACAGAACTTGAAGAAACTCATAAAGTTGCATTATCTGATATGGGAGTTAATATTGAAGATATGATAGAAAAAATGTCTTCAGATGAAACAATGGCAATGTTAAAAGAACATGAAAAAAATATTGTTTCTGAAGAAAAAGGCGATACTTATGTATTATCATATACTGGATCTGGTGAAGAGCTTAAAGAAATAGTAAATAAAACAATGGCTAATTCTGTGCCACCAGAAATTATGATGATGTTAGGTGAGATGAATATAGGAGATTATTCTTATACAACTATAATTGATAAGAAAACATTCTTACCTATATCAATAGAGACTATTTTAGATATGTCAATGGATATAGAAGGAAAAGAAATAAAAATTGATCAAAAACAAAAAATAGAGTACTCTGATTTAAACTCTGACATCAAAGTAGAAATGCCAGAAGTAGAATAAAATTAAGGAATGATTTTTAATCAAATCATTCCTTTTTTATTGTAAATTTTTTTAAAGTCATTCTCAACGCTCCTGCAATCGTTGCTCTATTTAAATATGGTTCTCCAAAATGATAAGTTGTATTTCTAAATTGTCTTTTTAGCTCATTAGTAAAATCCGTAATATTTTTTATAATATTTCTATCTTTAAGTTCTTCTTCTAATGACTTTTTATATATAAATTCATATTCTTTCAAACCTTCATTAAGCCAGAAAGTATCATAAAAAGTAGTTGAATATGCTTTTAACCAATCCCACATTATTTCTGGATCAGATACATTTGGATTCTCTAAATGACATTTTTTACAAAGCAATACTAAATTACTTGGAGCATCAACTCCTTGAAGTGCTCTAGGTACTATATGACATTTCTCCAAACTTCTTTCTTCTCCGCAACGCCAACATCTTTTATGAGCCTTTGCGTAGTCAACACTTAACTCACTTTCATCATATTGTGAATACCAATAATTAATAATATCTCGATAATCATTTACAGAATTTTGTTCCATTTTATCACCTTTATCCTAATTAAATAATCATTAATTTTATTTTCTCGTATAGTTATATTATATCAGAATATAATTATAAATAGTAAGCGCAGTATATTGTTTTAATAATATATCATTATATAATAAGTTTACTTACTAAAAAGGAGGAATATTATGTACAAATATGAAAATTCTATAACTGGAAATGCTACAATAAATAAAATTTGTGAATTGTATGAGAATGTTGAAAGATGGTCTTTATGGGATGATTCAATGGAGAGAGTTGAACTTAATGGAGTTTTTGAAGATAATACTAAAGGTACAATGTATATCTACAATATGCCACCACTTCCATTTTAATTAACAGATGTTGTAGTAAATAAATCTTTTACTGTTGTTTCAATACTTGGAGATACAAGTGTTTCTATAGGTCATTTTATTAAGGGTAATAGTGAAAATGTCAAAAACACTCATAGTATTATAATTGAAGGTGACGGTGAAAATAAAATTCAAGGTATTGGTATGGGAATGTCTAATTTTATACCTATAGCAATGGAAAAATTATTGGTGTTAGCTAATGAATGATAAAATAGATTTTTCAAGCTATAACTCACATATGGAAAGTCCTGGACTGCTTCTTTGGCAAATATCAAGTTTATGGAAAAGAAAAATAAATGAAATATTATTGCCTTACAATATTACTCATACACAATTTGTTATATTATCCGTAACCTATTTTTTAACCCAACGCAATAATGAAGTTACACAAAAAAATATTTCATCATTTTCTAGAATAGATACTATGACCATATCAATTCAATTAAACTATTGGAAAATAAATCTTATCTCATTAGAAGAGTTTCAAAAATTGACACTAGAGCAAAAGTTGTATCACTAACAAACATTGGAACAAATTTATTAAAAAAACTTCTACCACTTGCTGAAGAATTTGATAATGATTTTTTTAATAAATTAAATAATAATGACTATAATAATTTATTAGATATATTAAATAAATTGACAAATGCTAATAGGGATTAATTCCTATTAGCATTACTCTCAACTTTCTTTAACTCCTCCAACTGCCATATTCTTTCTTTAGTCACTTCTTCCATATTATCTGGATATAATATATTTATTAGTTTTATAGCATAATCTGAGGCTACCATGGCATGTTCTCTCATATGCCCAGTTCCTACTGCTTGACCTACTACTCTTAATGCTATTTTTTCAATTTCCGTATTAGATTCACGAGCTAATTTATGGATTTTAAAGCCAGCCTGTCTTACATAATGCATTCTTACTTTACCTATTTGCCATTGTTCATTTACTTTAAATCCCTCAACTATTTCAGATATATCTCTATAATCAATATCGACTAATTCTAAAATATGAATAGCCAAATTTATTGACCATTTAGCTAAGTCAATTTGAGTAGTATTTTCATATATCTTATCAATTTGATTTCTAATTTCACTATTATCTTCTATCTTTATCTTTACTATGGTCATTTCATTCTCCTATAGATTAAAGTTAAATATTTCTTTTATGTTTTTTTAATAACAAAGTTTTATATAATAAATATAAGCCTAAATATATTATAAAGGCAATAATATTATAAATAGTAAGGTAATAAATCCATATTAGATATATTTTTTATTATCATTTATACATTATTTTTAAAAAATAATGTATAATTCTCTATATGTTTCAATATTTTATTTTAGTAATTTAAACATAAATCTATATTATTTACGCTTATATCTTATACTAGTAAATAATTCTTATTATCCTCTTTTATTTCCCATTTTTCTCTCCTTTGTAATGGATGTCCTGGATTACCTTTTTTAGTTAATGTGCCAAAATAGAATATTTTTATCCCATTTTCATTTAATAATTTTATCAATTCTTTTTGTCCTTTAATTAAAGGTTTATATTTTAAATCTCCCCAAGCCCCCCATACTTCATCAATATTATTTTCAATTAAATAATCAATTATTATTTTTAAATTTTCATTTGAAAGTTGCCTATTATATTCTTCAATGTACTTTGCATCTGTTGCTCTTTCTGGATATGTATTAAAAACTACCCAACCATCATTACCAAGTTTCTCACTTATAGTTATTATTCTATTAATTGTGCTATCACTTGTGTCTTCCTTTGCTGCAGAAGGATTCATACAAATTGCTATAAGTGGATTTTTCCCTTCTTTCCCCAATCCAAAGCGATATGGTTTATATGTATTAGGAACTAAGTAATCTGGTTCTTGTCCTATAGGATATTTTTGAATATTTTTTGTAATTTTATTTTCCATTTTTTTCCTCCATTAGTGGTTATATATAATTTTTTACTAATTACTCTACATATTTCACATTCTATATGTAAGCTCTTCCTCTGTATATTCTCTTGTAATACCTTTAAATACATCTTATTCACAATCAATTCCAACAGCCCTAGTAACTTCAATGGCAAATTCTCTAAAGGCAAATCCTATTGTTGTTATTAAATTATCCTCTCTTACTACTGGTTTTCTTATAAGATTTTCTTTAGGAAGGTATTCTAATTCTTCATAAGTTTCTTCTAATATGCCAGCTGTAAATTTTCATAATTCATTAGCTATCTATATTAATCCCAAATTCTATATCCAATTCATTAGCTAGATTTTTCATTTCTTCAATTGTTTTTGGAAGAATTGGGATACCATTTTTTATTCTGTATTTATATTGTTCTTCTTCCTTTTCACCATGTATATCAATTCTCTCTTGCTTAAATGCTTTTTCAGAATTTCTTATTTCTTCTAGATATTTACTCCAATTTGCTTTTATTGATTCTCCATCACCAAATAAATTTGGATCTATTGCCATAAAATAATGACATATCCCTGCTACTCCATCTTTTTCAGTATGATTTGACGTAATGCCTGATGATAATATTCCAGTTAAAAACTCAACAATTAGTGAAAAACCAAATCCTTTGTGGCTTCCAAATAATTCTGTTGCTCCACCTAATGGATGAAGTCCTCCTGTTTCAGCAAATACATTATCAATAAGATTTTGCGCATTTAATGCATCTTTTCCTTCTTCGTCTACTCCCCAACCAATTGGAAGTTCCAATCCTTTCTTATTTCTAACTTCAACTTTACCAAATGCAACAACTGATGTAGCTACATCAAAATTAAAGTCAACTGGATCAGCAGGTATTGCAACTGCAATTGGATTGGTTCCCATCATTGGAATTTTCCCATATGTAGGTACTACAACAGGAAATGAGTTTGTCATAGATATTCCTATTAGCCCTTCCTCACATGCCATCTTACTATAATAACTAGCTATTCCATAATGATTTGAATTTCTAACTGTAACCATTCCTATACCAGATTTTTTTGCTTTTTCCATTGCAACTTTCATAGCATATGTACCTACAATATGCCCCATGGTTTTGTTTCCATCGATAACCACCGATACTGGTGTTTCTAATTCAATACTTGGGCTATTTCCAATATCAATAAATCCGTTTTCTATTTGCTCTCTATACATTTCTAATCTTTGGGAACCATGAGTATCCATTCCATGTAAGTCTGCTGCTAGTAATACATCAGTTATTGTATTTGATTCTTCTTCATTAAATCCATATTTTAAAAAAACTCTTTGACAAAAACTAGTAAGCTCATTTACATCTACTATTATTGGTTTTGCTTCCATATATATTACCCCTTTCAATTTTTTATTAATAAAAGTTTATATAATTATTATAATAATATTTTTAATAAATTAATCCATAATCTTGGCTAATATTATACCAATTTATATAGTAGTTTACAAATTAAAATTCAGAATTTTGAATATATATTTTACTTTTAGACTAGAAAATAAAGACTAGTAATATCTACTAGTCTTTATCTATTATCAGCATTTTTCTGTTAAAAAAACTTTAAACAATTTTTCTATAATTTATATATTTTAATAGACAATCTATTTTCTTCATAAAATGTATATTTAATTATTCTCTAATCATTCATTTATCATTTAAATTTATATGTTTTCTTCTTCCAACTGAAATAGTTCTTCAACCGTTGTTTCTAGGAATTTTGCCATTTTCATGGCTAGTTCAAGAGATGGATTGTATTTATCGTTTTCAACTGCAATAATAGTTTGACGAGTTACTGATAATTTCTCTGCCAAATCTTCTTGGCGTAGTTTCTTTTTTTTTCTAAATTCTTTAATTCTATTTTTCAATAAACTATACACCTACTTTCATAAGAAAAAATCCAATGATTAAAGCAATTAATGCAAAAATAAATGCAGAAATGATGCCTAATGCACCTTTAGAATCTTCTGCCTTTTCTTTTAAAAACAACTGAGAAATAATAAGTACTACTCCCTGGGTAATTATCAAGAAAAACATAATACTATCTTTAGTTACTAATTTCTTTGCATATACACACTCCATAATCCAATAAGCAATTTCAAAAATCATTGAATACATAAAAGCAATCTTAATTGCTTGTAAAGCATGTGCTTGTTCCATTTCATCCATTTTTCTCATATCAAGACCTCCTTTAAAATGTTAATACTTCTTTACATTTATTATAGAGCCTTTTGAACTAAATGTCAAGAACTCTTTACATTTTTTCTTCCACTTTATAATCTTTTTCTTTTGCAAATACAAAAAAGTTAGATATAACTAACTTTTTTAAAAATTTCTCTATTTATTCTCTTATATATATTGCAAATATTTTATAAAATAATACTGATTATATTTTTCAAAGCAAGGTTCTATACTAAATAGTTGAGAATAACCTAATTTTTTATAAAACTCTGGAGCCTGAAAACTATAAGTATTTAATAATATCCTCTTTATCCCATTTTTCTTTGCAATACCTTCAATATATGCTATAAGTTTTGTTCCTAGATTCTTACCACGATAATTTTCATCTATAAATAGAAATTCTATTTCCAATATATCATATAAACTAGAAGCAATAATCCCTCCAATTATTTTATTATCTTCTTTAATATGAAAATTATAATTATCAAACCCCTTCATATATTTACTATTATATTCCCGAAGTTTAGAACGAATATACTCATTATCTTTTTCTGTACTTATAATAATATCTTGCATTTTGTTCTCCTTTTGAAGTTCATTTTATAATCAACTATAGGCTTTTTTACTCTTTAATTATCTTATTTAAATTTATTATATCCTAATTAATAATTGATTCTCTATTATCTTGAAATTTAATATCTAAGTCCTTGAAAGAAAATACTAAATTTAATGCATCTTCTACATTTGGATCAATATATCCTGTATCCTTAAATCCAATTCTCTTATACAGATTTATAGCTTTAGTATCTTTTTCTTTTACACAAACTTCAACATTTTCATATCTTCTTTCCACATATAAATATTCTAGTATTAATTTTAAAGCCTCATATCCATGACTACGATTTTGATATCTAATATCTATAAAAAATTGTTGTAGTTCATAACATTCTGGCTCTTCATTTATATCACGAACCATAAGCATTCCAATAATATTTTCTTCACTATTTATACTGAAAACCCTTGAATTACAATTTCTATAAACATATGCTCTTGCTAATATCCCCATAGGACTAGCTACATAATTTTTCTGTTCTTCTGACAATTTTAGAGAAATTAACTTAGTCCAGTTACTTTCATCTACATCTGATAAATAAGTATTATTTCTTTTAGTAGTCATTTTTACTACACCATAATCATCAATACCATCAAAATAAAACCCTTGCTTCATCCAAAATCTCATATTTCTTTTATTGGATACATTGAGTTCAAAGTATTTCGCACCATTAGAAATTTCATTTTCCTTAATTAAATTAAAAATAATTGTTCCCAAATTGTCATACCTTAGTTCTTGTATAATACAATAATCAATTATAAAACATTTTCCATCTTCAGAATGATAAGTACAATAGATACAAAATCCTATTATATCATTGTCTCTTATAAATAATATTGGATATGCCTTGTCCTTCTCTCTTGAAAACAATTTATACGTGACTTTCTTATATTCTGTAGAATAAAACCATTTTTGCTCCGCTTCCCTAATCTTTAACCCTATATCATCATTAGGAAATATATCACTTTCTAAATATTCATAATGCATATTCCAGAATAATTTAAATTCTTCTTCTGAATTTACAATTTTTATTTCTATATTTTTCCCCTTCATATTAACCCTCCATATTTATATTGGAGGCTATTTTAGAGTGTTACCTCCTGCCACTTTTAAGTTAATCAATCTTTTTATTT
>RRZU012145605.1_pt1 | contig 10839 bp, 7 predicted proteins | sample 2165561 | NCBI WGS metagenome assembly RRZU01 (sample SAMN10456909, study PRJNA506462) | wastewater metagenome | isolation source: wastewater sludge | place: USA: Moscow, Idaho | reverse complement strand
GTTTTTCGCGGTCTATTACATCCTGCCCTTTCGCTTCAAAAATGCTGCGCTCGTGCTGGGCAGCTTTGCCTTCTACTTCATCGGCGCGGGCGCGCGCGACACACTGCTGCTGTCCGGCGTGCTGCTTCTGCACTATGCCCTCGCCCGCGCAATGGCGGGGAAAGAAGTCCGCACGCGAAAAGCACTGCTGATCATCGCGCTGGCGGCGGACCTCTTTTGCCTCGTGTATTTCAAGTACGCTGCATTTATTCTGGAAAATCTGGGCAAACTGACGGGGACGGCGTTCTCCCTTGTCGAGCTTGCGCTGCCGCTCGGCGTCAGCTTCTACCTTTTCCAGAGCGCGGGGTACCTCATCGACGTCTATCGCGGCGAGGAGGCGGAGAAAAACCTCATCGACTACGCCGCTTTCACCATCGCGTTCCCCCAGCTCACGATGGGGCCGATCTTACGCTACCGCGAATGGCGCGGCGCACTGAAGGAACGCACGATCACGCGCGAGGACGTATTCTCCGGCTTTGAGCTCTTTGTTGTCGGCCTGTGCTTCAAGGTGCTGCTCGCCGACCAGCTCGCGCCGCTGTGGGCGTCGCTTGAGCGCATCGGTTACGAATATTTGTCGACGCCGCTCGCATGGCTCGGCGCGGTGAGCTACAGTTTGCAGCTCTATTTCGACTTTTCCGGCTATTCGCTCATGGCGATGGGCCTCGGGCAGATGCTCGCGCTGCCTGTGCCGCGCAACTTTGACCTGCCCTACACCGCGCGCTCGGTGAGCGAGTTCTACCGCCGCTGGCACATCACGCTCGGCACATGGTTTCGCGACTATGTGTACATCCCGCTCGGCGGCAGCCGCAACGGCAATGCCCGCACGGTGCTCTCGCTCACGGTCGTGTGGTTTTTCACCGGCCTCTGGCACGGGGCGAGCTGGAATTTTGTCCTCTGGGGCGTGGTGCTGCTTGGATTCATCCTGCTCGAAAAGTTCTGCATCGGCAATTTTCTCAAGGAGCATAAAGTGCTCTCGCACGTCTATCTCCTCTTCGTCATCCCGCAGACGTGGGTCATCTTCCGCATCACGCGCTTAAAGGACGTCGGCGCGTATTTTTCCCGCCTGTTCCCGCTGTTCGGCGCACACAGCGCCATCTCCGCGCAGGATGTGCTCAAGCTGCTCTCGTCCTACTGGTGGCTGCTGCTGCTCGCCATCTTCTTCTGTCTGCCGCAGCCGCGCCGCTTTTATGAAAAGCACCGCGGCAGTTTACTCGTCCAGCTCCCGCTGTTTCTGCTCTTCTGGGTGTGCGTGTACTTCATCGCCACCTCGTCGGGCAACGCCTTCCTCTATTCCCGTTTCTAAGGAGACCTTTCATGTCCTCTCGTCCCTTTTTCCTGCTGCCGCTGTGCTTTGTCAGCGCGCTGGCGCTCAACGCTTACGCCGCGCTCGATCCCACCGGCGTGTATCAGGATTATCTTGAAAAACTGGATGCCGCGACGCCGCCCGTCGCGGCAATGGCCACAGCGGCCGCAGACGGGGTCTACCCGTGGAGCGAGCCCAAAGCGCCCGAACCTCCTCCCGTCCCAGACCCCGCTCCGCTTCCGGACCCGGAACCGGAGCCCGAACCGGAGCCCGAACCGGAAGAGCCCGACTCCCCCTTCACCACGGTGGACGCGAGCTACTTTGACGACGCGCTGTTCATCGGCGACTCGCACACCGACGGCTTCAAGGACTATGCGGGCCTCAATAACGCCGACTACCTCTGCCACAACGGCCTGACGGTCTGGTCGGCGGTCGAAAAGGCGGAGTTCCCCGGCAAGCAGACGCTTGCGCAGGCGCTCTCCGGCAAGCACTACGGCAAAATTTACCTGATGCTCGGCATCAACGAGCTCGGCACCGGCACGGCGGAGAGCTGGGCCGCACAGTACAAGGTCCTGCTCGACGAAGTGCGCGAGCTCCAGCCTGACGCCATCATCTTTTTGCAGGCCATCTTCCACACGACGCAGGAAAAGTCCGACGCGACGTTCTTTAAGAATTCGACCATCGACGCACGCAACGCCGAGCTCCAAAAGCTCGCCGACAACGAGACGGTCTTCTACATCGACTGCAATCCCGTCTTCGACGACTCTACCGGCGCGCTGACGCCGGAATACTCTGGCGACGGCGTCCACGTCAAGGCCGCGTACTATCCGATGTGGAGAGACTATCTCTTCCAGTTTGGCGTCGTAAGATAGCTTCAAGAAAGCGGTGAAGCCGCTTTCTTGAGAAAGTTTCGCTGCGCCATGCGCCTCGGTTGGCCGCATAATGCGGCCAATTCGACGCTCGCTCCGCGCAAAGTGTTTTTCGCCACGCACTTGTCGCGGCGAAAAACAAATTTCGATTTATTTGCGCCGTGCGCGGCGCAAACTCTGCGAGGCTCTTTACGTAAAAAGGAACCGCTCTTCGAGCGGTTCCTTTTTTGCATTGCTTCGTTTTATTCGTGCTTGACCTTATAGCCGCGGTTCAATCTCATTTCGAGCGCGTCGAGCTCTTCGTAGAGCTCAGGCGGCACCTTGCCGATCTTCTCGTAATACTCACGCGCGTCCTCGCACTCCTGGAGCCAGAGCTCGCGGTCGACCGAGAGCAGGCGGCGCATGTCGTACATCGACATTTCAAGCCCCTCCATGTCGATATCGTGGGTGTTGGGTTCGTAGCCGAGCGCGGTCTCCGCCGCGCCGATCTCATCGTCGGCGCGCGAGATGATCCATTGTAAAACACGCATATTGTCGCCAAAGCCGGGCCAGGCGAAGTTGCCGTCCTCGTCGGTGCGGAACCAGTTGACGTTGAAGATCTTCGGCGGCTTGGGGATCTTCTTGCCCATGTCGAGCCAGTGCTGCCAGTAGTCGCCCATGTGGTAGCCGCAGAACGGCAGCATCGCCATCGGGTCGCGGCGCACAACGCCGACGCGGCCCGTCGCCGCGGCGGGGGTCTCCGACGCCATGATCGAGCCGATAAACACGCCGTGCTGCCAGTTGAAGGACTGGTAAACGAGCGGCGCGGTCTTCGCGCGGCGGCCGCCGAAGACGATGGCGCTGATGGGCACACCCTCGGGATTGTCAAACTCGGGGCTCAGGCAGGGACAGTTGCGCGCGGGCGCGGTGAAGCGGCTGTTGGGGTGCGCGGCCTTTTCAGGGCTCTGCGGCGTCCAGGGACGGCCGCGCCAGTCGATGGCGCGCGCGGGCGGCGTCTTGTTGAGTCCCTCCCACCAGACGGTGTTGTCGCTGAGGTCAAGCGCGACGTTCGTAAAGATCGTGTCCTTGTGCGTGGAAATGAGCGCGTTGGGGTTCGACTTCATGGATGTGCCCGGCGCGACGCCGAAAAAGCCGTTTTCGGGGTTCACGGCCCAGAGTCTGCCGTCCTTGCCGACGCGCAGCCACGCGATATCGTCGCCCACGCACCAAACGCGCCAGCCCCAGCGCTGCAGGCCCTCGGGCGGGATGAGCATGGCGAGGTTCGTCTTGCCGCAGGCGGAAGGGAAGGCGGCGGAGATGTACTTGATCTCGCCGCGCGGGTTCTGGATGCCGAGGATCAGCATGTGCTCGGCCATCCAGCCCTCCTGACGGCCGAGGTTCGAGGCGATGCGCAGCGCGAAGCACTTCTTGCCCTGAAGCACGTTTCCGCCATAGTTCGAGTTCATCGAGATGATCGTATTGTCCTGCGGGAAGTGGACGATGTACTTGTTGTCCTTGTCGAGGTTGCACTGGCAGTGCAGGCCCTTGATAAAGCCCGTATCATCGCCGAGCGCGTCGCACACGGCCTTGCCGATGCGGGTCATGATGTGCATGTTGAGCACGACGTAAATGGAGTCGGTCAGTTCAAAGCCGTATTTGGCGAACGGAGAGCCGATGATGGACATGGAGTACGGGATGATGTACATGGTGCGGCCCTTATAGGCGCCGTCGGCCAGGGCGTACATCTTTTCGTACATTTCCTTGGGCTCTACCCAGTGGTTCGTGGGGCCTGCGTCCTCTTCCTTTTCACAGCAGATGAACGTGCGGTCCTCCACGCGCGCCACGTCGTCGGGGTCGGTGCGGTGCAGGTAGCATCCCGGGAGCTTGTCCGGGTTGAGCTTGATGAGGATGCCCTCCTTGACGGCCTGCTCGCGCAGCGCGTCGAGCTGTTCCTCTTCCCCCGTGATCCAGACAATCTTGTCCGGCTTGGTGATGGCGGTCATTTCGTCGATCCACGACAAAACGGCCTTGTTGTTCGTCAAATTCGTCATTTGTTCTTTCCCTCGTAGCATGTTCACGGTGTAATGAAAAAGAAAAATTTTGCACCGCGTCTTGTGTGGTGTGCTGTGCCGCTTTGGGGCGGCAGGGAGCTAACCGATGCACAGGAAAAATGGCTGCTATTGAGTTTGACTCCTTTCTGCCGAAAATTGTAGCAGAATGTCTTATCAATAGCAACCATATGGTTTATCAATTTTTTGAATAGATGCTTCTGTGCTGTCACAGTAATGCGGCGATCTCGGCGGACAGCGCGGCGAATTCACTGAGCCCCAGCCGCTCGCCGCGGATGTTGGCCTCTAAGCCGCAGGACGTGACCGCCTGCGTGACCTGCTCTTTTGTGAGCTGGCTGCCGAACGCCGTCATCAGGCTGTTGACGAGCTTCTTGCGCCGCAGGGCAAACGCGGCGTACACCACGCGGAAGAAGAACTTCTCGTCCTCGACCTCGACCGGCGGCTCCCTGCGCACGACGGCGCGCAGCACGGCGGACGTGACCTTCGGCTGCGGCTCAAAGCACTCGCGCGGCACAGCGAAAAGGTATTCCGGCTCCGTGTAGTATTGCATGAAGACGGAGAACGCGCCGTAGGCGCTCGTGCCCGGCGCGGCGCAGAGGCGCTCGGCGACCTCCTTCTGCACCAGCACCGTGATGCTCTCGAAGCACTTCGACTCGATGAGCGCGGTGATGGCGGGCGTCGTGATGTTGTAGGGCAGGTTTGCGCACACGATGGGTGTGAGACCTGCGAATTTTTCACGCACAAGCGCAGGGATATCGGTTTTCAAAATATCGGCGGACACGACCTCGAAATTGTCGAAGCGAGCCATGGTCTCTTCCAGGATCGGCAGCAGCGTCTTGTCGAGCTCCACCGAGACGACCCTGCCCGCGCGCTCGCAGAGCTCGTGGCTCAGTGCGCCGATGCCGGGGCCGATCTCGAGCACGCCGTTCTGCTCGTTTGCGCGCGAGCTCTCGGCGATCTCATAGGGGATGGCGGGGTCGATCAAAAAGTTCTGCCCCATGGACTTTGAAAAATGAAAACCGTGGCGCTTTAAGAGCGCCTCGATGGCAGCTTTGTCATTGCGTTCCATAGCGTGGTTCCTTTCTGCGCGCTGGGCGTAAAAAATTGTAAAATGATTCTACCATATTTTGCGCAAAAGAGTAGTAAAAATTTTTTCCGTGTGATAAAATGCAGAAATCTCAGGAAAAGAGGGAGACTTTCATGGAGCTCACACCGCAAATTCTGATCGTTGTTCTGCCGCTCATCTTTCTTGGCGGCTTTGTCGACTCCGTCGCCGGCGGCGGCGGACTTATCACGCTTCCCGCCTATCTGATGGCCGGTATCCCCGCGCATCTTGCAATGGGGACAAACAAGGTCGTCAACGGCACCGGCACGGCGCTCGCCTCGTTCAAATACTTTCGCGGCGGCAAGGTCCTGCTGCGTCCCGCCATCGTCTCGGGGATCGGCGCGCTGCTCGGCGCGGCCATCGGCACAAAGATCGCTCTGCTCATCAACGAGGACATTCTGAAGATCATGATGCTCGTCGCGCTGCCCTGCGCGGCGATCCTGCTGATGCTCAAAAAGGACTTCGGCAAGGAAAATGACGCACCCGTGCGCGAGTACACGCCGCAGCAGGAGCTGACGCGCGCCGCGCTCATCGGTTTGGGTCTTGGCTGCTATGACGGGCTCATCGGCCCGGGCACGGGCACGTTTATGATCATGGCGTTTACGATGGCACTTTCGATGGACCTCCTCACGGCGTCGGGCTGCGCGAAGATCGCAAACCTCTGCTCCAACGTCGCCTCGGCGGTGCTGTTCATCTTCAGCGGCAAGGTCTGGTGGCTGCTGGCGCTCCCCGCGGCGGCCTGCAATATGCTCGGCGCCTACTGCGGCGCGCGCTACGCCATGAAGGGTGGCAGCAAGCGCGTGCGCGGCATGATCTTTGTCGTGCTGGCGCTTCTTTTCATCAAGATCGGCTACGAGCTGCTGTTCTGAAAAGACGAATTCTATATAAAAAAGCGGACAGTCAAGGCTGTCCGCTTTTTTCAGTTCTTCAGGCTGTGCAGCGGCGCGGGAATTCTGCCGCCGCGCGCAATGAACTCCGCGCTCGAATAAGGGTGGACCGCCTGCACCGGTGCCGAGCCGAGAAGTCCGCCGAACTCCACCGTGTCGCCCACCTTACAGCCAGGCGCAGGGATGACGCGCACCGCAGTCGTCTTCGTGTTGATCATGCCGATGGCCGCCTCATCGGCGATGATGGCAGCGATGGTCTCTGCGCTCGTGTCGCCCGGAAGCGCGATCATGTCAAGTCCTACGGAGCACACGCAGGTCATCGCCTCCAGCTTGTCGAGCGTCAGCGCGCCGGACGACGCCGCGGCGATCATGCCCTCGTCCTCGCTGACGGGGATAAATGCGCCGGATAAGCCGCCCACCGAGGAGGACGCCATCACGCCGCCTTTTTTCACCGCGTCGTTGAGCAGGGCGAGCGCGGCGGTCGTACCGTGCGTGCCGCAGACCTCAAGCCCCATTTCCTCCAGAATGCGGGCCACGCTGTCGCCGACGGCGGGCGTGGGCGCAAGGGAAAGATCGACAATGCCAAACGGCGTATCGAGCCTGCGGCTCGCCTCCTGCGCGACGAGCTGACCCATGCGCGTGATGCGGAACGCCGTTTTCTTCACGGTCTCCGCCACCACGTCGAACGGCTGGCCCTTGACGCTTTGCAGCGCGTGATACACAACGCCCGGCCCGGAAACGCCGACATTGATCACTTTCTCCGGCTCGCCCACGCCGTGGAACGCGCCCGCCATGAAGGGGTTATCCTCTACCGCATTGCAGAAGATCACAAGCTTGGCGCAGCCAAAGCCGCCCTGCTTTTCCGTGAGCGCCGCCGTCTTTTTCACCGTCTGCCCCATCAGGGCGACAGCATCCATGTTGATTCCCGCCTTGGACGAGCCGACGTTGACTGATGAGCACACAAGGTCCGTACAGGCCAGCGCCTCGGGGATCGCAGCGATCAGCTTCCGGTCGGCGTCCGTCATGCCCTTTTGCACAAGCGCCGAAAAACCGCCAATAAAGTTAACACCGACATTTTTGGCCGCGCGGTCAAGCGCCTTGGCAAACGGGACATAGTCTTCCGTCTCCGACGCGGCGGCGACCAGCGCGATGGGTGTGACGGAAACCCGCTTATTGACGATGGGAATGCCAAATTCCCGCTCGATCTCTTCTCCCGTTGCGACCAGGCGCTCTGCATAGCGGCTGATCTTGTCGTAGATCTTTTCACACGCACGCTCTGCGCTTCTGTCTGCGCAGGAGAGGAGCGAGATGCCCATCGTGATCGTGCGGATATCCAGATGCTGCTGGTCGATCATACGGATCGTTTCCAGAATATCATTGCGGCTTAGCATGATTCTTTCCCTCCCCGCTCAGATCTTGTGCATCGCGTTGAAGATGTCCTCCCGCTGCATGCGGATCGCAATGTCCATCTCCGCGCCGAGGGCGCTCAGCTTTTCCGTCAGTTCCGTAAAAGAGAGCGAACAATTTTCGAGATCCGCCAGCATGACCATGGTGAAATTTTCCTGCAAAATCGTCTGGCTGATATCCAGAACGTTCACGTTCCACTTTGCCAGCAGCGAGCTGACGCCCGCGATAATACCGACCTGATCTTTCCCCAGTACCGTGATAATGGCTTTCATCCTGTGTTCTCCTTTCAGTTTCTGCCGGTAATTGTATCACATCACCGCAATAAAGTAAATGTTCCGGATGCGCAACATACGCATCCGGAACATACATTTATCGTACTATTCGACAAACCGCCCCGCTCAGTCGAGGAAGTAGACCGTCGAGTTCTTCTGGCGGCCGAACTGCTTGCACTCCTGATAGGAATTCATATAGAGGTCGATCGCCGCGCCGCGCACGCCGGTGTCCTCAGCCACAGCGTTGCCGTAGGTGTAGCCCGACGAGCCGACGATGAACAACTCGGTACCGAGGGGAATGACCTTCTTATCCACTGCGACGGTGCCGACGTGGACCGTCGTGCCCGTGGCCGTTCTGGTGCCCACGCCGCCGTAGCCCGCGGTATAGGCCGTGCAGGTGACCTTCATCGAGCCGGAGAAGTGGACGGAATCGCCGGACTTCATCAGAAGATAGCCGCTGCCGTCGCTCTCGGTGACAACGGACTTGACCGCGTCGCCGCTCTGCGCCTTGTCGACGAGCATGCCGGTGTAGGTGATCTCCGCGACGGAGGTGTCGTTCTTCTCCTCCACCGCCTGGCGGGAGACAAACTGGCCGTCGGCATACACGACCTCGTAAACGATGTCGCGCGTGCCGTCGATGCCCTGCTGGACGACCTGCGTCTCGCCCTTGGGGATGCGGTACGACGTGGAGGTCAGCGTGGTGTGGGGAGCCGCCTCGGTGGCGGTCTCATAGTAGGTGAAGTCAGAGGCAACGGTGATCTCGACCTCTTCCTCCGTGACGTCGACCAGCACCATCTCAAGCGGGCTGACCGAGATCTGCAAACGGCGCAGCAGCTCGCTGACGCGCTCGCCGTTTCTCGTGGTGGCGTACTCGATATCGTCGCCGTGTGTCACCGTCACCTTTTCACCGGCAGGGAGCGTGACTTCCGCGTCACCGCTCTGCGCGCCGGTGACAATGACGCGCTCCTGCGGGATGTCCGTCGTGCCGTCGAGCACGCTGACCGTATCGCCGTCGGCGATGAGGTACAGCGCGTCCGCGCGCAGCTCGGGCGAACTGTTCAGCAGCATCACAGCCGCGAAGAGCAGAAAGAACATCGCTCTGCGGCAGCGCTGGGCTGTGAACAAATTTTTCAAAAACTTCTGCATGGGATACTCCTTTTTTCGCGGCGTGAGCCGCCGCAGCTTCGCGCAGCTGAGGAAGTGCGCTGCGTCCGGAAAAGATTACAAAATGTAACTTTTCCAAAACTTGCTGGCAGTATACCGCCTGAAAAAGGATTTGTCAAGTTTCCGCCGTTTGTTCGCCAAAAGTTCTGTATTTTATAAAATTTTCGATATTTTTCTTATTTTCATCTTCTAAAAGTTGCGATTTAAGTCATCGAATTCGTGATTTTCTCGATTTATGTAAACCATCGTCACCCCTCTCCCCCGCCTCGCCGCCATCTCGGCGTCGAAGAGGCGGCGCACCTGCCGACGCTCTTTGTCCCGTCCGAGCGGGCAAAAAACTCTTGGGAGCAGGCCGGGTGTGTCCCGCTCCCGCCCCGCAAGGCGGCAAAAACGCGGAAAGCCCTGCAAACACTGGCTTTTTTGCTTCTCCGCCGCACGCTCTATCCCCTCGGACAACAAAGGAACGCCCCCTGCGCCCTTTCCGGGCGCAGGGGACGAAAAGCCGCCTCAACAGCGTGTCGCGATGCCAAAATATGCAAGTTTGACTTTTTGAAAATTCATTTATTGAAATTCATTTATGTCAACCTGATTTTTTGATTTTTGTTGGCAAAGGTCACAAAAATCGCGCTTCTTTTTCGCTTTTCCCGTCAAATGGGCGATTGCAGAGGAAGTTACATTTTCTCCTCCTTTTCGTCCGTTTCGCCGTGAAAATGAAGGTAAACGGACGCGGCGGCGTCTTTTGGCAGCACACGTTCAAGGGCGAAAATGTCCGCCTCCCGAATCGCCTTAACGCTCTTGAACGTCTTGAGCAGCGCCTGAGCGCGCACCTTGCCGACGCCCGGAATCCCGTCGAGTGCCGAGCGGGCCGAGGACTTCGAATGGCTCTCGTGGTGGAACGTGATGGCAAAGCGGTGCGTCTCCTCCTGGATCTGACCGATCAGGGCGAAAACGTTCGGCGCGGCGTGCAGGTCGATCTCGCGGCCCTGTGCGGTGACGAGCGCGCGCGTGCGGTGGCGGTCGTCCTTGACCATGCCGACGATCGGCACACGCACATGCATCTGCGCGCACACGCGCTCGGCGACGCCCGCGTGCGTGATGCCGCCGTCGATGAGCATGACGTCCGGCAGGGGGCTGAATTTCTCGTCCCCGTCCAGATAGCGCTGGGTGCGGCGCGTGAGCACCTCTTCCATGGAGGCATAGTCGTCTGGGTGGGCCGACAGGCTCTTGATCTTAAATCTCCGGTAGGCGCTCTTCTTGGGCTTTGCGCCCTCGTAGACGACCATCGACGCGACGATGTCGCTCGCGCCGGTGTTCGAGATATCGTAGGACTCCATGCGCTCGGGCGGCTCGGGGAGCGAGAGCATCCCCGCAAGCTGCGTCAGCGTGCGGTTCTCGCGCTCCTGCGCGGTCGTCACGCGCTCGACATCCTCGCGCGCGTTGCGCTGCGCCATGGCAAGGAGCTCGGCCTTCTCGCCCCGCTGGGGGACGTGGAGCGTCACCTTGCGGCCCGCGCGCTCGGTCAGGATTTGCGCAAGCTCGTCCGCGCCCTCGATCTCGCAGGGCAGCAAAATTTCGCGCGGCAGCACGCTCTTATTGAGGTAATACTGCGGCAGTAATGCAGACAAGATCATCTGCTCGCTCTCGTCCTGCGGCGCGGCGAAGAGGTTCAAGTCGCGACCCGTCACGCTGCCGTCCTCGATGTGCAGCACAGCGCTGCCGCATTTGAGCGCGCCGCGGTAAACGCC
>RRZU010849008.1_pt1 | contig 10840 bp, 11 predicted proteins | sample 2165561 | NCBI WGS metagenome assembly RRZU01 (sample SAMN10456909, study PRJNA506462) | wastewater metagenome | isolation source: wastewater sludge | place: USA: Moscow, Idaho | reverse complement strand
TAACAACTGGGATTTTGGAGGAGCGTATTGGGAAAAAGACAATAAAATTGCTCAAAAATCATACACTACTTTTAACCCAATTACATTAGTAGACAAATGGAATACCCCAATATTAATTATACAAGGAGGAACTGATTTTAGAGTGCCGATTGGACAATCGCAAGAAGCCTTTCAAGCGGCACAATTAAGAGGTATCAAAAGTCGCTTTTTGTATTTCCCCGAAGAAAACCATTGGGTATTGAAACCACAAAATGCCCAAGTTTGGCAAAGAGAATTCTACAAATGGTTGAAAGAAACGCTCTAATCCATTAACCAAAAAACAACAATAACCATCGATTTATAGAAAATGAACAAATTTACTTTTTAAAATCGTTGGTTATTTTACAATATTAAACTTTAAGAATAAAAAATCTTACAAATTTAAGCAAATTACCCTCATTTATATCCAAAAAACAAACCAAAAATTCTGCGATTATAGTCTATGGAAACCCAAAAAAGCTACTTGCCTGTAAAAGTTCTGTTCAGTTATGTTGCACTGGTGGCATTAGTGGTCATCGTAGGATGGTTTTTATACTCTGAAAACAAGGTCTACAACAAGCTTGAGGACAAAATTGCACTTGAAAAAACGAAGATTTTAAGAGTTAGTAAACTTTTTTCGAATATTTACAAAACAGAAAGTCTTTCCCGAAAAACGATTCAAACCAACTCTGAGAAAGATTTTAAAAATTATGTGATCGAAAATGATTTACTTCGTTTGCGAATTGACACTTTAAAAACGATTGTAACCACACAATATCAAAGAGCGCTGTTGGATAGTGTTAGCTATCTGTTAACTGAAAAGACCAAAAACATTAAGAAGCTAAAAATAATCAACAACAAAGCCGACGATGAAGTTTCGGTCAATAATGCGATTGATGAGATTAGCAAAATGGAGGTCAAACTTCGAAAATTAGAAATTCAGGATTTCGTTAAAAACCCTGAAAAACTGGGAAACTATCAACGCAATGTTTTACAGAAATATGTGGATTATCTTAATCAAAACATTCCTGATGACAGTACCAACACCTTGAGTAAAGAAGCGTCGGATTCGATTTTGGCAAATTCAAAAAAACTTTTGAGCACTGTAAAAATCAAAACAGAAAAGAAAAAAGAATCGCTTAATTTTGAAGAAAACAAACTGCTGAAAAACGAAATAGCCATTTCGGAACAACTCCGAAAAGTACTTAGCATCATCGAACGAGAAATCATCATCAATTCGATAAAAAACAATTCATTAAAAGAAAAATCACTAAAAAAAATCAACGACATTGTCACAGCTTCGGCCCTTATTGGCTTATTTCTCACGGTATTTTTCTCGATTTTAATTGTGAGTGATTATTCAAAATCTCAGGTGTATAAAAAGCAGCTCGAAATAGCGAATTTTAAAACCAAAAATCTCCTCAAAAGCCGTGAACAATTGATCTCGACGGTAAGCCACGATTTAAAAACTCCTTTGAGCACGATTATAGGTTACACAGAACTTTTAGGTAATTCTGAAGTAAATAACAAACAGTCTTATTTTATCAAAAACATTAAAAACTCTTCCGATTACATCACACAACTTGTTCAAGATTTGCTGGATTTTTCTCAAATCGAAGCCGGAAAAATCACAATCGAAAAGGTACCTTTTTTACTGCCCGAAATTATGGAAGAGGTAGCCAAAAGCATTCAGACCGTTTACAAGAATAAGAATATTGAACTCAATATAACTTTTGATGAAAGATTAAACAAAAAAATTGTTGGAGATCCTTTTAGACTCAAACAAGTCTTGAGTAACATCATCGGAAACGCTTATAAATTTACCGAAGAAGGCTATATAAAAATTAATGCAGGCGTTGTTTATGACGAGCGTTTTTTTGAAATCACCATAAAAGATTCTGGAATAGGAATTGAAAAAGCGAACCAAAAATTGGTTTTTGAGGAATTTACACAAGCCAATGAAGGGATAGAAAAAAAATATGGTGGAGCTGGATTAGGATTGTTTATTTGTCAAAAAATCATCAATATTCTTGGAGGGAAATTAGATTTGAAAAGTACTTTTGGGAAAGGAAGCACTTTTGCAATTATACTTCCTTTACAATTTGACATAAGTGTGAATCCCATAGAAAAAGCGACCAATATTAGCACTAAAAATAACAAAAAGCTAACTTTTATTGTGGTAGATGACGATATCAATTTATTAAATTTAACTAGTAGCATTTTAAAACAAGAAAAACACAATGTTTTATCTTTTGAATGTGGTATCAAAGCATTAGAAGCTATAAAACTAACTCCGTTTGATTTTATTCTAACCGACATACAAATGCCCAAAATGGATGGTTTTTCGTTTATCCAACAGTTGAAAGAAAACATTACTACGACATATAAAAACCAACCTATTATTGCATTGACTGGCAGAACAGATTTGGATTTATCGGTCTATGCATCTGCTGGATTTACTACCGTAATTAAGAAACCTTATTCTCCAAAAGTATTATTAAAAACTATTGAAAACATTCTGAACAACGACACTATGACCACTATTGAATACGTAGAAAAAAAAATAGAAGAAAAGGCTACCCAATCCTATTCCTTAACAATTTTAAAAGAGTTTTTAGCAAGCGATCCCGAGGCATTGAAAGAAGTTATCACTTCGTTTATGAACAGCAGCATAGAAAACATAATGTATTTGAAAAAGGCCATAATTGATGAAAACGATGCTGGAATAAAATCCATAGCGCACAGAATGACCCCAATGTTTAGGCAAATTGAAGCTCAGGGAATAAGTACAATCCTAGAAAACCTAGAGCAAAATGGTTTGGAAAATCCTGATTTAAAAAATGTTTTTGAAGGTTTAAAAACTAAAATAGATACCCTTTTTGCTTCTTTACGACAAGAAATAGTTTGATAAATTTTTAATCGATCTCATATAATTTTAATTTATTATAAAGCGTTTTTCTGGTAATCTTAAGCAGTTTTGCCGCTTTAGATTTATTATTTTGCGTTTTAGATAAAGTGTTGATAATGTTTTCCTTTTCATTTTCAGATAACGAAAAGGTGTTTTCCGAATTTTGATGCTTTTCAATTTGAAAAAACTCGGCAGGTAAAACATCACTCTCGATAAAATTCCCTTTGGATAAAAGTGTAGCTCGCTTTACGCAATTTTGAAGTTCACGTAAATTTCCAGGCCAACTATACTTTTGAAAAATAGCCAAGACCTCGGGCGAAAACCCAATCACTTCTTTATCTAGTTGACGATTGGCTTTCTCTAGAAAAAAATCGGCAAAAAGCATTAAATCTTCTGCCCTATCTTTAAGCGATGGCGACTCAATTGAAAATTCATTGATTCTATGGTATAAATCTTCTCTAAAATTTCCGTTTTTTACAGCTTCTCTCAGGTCTTCATTTGTTGCGGTAATAATTCGGATATCAACATTTATTTCTTTATTGCTTCCCACTGGTTTTATTTTTCGCTCCTGAAGCGCGCGCAGCAACTGTATTTGATTTTCGTACGAAAGATTCCCTATTTCGTCCAAAAACAAAGTTCCACCGTTAGCTGCCTCAAAATAACCTGTTTTATCACTAATAGCTCCTGTAAAAGATCCTTTTAAATGGCCGAAAAATTCGCTGGCTGCCAATTCTTTTGGAATAGCACCACAATCTACAGCAACAAATGAATTATGTTTGCGGTTACTTTGTTCGTGAATGCTTTTAGCTATAATTTCTTTTCCAGTTCCGCTTTCTCCAACAATTAAAACCGACATATCGGTAGGACTTACCAGCTGAATATGATCTAAGAGTTTTTTAGAAGCTACAGAAATTCCTTTTACAAATTCGTTTTCTGTTGCTGTTTTTTGAGTGTTAGCGTTCTTCTCTTTTTTTGGAGTTATCGTTTCCGCCCGAGTTTGTAGTGCATTTGTGATTACAAGCAGAACTTCATCAGGATTAAATGGCTTGGAAATATAATCTGCAGCTCCGTTTTTAATCGCTTTTACCGCAGTATTAACATCAGAGTAACCTGTCATAAGCACAATAGGAGCCTTAATATTTAAATTTTTAAATTCTGTCATAAGCGCAATGCCATCCGAATCAGGCAATCGTAAGTCTGTCAGAATCAAATCAAAAGATTCTTTGTTTATGGCCAACCGAGCTTCGGCAGCCGAAAAAGCAATCGTTACATCATAAGCTTTTTTAGTTAGAAATTTTTCTAATAATTTGCAAAATGAAATATCATCTTCTATTAATAATATCTTTGACATCTATTTTTGTGCTTTTTGCTAAAATAAGACTATTGAAATTGTATTTTCATAAAATTTTCAAAAAAAAAAAGAGACTACCGAAGTAATCTCTTTTTTACCAAAAAATATAAACTTAGTACAATTTAGCATCCGAGAATAAAATCCTTGATACGATTACTATAGCAGATGAAAGTAGGGAATTATTTTTTTAGGATGTTCCCCCCAGCGTCGATATAAACTGTATACTTTTTATCGCCATTAGCAATTTCTAGTTTAAACTCATTCTTCTCATTTTTATACGCTTTTTCTAGTGTTGAACCTGGAAAAGACTTTTCAAGCGTTGATTTTACAGCATCCGGAAGAGCGTCCAAGCTAACTTCTTTATATTCATCTTGTATTGTTACCGACTGTGACATTGTCGTGTTGATCGAAGGGACAGCTGCTTGAACAGATATGGTACCCAAAACGATTGCTAATGATAAGATTAATTTTTTCATAATGATTGTTGTTGTTTTAAGTTATTTCTTAAGAATATTTCCTTTAGCATCTGTATATACAATAGACTTTTGCTCTCTTACTGTAATTTCAATTTTGTATTCCTTTTTGTCATTAATGTATGCTTTGTTCAGTTTTACTCCTGGATAAGCATTTTCGAGAGCTGTTTTGATTGCAGCTGGAACGGCATCAATTTCTTTATACTCGTCCTGAACAGTTATAAGTTGTTTTAAAGGAGTTTTTATTGCAGTCGTGAATGCACTTACTGTTAAAGCTCCCAAAATGATTGCGGTTGATAAGATTAACTTTTTCATAATAATTGTTTTATAGGTTACTTTTTATTGTTTTTTGATCCAAGATCCGTCTGCGTTAGCATAAAGAGATCCTACTTTGTCTCCAACGGTTACGTCTAGTTTATACTCAGATTTTGCATTTTTATATGCTTTTGAAAGAACTGCATTAGGATGCGCTTTTTTTAGTGCTTCTATGACAGCAGCTGGTACTTCTTCTAATTTAATCTCGGTGTATTCACCCTGAATACGGATTGTTTTTTCGATGTTGTTGACATTAGGAGAAGTTGTTGCGAACGAAGTCAAACCTCCTAGAACAATTGTGGCTGATAAAAATAAATTTTTCATAATATGTATATTTAATAGTTGTTTACGCTTTAGATAATGAAATTATTATGCCGTAACTACTACACCACTATTAAAACCCTATAAAATATTGTTTTTAAACACTTTAAATAAAAAACATTCGAAATTAAAATCTCTAATTGTGTATCTTTATTTGAAACATTGTGTAAAAAGTATACACAAAAGTGTATAATGAGAAGCATTGAAAACAAAAAACCCCGATCTATTTTTACAAATAGACGGGGCATAAAAATAATAAAGGCTGCCAATTATGACAGCCTTTAGAAACTTATTCTGGATCATTCATTTTAAAAGAATCCATAAAGGCAGTCGTGTAATCTCCTGCTATATAACGAGGATCATCCATTAACTGTCTGTGGAAAGGAATAGTAGTTTTGATTCCTTCAATTACGAATTCATCCAAAGCTCTACGCATTTTGCTAATCGCTTCTTCACGAGTTTGCGCAGTAGTAATCAACTTGGCAATCATCGAATCGTAATTTGGTGGAATAGTATATCCAGAATACACGTGAGTATCTAAACGAACTCCGTGTCCGCCTGGCATATGTAAGGTGGTAATTTTCCCTGGAGAAGGACGGAAATCATTGTAAGGATCTTCCGCATTGATACGACATTCGATAGCGTGTAAATTTGGGAAATAATTCTTTCCTGAAATTGGCACACCTGCCGCTACTAATATTTGCTCACGAATCAAGTCATAATCTACTACTTGTTCAGTGATTGGGTGTTCTACTTGGATACGAGTATTCATTTCCATAAAGTAGAAATTACGGTGTTTGTCTACTAAAAATTCAACAGTTCCAGCGCCTTCGTATTTAATGTATTCTGCAGCTTTTACAGCAGCTTCACCCATTTTGGCACGCAACTCATCTGTCATAAACGGAGATGGCGTCTCTTCTGTTAATTTTTGGTGACGACGTTGTACAGAACAATCTCTTTCAGAAAGGTGACACGCTTTACCGTAAGCATCTCCCACTACTTGAATTTCGATATGACGTGGCTCTTCGATTAATTTCTCTAAGTACATTCCGTCATTACCAAAAGCGGCTGCCGATTCTTGACGAGCACCTTCCCAAGCTTTCAATAAATCTTCTTCTTTCCAAACGGCACGCATCCCTTTACCACCACCACCAGCAGTTGCTTTCAGCATCACTGGATATCCAAATTCTTTGGCTAATGCGGCAGCTTGTTCGTAAGATTCTAATATTCCAACAGATCCTGGTACACAAGGTACTCCTGCCTCAATCATAGTAGCTTTTGCAGAAGCTTTGTCTCCCATACGATCAATCATTTCAGGAGCTGCACCAATAAATTTAATACCGTGTTCTTGGCAAATTTTTGAAAACTTAGCGTTTTCAGAAAGGAATCCATATCCTGGGTGAATGGCATCGGCATTAGTAATTTCTGCTGCTGCAATAATATTTGACATTTTAAGGTATGACAAATTACTTGGTGCAGGTCCGATACAAACGGCTTCGTCAGCAAATTTTACGTGTAAACTTTCAGCATCTACAGTAGAGTAAACCGCTACTGTTTTGATTCCCATCTCTCTACACGTTCTAATAACCCTAAGAGCAATCTCTCCTCTATTTGCTATTAATATTTTTTTAAACATCTTGTTTTTTTTAAAATTACAAATTCCAATCTTCAAATTCCAACGTATTGGATTTTGTGATTTGTCTATTGGAATTTTTAAAAATTATGATGGATCTACTAAAAATAAAGGTTGGTCAAACTCTACAGGAGACATATCGTCTACTAAGATTTTCACGATTTTTCCAGAAACTTCTGATTCAATTTCGTTGAAAAGTTTCATTGCTTCAATTACGCAAAGAACATCACCTTTAGCAATTGTGCTTCCAACTTCAGCAAAAACTGGTTTATCTGGAGCAGGTTTTCTATAGAAAGTACCAATAATTGGTGATTTGATTGTAATAAATTTTGAATTATCCTCTTTTGGCGCTGCTTCTGGTGTTGCAACAACTGGAGCAATTTGTGGTATAACTGCTGGTTGAATTGCCGCTTGAGTTGGTAATTGCTGAACATAAGTAGTTTCTGTTACATTACCTTCTAAAGTTGTTCTAATAGTGATTTTCACATCATCCATCTCTAACTTAACCTCAGCAACTCCAGAATTTGCTACAAATTTGATTAGGTTTTGAATTTCTTTTAAATCCATAATTGTTTTGTTTTTAGTTTTAATTTATTTTGTGTCGTAGGCCCATTTTAAATAAATAGATCCCCAAGTAAATCCTCCTCCGAAAGCAGCAAATATAATATTATCTCCTTTTTTTAGTTTCTTTTCAAAATCATGAAGCACTAAAGGTAAAGTCGCCGATGTTGTGTTACCATAACGCTCGATATTAACTAACACTTTTTCTTCTTCAAGGTTCATTCTGTTGGCCGTTGCATCGATAATTCTTCTGTTTGCCTGGTGAGGCACCAACCAAGCAACATTTTCATTGGTCAAATTATTTCTTTGCAAAATCAATTCACTTGCATCCGCCATATTGGTTACAGCATATTTAAAAACTGTTTTACCATCTTGAATAATATTGTGCATTTTCTCTTCTACCGTTTGAGCCGATGTTCTAAGAATAGAACCTCCCGCAGGAATTTTTAAGAAATCACGACCTACGCCATCGCTTCTTAAATATTCATCTTTCAAACCATATCCTTCATAATTAGGCTCGAATAAAACCGCTCCTGCGCCATCGCCAAAAATAATACAAGTGGCTCTGTCTGTATAATCGATAATAGAAGACATTTTATCTGCTCCTATTAACAATACTTTTTTATATCTTCCTGATTGAATGTAGGCTGCAGCTGTAGACATTCCGTATAAGAAACTAGAACAAGCAGCTTGTAAATCGTAAGCAAAAGCATTGGTTGCACCAATTTCTGTAGCAACATAAACACCTGTTGATGCTACTGGCATGTCAGGTGTGGCAGTTGCCATAATTACCATATCTATTTCTAATGGATCAATATTAGCTTTTGCTATTAAGTCTTGTGCGGCTTTAATGGCCAAAAATGAAGTTCCTTTTCCTTCTTCCTTTAATATTCTTCTTTCTTTAATTCCAGTACGAGTAGTGATCCATTCATCATTAGTATCAACCATGGTTTCCAATACTTTGTTTGAAAGCACAAAGTCAGGAACATACCCACCTACTGCGGTAATTGCTGCGGTAATTGCATTCATTGTGTACGACTATTACTATCAAATATTACTACTTGATTTTTTAATTTAAAAGACCTGAAAATTACAAAATTTATTCTAAAAGTACTGTTTTAGCTTTTCTTATTTGAGAAAATTATAAACAATAAAAAAAACTCCCACAAAGTGAGAGTTCTACTATTTTTTGCTAAAACGTATTAAGCAACAGCTACAGATTTATCTATAACAACTTGCCCTCTGTAGTACATTTTACCTTCATGCCAGTAAGCTCTGTGGTATAAATGTGCTTCTCCAGTAATAGGACAAGTAGCGATTTGAGCTACAGTTGCTTTGTAATGTGTTCTTCTCTTATCTCTTCTTGTTTTCGAGACTTTTCTTTTAGGATGTGCCATTTTACTATATTATTTATCCGTTAATAGTTGCTTTAATTTGTCCCATCTAGGGTCAATATTTTCTTGATTCTGCTGTTGCTTATTCTCTTTATTCTTCTCTTTTACTTCTTTTTTTGCAGTCATTGTTTTAAGCTTTTCTAAAGCTTCTGATTGCAAAGTACCATCTTTTACCCCAGGATGAACTCTTTTTAAGGGAATTGACAACACTATCATTTCATAGATGTACTGTGCAATGTCTAGCTCAAATTCTCCAAATGGCAAAATTAATAACTCTTCGTTGTCATTATTAAACGTTTCTCCGAAACGAACAATTAATTTAATTTTACCTTTTATAGGTAAATCAAATTCTTCCCCTGTTAAATCACAAGGTACTTGAACGGTTCCTTTGTGTTTAAAATCTAATTCTAATAAATTCGCTTTTTTTTCTAAAACTACATTTACTTTGATGTTTGATTTTTCAAACTCACTAAAGTCAAAGATCTCAAAGAACGAATTATTGATTTGGTATTCAAATTGATGTTTCCCTAGCTTCAATCCCACGAATGGAATTATGAATTCTTTTCTCTTGTTCATTTCATCAACAATTTTCCCTATTCTGAATTGTCTGAATCGGGGTGCAAAGATATAAAATTATTATAAATCTAATAATCTTATTCACCTTTTTTTGTTTATAACTGTTTTTCTTTTAATTTTAGTGGATTTGAGCTCACTTCTTGGTACTGAATTCTTGATTTATAGATATCTATTGCTAAATAAACAGCCTCTTTAAAAGAGGTAAAATCCGCCTTATTTTTTCCAGCAATATCGTAAGCTGTTCCGTGGTCAGGTGAGGTTCTTACTTTATCTAATCCAGCAGTATAATTCACTCCTCGACCAAAAGACAAAGTTTTAAATGGAATCAGCCCTTGATCATGATACGTAGCAATAATGGCATCGTATTTCTCATAATGATTGCTTCCAAAAAAACTATCTGCAGGAAAAGGACCAAAAACCAGCGTTCCTTTATCGAATATTTTTTTCAAGGTTGGCTTAAGCACAGCATCATCCTCTGAGCCAATCACTCCACCATCACCACAATGTGGGTTCAACCCAAGAACAGCAATTTTAGGCTTATTGATACTAAAATCTCTGATTAAACTTTGTTTTACGGTTTCGATTTTCTTTTTGATCAATTCCTCAGTCAAATGCCCAGCTACTTCATTCAATGGCACATGATCCGTAAGTAAGCCTACACGTAAATTATCGCTCACCATTAACATTAAGGCATCGCCCTCCAACTCTTGTGCTAAATAATCTGTATGACCTGGGAATTTGAAACTTTCCGATTGAATATTGTATTTATTGATAGGGGCAGTAACCAAAACATCTACAATCCCTTCTTTTAAAGCTTTAGTTGCTGCCACAAATGACTTGATGGCGTATTCTCCAACTTTATCATCGTTTGTTCCTAAATTCAAATCAACACCTTCACGCCATAGGTTAAAAACATTAATTTTACCTAAAACAATTTGATCCAGTTTATCAATCCCGTGAATACTTGAAGTAGACTCAAAACCTTTCTTCAAAAAAGAAACAATTTTGACATTAGCAAAAATTACAGGAGTACAAAATTCCAACATTCGAGCGTCCTCAAAAGTTTTTAAGACTACTTCGCTTCCAATACCGTTTAAATCTCCTATCGAAATTCCAACTATTATATTTTCTGCAGTTTTATTCATGAGCTCCGTTTTTTATTACTAATTTTGAGCTACAAATTTAGTAAAATAAAATAAGAATGTTTACAGGAATTATAGAAACCCTCGGTATCGTAACAGAAATAAAAAAAGAGCAAAACAACTTGCATCTTACACTTTCCTCCAGCAT